>JAEEGL011370360.1_pt1 | contig 19379 bp, 9 predicted proteins | sample 9134231 | NCBI WGS metagenome assembly JAEEGL01 (sample SAMN16246548, study PRJNA631951) | gut metagenome | biome: gut microbiome; feature: rumen; material: fiber-attached | host: Bos | place: Iran: Karaj | collected 2018-10
GAATTTATTATTTTTGCATTTTCAGGAATTTCATCTAATGTATAACATTTTGTATTATCAGTATCTAATTTATACATTTCTCTTCTTTGAGTGTCTTTTTCTTTTTTACAATTAATACATATATTATTTATTTCAACAAAACATTTCCCACACTCATCAACACAATTTCCATTTTGTAATTTTTTCTCAATAGCACAAGAAAGACAATTATCAGAAGGAATTTCACTTCCATCATCAGAAATAATATTTCCAGGTGAATTAAAGCAAGTTTTACAATTAACACTACATATTTGAATTGTTCCATAAGTATCATTTAATTTAAAATAATTAGCATATTCATTTGGTTCATCATCAACTAAATAAGAATTAATACAAGATGATGCTCCTTCAATATGGTATTTACCATAATTATGACAATTAATACAATAATAATTATCAATATATTCAAATGGAGTATTACATGGTCGACATTCTGTTTCTGTTGAATCTTTAGGATAATATTTTCCACTTTCACAACTTTTTGTACAATTATAAACATCATAACCTAAATATCCAGAATTTGTCTCATCTTTGGTTATTACATTAATTGAATCTAAACATTCTGTACAAAGATTATTTGTATCAGTACCTCCTGATTTACATGTTTTACATGTTGGATAACAACTTAAATATTGTGTTGGATTATTTATATCATCAATATAATATTTTTCAGGATTTTGAACACAACTTCCATCTACATTCCATTTAGGATAAAAACCATTTTTACAACTTTTACAATTATTTAAATTAGAGTCTCCTTTTTTAATACAAGTTTTACAAGAATCAAAGCATTTTAAATAAATATCTTCGTTAGGAAAATTTTCATTAGGATCTTCAATATTACTTTTGGTTTTTCCTAAATAATATCCTTCATTTTTAATATCTTCTTTCCAACAATTAGTTCTTTTATCAAAAGAAGGATAAGTGCCTTTTTTACAATTAAATTCTAAACAATAATGTTCTCTACTTCCTCCAGATTGAGAACAATAAGAACAAGTTTCGTAGCATTTATCCCAATAAAATTGAGATTTATCATTTGGATCATTATTCTTATTTAAATAATAACCTTCTATTGGGGAAGAATCTTGAGTATTTTTTTTTGGTTGAAGACAATTTGTTGGATTATCAATAACAGGAAAATAATTTTCATTAAATTTACAATTATTAATTTTACAATTTGTTGTTTCTCTCGTTGTTTCTGTTTTTTCTATTTTTTCACCATTACAATTAATGCATGATAAATCACAAGGAATATAAATTCCTTCATTTATATTTGTTATATCTTCTTTATCAAAAAATCCTTCTATTTCACCAGTGTAACAATTTCCTGTTGTTTCATTTGATTTAAAATAATAATTTTTTTTACATTTTTCACAATTTTGAACTGATCTCGTTCCATATTTTGAACATTTAGAACATGTTTCATAACATTTTCCACATCTTTCATTCCTGATTTCATCATTTTCATCTTTATCATATGTATAAAAGTACCCATCTTGACATGATTTAATATCAGTTTCATATTTATAACAATTTGAAGGATAATTTTTCCCTTTTTCAATTTCTAAATATAAATATGAATCTTTACAACTATAACAAGTAGCATTATTTGAATTTCCTGAATTTAAACATTTTCTACATGTTTCATTACATCTTGTGTATATATTATTTTCATCTAAATAAAAACCTTCTGATGCTCCTTCATTTAAACAATTCATTGTCCCATCTTCTTTCTTATTTCCTAATTGATAATATTGTTTTTGATTCGCACATGAAGAACATTTCTGATAATTAGGTTCATTACTTGTTTCTTGACAAGTATAACATCCTAAATAACAATCTTTAACTTCGAAAGTAATCCAACAATATCTTCCATATTGTCCATTTCTTTCAGGTTGAAATTTAATATTAACAATTCCATAATCAAATCCTGAAACATAAATAAATTTATAGCTAATAGAATCATAAGTTTGTCCATATTGTCCAGCTTTGATATTAGTTCCATCTTCTAAAGTCATATAACCAGCAGCATAATTTTCAGGAAAATAAATATTAATATTTCCATGTGAAGTACTACCTGTAAAAGCAAATTCACCACTTCCTTCAGTAACATAATCTTTTAAAGAAAAAGCAGATGTTTTACTATTAATAAATATATCTTGAACTTTTATATTAGCACAAGCAGGAAAACCAACAATTTCAAAAACATTATCTTTAGTACTTCCACCTTCATAATGATAAAAAATTGACATGAAATTACTTCCAAATTTACTTATAAAAGGTGTATCTGCATATGCATTTATTGAAGTAAATGATTTCATTGATTTATGATTACCATTATCATCAATTGAAACAATTCCTACAAAAATATATCTATCACTAATATCATCAGTGTTTTTTGTACATACAAAAACTATTGTTGTTGAATCCCATTTTGTAGTGTCAACTTTATTTGTATCTGTTTTACAATTCCCGATTGTTGATTTTTGATAATCTTGAAATTTATAATATATTCTATTACCATTATCATATTCCATATAATCATCAGATATTACTTTCACAATTGAATATTTCATTGTATTGCTTGATTGATATGTCGTTGCCGCTGTTTTATCATCTAATTTTATTATTTTATCAAAAGGACAATCTGATGTCTTTTCCATTATCCAATCTTGTTTACTTACTAAATCATTTGAAAAAATATTTACATGTTCGTTACAATCCACTTCTACATATTGACATATAATTTTATTTTGATAATCATTTCCCATTTGAACACAAGAAATATATCTATTATCACTTGCTATTTCCCATAAAGTACCTACAGCACTAAATCCAGTATTATCAAATTTATATTTTTGAACTCTAATTTTTTTACACATTTTGTCATCCCCACAATTTTCTTTCCCAGAACAATAACCAATAAGAAATAAATTTGATGAAATGACATAAATATCAATTTTAAAAGAGACAACTTCTTTATTTTCAAAAACACTTTTTTTAATGATTCCCTGTTCATTAAACATAATTAATACAAGATCACCAGCACCAGAAACAACAATAAAAGTATCATCAGTGACTTGTCGAATACAAGCATTGACTTCGTAATGGAAATCTAATTCAATATCTTCACTTATTTTTTCTCCTTTTGTATTGTATCGAGTTACAAAAGCGTTCTCACTCCCTGAGGAATCGGAACGTGTCCCGGAAAAGGCAAGAACATCGTGATTATGAATGTCCTCAGAGTTAGAGGTAGTTATTAATAATGGACGAGGATATTTTTTACCTTCATGATATACCGTGTAGGAGGTTGCCACAGTCGCTGGATAGCATTTTGGAAAAATGGAAATGAGGAGAATTATTGGGATTGTTGATGTTAAAGACATTATTTTTTTTATTTTTTTTTTCATTTATTTTTTTTCAGAAAAGGATCTTTTTTTACAGAGTTTTTATTATTTTTTATTGTTATGTTTAAGAATTTTAGTTATTATTACATTATTTTTTGGAATAAATTCATTAAATCTTATAAAAATTTTTTATCAATTCTATTAAATAAAAATTTAATAAAAAACTGAAAAAAAAAATTTTTTAAAATGAAAAAAAAATAATATCATCTCAGTTACTAAATATTTTTTAAGTTTTACATTCTTTTATTTACTGAAAAAAAATGATTGTTCAATAAATATTAAATTGAGAAATATATATTTAATACTATTTTGTTTTTAAAGGGAATATGTGTTGGTTATTGAAAAAAATATTATTGATATAAAGAAATCATTCAAAAGAAAAAATTCTAAAAAAGATAAAATGATGTTTTCAGAATGAAAAAAAGTAGAAAATAAATAATTAAAAACGTCTTTATTATTTTATATATTTATGATAAAAATTAAAAAATATATAAATGAATATTAAAATAACCTAAATAAATAATAAAATAAAAAAAACTCTTTATTAGCAAATAATGATTTTTGATAAATCAAAGAAAAAGATAAAAATTTTATTGGAAAATAAATAAATCTTCAATTTTAATATTTTTTCTTCGAGGATAATTATCATGTTTAATATTATGAGCATTGATATATTCATTATACATATAAATAATACCTTGATTTAATTTTTGTTTAAGAGAATTATCATTAAAATTTAAAGAAGGAAATTGTAAAAAATGATTATTTAAATTAGATAATAAAGAATTATCTGAAAAATTTAAATTCGGTTCATTTAATGAAGGAGGAAGAAATAAATTATAATTATCTAATTTATCAAAAAGTTTATTATTAGTGTTATTGTTAAATAATAAATTTTTATTAAAACATTCTAAATTATCATTATATTGAAGTAGATTTTTTATATTAAAATAAGCATTTTCTTCATTTAATATACTTGATTTATTATTAAATAATAAAGAGTCTAAATTTTTACCTAAAGAAAATTGATTAATATCATTATTATTAAAATCTGAATTTTCATTAATTTTAGAAAAATCTAATTCTGTTCCTTGAATTTCTAAATTATTATTATTATAAAAATTTTTTTTGTTTTCTTTTAATATTTCAAATTTTTCATTATTTAAATTAGAAAAAGAAAAATCATTTTTATCGTTATTATTATTATTTAAATTTTGATTTAAAAATTCAAATTCTTTTTCAAGATCATTTTGTTTATTATTAAAATTAATATTAAAATTTGATAATAAAGAACCTTTATTAGATATTTTACTTTCATCTAAATTTATTTTATTTATTGGTGTTTCTTTGAATGTTCCATAATTATCACTTTTTACTTCATGAATAGGAAAAAAACTTCCAATTAAATAATTTTTTAATTGATTATTTGATTTTGAAGAAAAAGAAATTGAATCTTGATTACTTACTAATAAATTATTTTTATTTTTTTCTAAATTTATTATATTATTATTTTTATATATATTATTTTTCTCATTATTATTTATTTTTTTATCTGAATATAAAAATTTTGTTGAATTATTTCCATTCAAATTTTCTAAATTTTTTTTTTCTCTCTTTTGAAAATTTATATTTTGATCTTTTAAATCATTAATAATTTTTTTTATTTCATTTTTTTCATTATTAAAAATTTCTAGAAAAGAATTAATAAATTCATTAAAATATTGAAATTGATCTTTATTTTTACTAAACATTATTTTTAAACCTGTTTTATTCATTGTTTCTTCAAATTTATTTATATTTTCTTCTAATATTTCATTTATTGTTTCTATTTTTTCAATCATTAATTTTCTTTCTTTAAAAGAAAAATTATCATTAATATTATTATCAAAAAATTTATTAAATCCATTTAATAATATTTCTTTCAACAAACAATTTTCACAAATTGAAATTTTAAAATTTCCTTTATTAAATTTTTCTATATTTGGATAAACAATACTTTTATATTCATTTAATTTAAATTTATCAAAAAAATAATTTATTAATTCTTTATTTGAAAAAATTTTACAATTCATATAATTTTTGCAAAAAGAACATAGTTCTTTATTTATAGTTTTTAAATTATTATTTTGATATTTATTTTTATTTTCCTTTTTTTCATTCATATTATTTTTTTCTCTTTCTCTTTTTAACTTTAATAAACTTTTTTTATTTAAATTTTCTTTTTCTTCTTCACTTAATTCTGTTAAATTTTCATCTTCATTATTAATTCCAGTTAAATCAAATTTATCTTTTTTTTCCATTTTTATATGAATAATGTTTAGACAAAAAATATAAATTTTTTTTAAATTATTTGAAAAAAATTATAATTAATTTTAAAAACAATAAATTCAAAAAATTTTTTTTTGAATTTTTCTTTATATTCTTTTTATAAATATCATATTATTTTTTCCCTAGAAAAATTACAATAATAATTTTTTGATTAAATTATTTGTAAATAATATTTTTTTCAATTATTTACAATAATTAATATTAACTATCTTCTATTATATATGTTTTTTCTTCTAATAAAATATAAATAAATAAAAGATGTTTTCTATGATTAATTTTTTTTTAAGGTAGAAGAGTTTTTTAAATAATATTTTGTTGTAAAATATATATATGATTAAAAGATATTAAAAAAAAAATTTATTAGAAAAAAAATGAATAAAGAGCAACAAAATAGAGAAATAGAACTAATAAGAAAATATCAAGAAAAAGCAAGAGAAATAGAAAGATTAAGAGAAAAAATAGAAGAATATGAAAATATAAAAAATAGTCAAATTGATATGGAAACAATTAAAAAAGAGTTAGAAGAATATAAAAAAAAATATAATGACTTACAAAACAGTAAAATAATATCAGAAGAAAAAAAATCTAATATACCAGAAAAAGAAATAATGGATAATAAAATTAAAACAATATTTGAAATAAAAGAAGAAGATTTAAATAAAGAAATTCAAATATTAAATCATAATAAAGATAATTCAAATAAAGAAGAAATAGAAAAAAATTGTGAAATTTTTATTGAAAATAACAAAATAGATTTTACATATAAACATAAATTTAATAAAATAGGAGAATATAATATTACTTTTAATTTTAACAAAATAATGACAAATATAAGTTTTTTATTTTTTAATTGCAAAAATTTAAAATTTGTTGATTTTTCAAATTTTAATTCTGAATATAATGTTTCTTTAAGAGCTTTATTTAGAAATTGTGAAAATTTACAAACAATAAATTTTATTAATTTTAATACTAAAAATGTTTCTGATATGAGTTTTTTATTTTGGAATTGTCAAAAAATAGAAAAATTAAATTTATCATCTTTTAATACTAATAATGTTATGAGTATGAATACTATGTTTTCTGATTGTTTTTCTTTAAAAGAATTAGATTTATCTAATTTTAATACTAAGAAAGTTCAAAATTTTTGTTGTATGTTTGCTCACTGTAATGAGTTAACTAATTTAAATATTAAAAATTTTCAAATCAAATATAATACTGATTTAACTGATATTTTCTATGGATTAAATCCTAAATGTTTAATTATTTGTGATGAAGAAAAAATTTTGAAATACCAAGAAAAATAAATACGAACTAAAATATTTTAAAAAAAAATAAAAACAAATAATCAAAATATTAAAATTAAAAATAAAATTTAAAACAATAAAAAAATAAATAAAATTAAAAAAAACATATAACAAAAATAAATATTCAAAATGAAAAAAGCCAAAAAAAAAAATGCAAAAAGAAAAAAATTTGAATAAACTTTATTTTACAAACTGTCCATTTTTCCAAATACCTTCCATAATATTATTTCCTGAGACTAATTTTCCTTTTCCATCCATAACATCATTTTTAAATTCTCCAACATAATAAATTTTTGGTTCTTTTCCTTTCCAAACATAAGTACCAAAACCATGTTTAATATTATTAACAAAACTTCCTTCATAAACACTTCCATCAGTATAAAACATTTTTCCTTGTCCATTCATTTTATCATTAAACCAATCACCTTCATATTTAATTTTAGTTTTTGCCCAAAAATATTTTCCTTTACCATTAAATTTACCATAATGATTAAATCCTCCTTCATAAAAAGAACCATCTTTATAAAATAAAGAACCATAAATTTTACTTCCATTTAAAAATTTACCATTAAATAAATATGGTATTTCTTTATTATTTCCTATATATATTTCTTGTCCTTTTCCATTAGTTAAATTATTTTCCCATGTTCCTAAATATATTATTTCTTTTTCAGGAAAAATTCCATAACCAAAATTTTCTAATTTTCCATTTTTAAATATTCCTTCATATTTATGATATTTATTACTATTCTTATCATTTATATATAATTCACCATATCCTTCATATAATTTTTTATTATTCCATGAGCCTATATAATATTCGTTTGGATAATAATTTATTAATTCTTTTATTGTGAAACAATTATATTTTAAATAACTAGGATTCTTAAAATTATATATTGCTTTTGGATACATTTTTTTAAAAGTTTTATGTAATATTTCTCCTTTATGATTTTTTATCATTTCTTTTGATACTATATATTTATTTAATTCTTTTAATGCATATTTTTTTTTCTGCTCACATAAATCTAAAAATATTCCTCTAAAATAATACATTTTATAATAAGATTGAATTAATATTATTTTTTTTTCTCTTAATTTATCATAATTATTATCTGATGTACAATTCGAATCAATGAAACTTTCTTCATTCATTTTTGTTAAATTTAATCCATTATTATTTTCTATATTAGATATTCCTGACATATTTGATTCTGTGTCTATTTCACTATCTTTTTCTTCGTCTCTCACTCTTTTCATCTTTTCTGTTGAACAACATTGATTGTCTTGTCCCATTTTTTTATATATATATTTTTTTTTCTTCTGTTTATATTTTACTTTTTTTTTTGAGGTTTTAATAAATTTGGAGTATTTATTTTTTTTTATTTGTTTTTTTAAATTTTTCTATATTTTTTTATGAAGGATTTTTTTTGTTTATAAAATAATTTATTATTTCTTTTAAAAATATAATATATTTATTAGTAATTTTAATTTTTTTATTTATATTCATTAATCAATTTATTAAAAGAATTAAAATGAGATATTTAATAATATTATTTTAATGATTTTTCATTAAAATAATATTTTATTTTATATATTTCAATTAAACAAACAAATCAAATCTCAATGACTTTACTTTTTGTAAAATCATATAAAAAAAGGAGGTAAGCTACATCTCCAAGGAAATCATTTATCAAATTCAATAAGTAAAGAAAAAGAAGGAAAATCTTATAAAATGTAATGTAATGAAAAAAATATAACAATATATGGTAAAATTGAGAAATCTTTAAAAATTTATGAAAAATATTTTCAAAAAATAAACTTTTCGTAGAGCTGATTAAAGGATGAAATAAATATCAGATTCATATACTTATATTTTCAATTCATTAGAAAATAAACAATATGAAATTAAGTAACAGTCAAAATATAACAATAAAATTAAATGATATTTCATTTATTAAATTTAAAGAAATAATTCTTCAGAATTTAAATAGAAAATAAAAATGAAATAAACAAAGAAATAAAAAGAGAAATCAATCAATAACAATTAGAAAATGAAGAATTAAAAAAGGAAATAAATCAATTAAAAATAGAAAAATAAATATAGAATTAAAAGAAGATTCAAATTAAGGAGAAAGATTTAATCCATTTACACAATATAAATTAAAGAATAATGTAATAAATATGTGGATTAATAAAATGAGATTGAAATCAATCAATTTGACAATGACCTGAAAATTATGGACCTAAATTAAGATTAATGTTTCCTAAATACTTTTATTATAATTGAAATTTTTCCTGATGGAAATGTTGTTCCTTTATGTTCTGGAAATGATTTTTTCTCTGTAAATATGATTTTTTTTAATTGCTAGAGAATAAATTATTTGTTTTAATTTAAATCTAATTTTTAGTTTTATTAATATATCTTTTTTCCAGAAAAAATGAATGAATTTTTTTTCTTAATAAAGTCTTTTATCCCTCATACATTAAATATTAATTCTTTTTTTATTTTTTATTGAATAAAATTTATGTTTTGAAATTTTCAATTTTTTTTTTTCAATATTAAATTTTATTTTATGTTAAGCACAATTTTCATTATAATTTGTATTAATAATAAAAATTTTTTTTTAAAAAATAAAAATTTTAAAAATAATTAAGGAAATTAAATATTTATTTAAAAATAATAAAGAAATAATTGATGTTTAATGTATATGAGGATGGGGATAGTAATTTTTGATTTATAATAATAATAAATAGGTGAAAGATTCAAACATTATATTTTTTAAATAATTTTTCTATTGATTAACAAATTAAATATATTTTTTTGATTAACAATTTTTTCAAAAATTGAATTATAGAAAAAATACATTTAAAATTTAATTGATTGAAAATAAATTTTAATAATTTTTTTCAATATTTATATTCAAATTAAAATTAATTTATTATTTAATTTATTCATTCAAAAAAGATTTTTTTTTTATTTATTTTTGTTAAAAATTGTTCTTTATATATAGAACATTTATTTTGAACAAAAAATTATTTTAATAAATTTAATTTTTATTATATTTTTTAATATATTTAAAACATAAAATGAAAAGTAACAAGAAGAAAATATGTATCCATATGGAGAAAAAAATAAGTAAAATTCCTGAAGTAGAAAATTATTATTTTTGTGAAGAATGTGGTTCAATATTATATAAAATAAAAGATAAAAATTATATAAAAACAATAAAGCCAATATATTTTCAACAACCAACAGAAATAAACCCATATATAATATATAATAAAATATCAATAACAAAAAAAATGGGTATATCAGATCAATCATTTTATTATAAAAATAGGCAAAAAGCAATAAATCTTCTTCAAAAACATTCAGAAATATATAAATTTTCTGAATATTCTTATTTTTTAGCTTTAACATATATGGATACTATATTTATCAAAAATAATGAAAAAACAATTCCAAAAAAAAAATTTGAATTATATATAATTAATTCAGTTTTATTAGCTGCTAAATTTCATGAAAAAAATATTCATCAACCTGATTTATGTAGATTTTCAAGTATAGGAATTAATTATGATATTGATGAAATTGATATTTCTCAAAATGAAATTGAATGTTTAAAAATATTAAATTATAAATTAAATTTTTTTTCTACTTATGAAATTTTAATGATGATTTTAAATAATGGTTTTATCTTTGAAAATGAAATTGAAAATAAATCTAATGAATATATTAATATTATTTATAATTATGCTAATAAAATTTTTTCAGATATTATTCAAAGTTTTATTGCTTTAGAATTTAATAATTTACAAATTGTTTTTTCTGTTATTCATTTAACTAGAAAACAATTTGGTTTTCAAAATAATTATTTTAATGTTATTAAAAAATTTTATAACATTCATTTATCTGATTATAAAGAATGTTTAAATAAAATAAAAAAATTTCTGAATAATTTAAATTCAGAATTTAAATATGATAAAAAAATTTCTCATTCATCAAAAACTGTTGTTTCTCTTAATTTAAATAATCAGAAAAAAAATTTAAAAGATGAAGATAAAAAAATAAATGATAATAATCATTTTGATAATGAAAATTTAGAAAATAAAATGAAAACTCCATGTTTAAAAAAAAAAGAAATTCAAAAAAATTCTTCAAATTTTTCTTCAACAAAAAAAAGGAAAAATTCTTTTGAAAATTATTTTATTATTAATCAAATTAATAAACATAAAAGAGCTTCTTCAGTTCATTATATATCTAAATTTAGTGAAGAATTTGAAATATTTGATAATTATAATACAATTAATATTATTTTTGAAGATGATAAAAATAATAATTTTGATATAAATGAATTTAATAAAAATATTTTTAAAAGTAAATCTTCTGAAAATTTAAATAATAAAGAAGGACAAAATTATAAAGAAGAAAAAAAGAAAAATTATAATTCTAATAAAAAAGTTAGTATGAAAAATTCAAATTTAAAAAAACAATTATCTCTTTTTTTTAAAAAGAATTAAAAAAGTTTTTTATATAAATTTTTAGTATATAAATTTATCTCTTTTCTTATTATATTATTATTAGAAAATCTTAAAAAAAAATTCAAAAATAAAAAAAGTTAATAATGACATTTGTTGTAAATTTATTTTAGAGTAAAATGTTATAATCTAAAAAATATTTCAAATAAAAAAATTCAATTTATATAAAAAGTTAATATTTATAAATTAAAGTTAATAAAAAAATTTTTAACTTTTCTAAATTAAATTAATGAGTAAAATTTTAAAATTGAGAAATTAATTGTTTTTCTTTTCATTTTATATCTAATCTTTGATTTAAATAATCAATTTGAGCTATTATATTCTTTCTTAATATTATTTTTTATTTTTAATTTCATTTTTCTAAAGAACCTATATTTTTATTTTATTCAGATAAATTTTTTTTAGTTTCTTCAATAAAATCTCATTTAAATTTATTTAAATGTTGTATTCTTTTAATATTTTCTTCTCTAAAAATTTAACCAAGGAATATTTTCATGATAATATAAATAAACAAATTTTTTTCAAAATTACTTTTATTTTTGATATTTAATATATCTGATTTTATTATTATTATTATCATCCAATCAAATTGATAGTTTTATTAGGTTTAATTCTAAGTAATCATTATTATTATTATTAAATTATTATTACTATTATCTAAAATTATAATTTCTAAAAATGATTCAATTAAATCTCATTTAAATAATAGAAAAATCTAATAGATGATAAAAAAGAAAATAAAATTTCCATATTCGAATTGATAGAATTAGAATGAAAAAATTAGAATTCTTAGAATTTAAAAATTCATTCTTATTTTTAGAACTTCTTCTATTATTTCTTTTTATTATTAAAAAAACTTTCATTAATTTTTTTTCTTCATAATTAATAAGTTTAGGAGATTTTTCCATTTTAATAAAATTATTATTTTCATGAATAATATTTTTTTCTTTGATTTATTTTACTTTTATAATTAATATTATTTAAATAAGATGATGATTCTTTATTTTGAGATAATTTCTTGAAGAATTCTTAATACAATTTTTTTTATATTTGAATTTTTTTTTAAATTTAATCATTTATTAATTTGATTTTCTATAATATTTAATTTTTTTAAATTATTACTTGTCTTTTTATTCTACTTTTTAAACTACTTTTTTTATATATTGATATTACTTTCTTTTTTTCTATATTTATTTCATTACTTATATCATTTAAAATTAAAATTTATAAAGATTAGTATGACTTTTCTTTTTTATATTATTTATATTCTCATTTCATTTTTATTAATAGTATATTTAAAGTATTATTACTTCCAGTATTATTAATATTGTAAGTATTATTACTTCCATTTTGATGAATATTCTTATTTAAAGAATTATTGCTTCATTTTTAATTCATATTATTATTTTTAAAGAATTATTACTTTTCTTAATATTTTTCAAAAGAGATTTCTTCATTAATTTTATGATTTATAACTTTTATAAAAAAAATATATTTAAATAAATTAAGTGAAAAAAATAAAAAAAAATTGATTTATAATTAAAAACAATGGTTTCAAAAGAAATTTCAGAAAGTTATTATGCATTTAATATAGATAAAAAAAAAGGAAGATTACTAAATCAAAAGTCCTTAAATTTTGATAATTTAAACAAAGGATTTTACGATGATTTAATCAATTATGATGAAATAATAAGAAAAGATAAAAATGAATTAGGAGAAAAAAAGAAAAAAGGAATAAAAGAATTAGTATATTCATATAAAAAAATTCCTGAAGTGTGGACAAATAAATTAACATATACAAATGAATTATATAAAACAATGAAAGATGATCAAAATTTTTTATCTTATTTAGGAGGATTAGATAAGAATCCAAAAAATTATTATTCACCTTTGAAAACAACATCATCAAATTTAAATTCAGATTTTTCAATGAAAAATTATATTATAATAGAAAAAGAAAAAAATAATATTGAGAAAATTAAAGAAAAAGAAGAAAAGAATTCAAAAAATGAAGATAAAATAATAATAACACAAATAAATAATAATAATCCTAAATATATAAATACAGATGCAGGAACAAATAGAGATATATTATTATTATTAGAAGAATATAAAAATAATTTTCCTATTTATTTACCTTCAATTCCAACTAAAATTCCAACCGTTGAAGAAGCAAAAAAAATTGGACAAAGTAAAATTAATGATGATATAAAAGAAGAATTAAATAAATTTAATGATAATACTAAAGATATTTCTTTTAAAAAAAGTCATTTAAATTCTATTAATAATTCAAATAATAATTCAATCAACAATTCCATCAATAATTATAATAATAATAGTCTAAATTTATCTTTAAGAAAAAAAAAAGGAGAATTAACAAAAGAAGAAGTTTTTAAAACTACAATATTTAATAATTTATTACCTCCTGAAGGTTCAAAAAATTATATTTCAAAAAGAGTTAAGGATTACATTGAAGTAGATTTAAAAAAATATATTTCAAAAAATTCAGAAGATTTATATAAAAAGATTGAAATTACTAATCCTGAAGTTAAAAAAAGATTACAAGATATTAATTATTGGGGTCCTTTTTATCCTTATTGTTTTATTGGTAGAAATAATAATATGAGATTTTATCAAACTATGGAACCTAATCAATGTATTAAGTTACTTAATTATATTAAGAAAGTTAAAATAAAAAATAGAATTAAATATGAATAAAAATATTTTAGTATTTTTTTAAATAAAATTTTTTTGAATTTTTTTTGTTAAAATATTTTTTTTTTTTAAAAAAAGGTTTTTTTTATTATCATTGTAATATTTATAATGTAATAATTAACTTAATATAGTGTTTATATTTCTAATGTTAAAGTAATATTTATATTAATTAAATAAAATAATAAATTATAAACTTTTCAAAGATATAGTTTTAATAAAAACAATATCTATTAACATTTAATTTGTTCTTTAATTCTATTAACAAATTCTCCAAAAGAAGTAATTAAATTTTCAATTAATTCAAAAAATTGATTTTGAACTTTTTTAACTTCAATATTTGAAATTAATAAATTATTCATAATTCTATTTTCTTTTATAATAAAAGAAAAAGCATAATTAACAAATTCATTAATTAAATGATAATATTTTTCAAGATAATCTTTTAATTTTTTATAATTATTTTTAACATTTTGAAAAACTAAAATTATTTTTTGATAAAAATCAATTAAATCTCTATTTTTAAAAGAATACATTTTATTATAAGTAGCAATATTAATTTTTTTAATAATCATAATAAATTCATATATAGATTGAAATAAAACAAAAAATAATTTTTGCATATCAAAATAAAATTTCTCATTAAAATAAACTTTAATTTTTTTATCATGACATAAGTATAAATTATTATTATTTAAATTGTAATTAAAATCTTTATTATTAATATTTTCATCAGAAAAATCATTATCACTATCAATAAGAATATTTCCTAAATCTTTAATATTTTTTTGGAAAAAATTTAAACAATTAGGTTTATTTAACTTTTCAAAAATACATAATTTACAAATAATTTTAGGATTTTTAAATCCCCATTTAGTTAAACCTTTTTCATAATTTTTATAATAATCAAAAAATTGTTTTTTATTAATATTAAAAACTTCAAAATTATAATTTAAAATATTTTCCATACAAATAAAAAGATATCTTAAATAATTAATAAATTGTTTTGAAGTCGAAAATCTAATTAATTCATTAGTATGATGTTCTTTCTTATTACATAAATAACATTTTTTTTTAATATAATTTTTATTACATTTATGTCTATAAAAATGTTCACATCCTCTTGCAACTTTTATTAATTGTAATTCAAATTTAGAAATTATATTTTTTTGGTTAGGTACATAAGGAAATTTTGTTGAACTCTTATCTTGAATTATTTTAAATCCATTATATAATGTATCTATTAAATATGCATCTTTTCCACTTTCTTTTGTTATTTTCTCTGGTTCTTTTATTTCTATCTTTTTACTTAAAAAATATATTTTGTTTTTTAAATTATTTTTTTCTTTATTTATTTCTATATTTTTTTTTGATATTTCATTATTTAATTTATTATTATTTATTATATTATTATTATTTATTATATTAGTTTTATTTTGTTTTTCCGTTTTTTTTATACATTTTTCACAATTACATTTTTTCTCACATTTAAAACAAATCCATCCATTTTCTTTTGATTCTTTTTTTATTTCTTCTAATTCTTCTTCTGGGAAATTTATTTTTATACAATTATTACAAAAACTTTCTTGACAATCTTCTAAAGTACATTGAATTATTTCTTCCTTTTTTATTAATTGATTACAATAATGACATAAAAAATATATTGTATCTTTTATATTTTTTGATATTTCTATTGTTATATTATCCATTTTAATATTTATTTCATTCTTTTATTTTTTTGTTTATATAATAAAATTGCTTTGGAAGATGAAAAAAATATTTATTTTTTATATTTTGTTCAGATATTTTGCTTTTAATTATTTATAAAAAACCTGAAAATTAATTAAATCATTTTTTTTAAAATTTTATCTCTTTTAAAATTAAATAAAAAAAAAAAGAAAAAAATATGTTTTTAAAAATATTTTAAATATTTCAATCATTTCATTTTTTATTTTTTAAAAATGAAATATAAATTAATTAAATTTTATAAATTAATAATTAAAAAATAGTTAATGACTTTTAATTTTATACTAAGTTCAAGTGGAATTTCTTTTCCTTTTCAGTCAAATAATTGTCAAGAAATAATTGAATCAATTCAAGAAAAAATAAAATGTAATCAATTTATTTTACTAAATGAAAAAGGAATAAAAATAGGAACAAAGAATCTTAAAAAAGAAATTTTTTCAGAAGACAATAAACTTCAAAATATTTTAGTTTTACCAAAAATAAAATTTTCTTCTTCTAATCCTTCAAATGAAGAAATAAATAAAAATTTAGAAAATCAATTTTTAGCAAAACAAATTTGTGATAATTATAATAAAAAGAAATTAGACCAAATGAATAAAAAAATGAATTTTTTTCAACAATCAATAGAAGATTATAATAATTATATTAGTATAATTGAAATTAGTTATTTTTCTTATTTTGAAGAATTTAAAAAATTGTTTTCAAATTTAGAAGATGAAAAAATTACAAATCAAATAATAAACATAGAAAAAAAAACAAATGATTTTAAAAATCATTTTCCAATTTTTAAAAGTAAATTTGAAAAAATTCAAAATTCATATTTTAGAATTAAAAATATTTTTAAAAAAGATATTAATGAAGAAAAAATTCTTTATTCTCAAGATTCTATTATTCCTTATCCTTATAGTCAATTAATAGAAGATTATCAAAATAATAAATTAGTATTAGATAAATTAATTGATAATATAATGAATTCAAATAATGATTTTTTTAATCAAATTAATGAATTAAGTCTTCTTCAAAAAAATTTAAATGAAAATTATCAAATTTCAAATATTACTATTAATTTTACTAAAAAAAAAGAAGAAATTAAAGAAGAAATTTTTAAAAGAAAAGGTTTTTCAAGAATATATAAATTTATGATGCAATATTTAAATGATGTTTTAATTAAAAATGAAGAAAAAAGAAGAAAAGAATTTATGAATAATATTATTAATAATGGAAGTTCCATTTACCATAATTATGATATTTTTTTTAAAGATTTAATGAATAAAGATATTTATTCAGATAATTTAAATGAAGAAAAAATTGATAAAGTAATTTATCAAATAAAAGAAAATTTAAATTATTTAAATAAAATAATGTATTCAGATAAAAAAAATGAAAATGAAAATGAAAATGAAATTAATAATAATTTAACTTATAATGAAATTAAAAATGAATTATTGAATGTTTTAACGGATAATTTAAAAGTAAATATAGATGATAATATTTCAATGGAAAATATATTAAATATATTAAATGAAAAAACAAAATGTTTCAATTTAAATGATTCTATCAATACTACTTTTTCTTTTGTTTATAAAAAAAAATCTTCTGATGATTTAATAAGAACTAATACTTATAATTCTTTATATCAAAAAAATGAAAATGATAATGATAATTTTGTTGATAATAATATAAATCAAAATATTGAAAATGTTGTAAATAAATATGAAGATATTATTTTTTTTTATAAATCTTTATTTAAATTCGTTCAACAATATTGTGAAAGAGTTAATAAAAAAGAATTAAAAAATTTAGAACCTTCAAAACCTAATTCTTTAGCTCAAATAATTGAAAATACTTTTAAACAAAATTTATTTTTGATTGTAAAATTAAAAGAATTAAATTCAAAATTTATAAAATAAACAATCAAAATTAAAGGATATATATGATATATTAAATTTTTATATTTAATTTATATTTAATCTTTAAATATCCCTAATCCCCCTTATATTAAATAAAAAAAATAAATAATTTTATAATTTAAATCTATGAATTTAAAAATTATAAATTCATTGATTATTTATGATTTTTAAATTCATAGGTTTAAGTTATAAAAATATTTGTTTTTTTTATTTAACATAGGGGGGATTGAGGATATTTAAAAATAATTATTTCTAAAATATTTTATTATAAAAGTTATTAAAAAATTTATTTAAAAATGGTTTATTCTTCTCTACCAATTTTCGGTGATAAAAATACATTATTTCCTTTAAAAATTTTATAGACAATAAAAATTAAATATCACAATTTCAAAATAATTTAAGTTTTTTTTCAAATTTTTTTTTCTTTTTTAAAAAAGTTAATTTATTTTTTTTGATTTAATCAAATTTAAAAATATATTTATTTTAATTAGGAGATTGGGATATAAAAAACATTTATAAATTCCAATAATAAAAAAATTTAGATAAAATAAATTTGAATATTGATTATTTAATTATTTAATTATTTAATAATAAATATTAAATGAGAGAAATCAAATATGATAAAATGAATTTATTATATTTTTTCATAAAAAAAACCTTCGAAAAAAAAATTACAAAAAATAAATATTCGGAAAGTAAGGATTTATATATCGAATGAAGAAAGACAAATAAAAAATATGACATCCAAAGAATAAATAAGTAATTATATAAAATTGAAAAATAAAAACAGGAAAATATAAATATATTATAAATTATAATAAAATTAATTTATGTGTGAAAATGGAGATTTCATATATTATTAAGGAATTTATAATTGAAAATATTTGATATAAGAAGAAAAATAAATAAATCTTTTTTAGAAAAAGAAGTTGAAATAATATTTAAATAATTAATAAATGTTGTTTTAATATTATTATTAAAAAACAATTAAAATATGAAAATTATGAATGATTAATAATAAAGATAATTACACAGATTAAAATAATAAATCTTAAATTAATTCAATAAAAACAATTCAATTATGATTATTAATTTAAACGTTTTTTATATTAGTTATGACATTTTTTACTTATTTTTTGAGATTAAAAAAATCATATTCCTTAAAATTTCTTAGAAAAAAAGAATAATAAATAATCCTCTTTCACAATATTAATAAATTCTTTAAAATCAATCCCCATTATTATTAATAGTATATTTTTTTGATAATTTTTCTTTGTGTTATTTAAGTAATTAATTATTTGTAAATTATGTTTTAAATAATTATTTTATTGATTTATATAATTATAAAAAAATGAAAATTTTGGATATAATTCATATTTATTATTTATAGA
>JAEEGL011939795.1_pt1 | contig 19379 bp, 18 predicted proteins | sample 9134231 | NCBI WGS metagenome assembly JAEEGL01 (sample SAMN16246548, study PRJNA631951) | gut metagenome | biome: gut microbiome; feature: rumen; material: fiber-attached | host: Bos | place: Iran: Karaj | collected 2018-10
ACGAGCATCCATTCTGCCACGCGGTCGGTGCGCCACTGGCAGTAGGCGCGGGCCTGTTGGGGCGAAATGCCCAACACGGGAAACGAGTTGTACACCGGATTCCGAAAATAATAGGTGGCGATGCTGTCGGGCAGCTGCTGGAGAAGAATCTGCATATCGGGCTGGGCGGCGCGGTATTCTTCCGATTCTTTTCCATAAATCTTTTCCAACCAATAGAGGTACTCGAGCCAGTCGAGGTTGGTGATGAGATCGCGGTCCCGATATGCGTTTTGTGAAATTTGTACCAGACCGCTGGGAGGCACCTTTTGCTGGTAGTTTTTCATGGTGATGTGCTGGGCGTTTCCCATCATCATCAACCCTATAAAAAGAAGGAAGAAAAGCAGCCGGAATCGCATAGTCTTTTCTTTTTAAGAACGGAAAAAGGAGGCGGAGGCTTGGGTTTCTCAAAAAAATCGTACTTTTGTCGCATTAATATTTCACCTCAAAATTTTAAAAATGTATACCCCTTCATTTTTATTCATGAAAAAAACACTCCTGTTTTTGAGTTTTTCTGTCTTTTTTCTTACAGCCTGCAATAAAGTTGAGGATGATCCCGTCAATCCCCCACAGGACAATCAGATAGTTCCTTTGGTAGATGGAATTATTCCCGATGCCGTTACAGACTACGATGGTAACACTTATGATGCTGTGCGTATTGGCGAACAAGTGTGGATGGCCTCCAACCTTCGCACCACCCACTATGCTGATGGTACCGAAATCACTTTTAGCACTGAAATTAGTGATAGTATCGCACTCTATTATTATGTTGATATTGGCCGCGAACTCACCGACTATGGGTACTGGTACAATTGGCTTGCGGTAATGCGCAATTCCCCTGCCACCAATGCAATTCCTAGTGGAGTACAAGGTATATGCCCACGTGGGTGGCATGTGCCAAGCAATGCCGAATGGGGTCAATTGACTGACTATTTGCGCAGTCAGAGTCAATATGTTTGTTGTAACAATTCCAATGATATCGCGAAGTCATTGGCTTCTGAAACGGGGTGGGATTCTTATACGGATTCTGGAATGGAATTTAATACTTTCAACATCATGTGCTGTGTGGGCAATCCTCGCTTCAGCAATAATGCCACTGGTTTTAACGCATTCCCTGCTGGTTATTACGGCTATGATTGTCAAGCCGCATGCGTTGGCAAAGAAGCCTCTTGCTGGAGCACAAGCGAACACGCAGAAAATAGCGATCTTGTATTAGGATTTGGTTTGAATTATAGTAGCACACATGTATGTGGCCTTATTTCCACAAAGAGATTTGGCCATTCTGTTCGCTGTGTCCGCGACTAAAGAGCAATGCTGACAAAACCACATTGAATCTCAACAAAAAAATCGTACTTTTGCCGCCGGATTCGGGTTCTCACCGATCAATAGGGAATCCTGTGAAAATCAGGGGCTATGCCCGTAGCTGTGAGTTCCGAAATGTGCTTCCGGCACCTACGTCACTGCTATTTTATCGGGAAGACGCCGGAAGTGGAACAAGCCAGAAGACCTGCCCGTTTCCATGTCCGCAGCTTTCGGGAACAAAAGCTTGGAAATTGTGAGGGAAGCGTCTGTGCGCTTGCCATTCTCATTTTGTTTTCTGCTGCTGTTTTTGATATGAAATAAAAAATTATGACGAAATGAAGAAACAGTATCAGGCAGTTACGGCGGCAGAAGCCGTCAAGGTCATCAAGTCGGGCGACCACGTCCACATCAGTTCGGTATCCAATGTACCCCAATGTTTAGTCAAGGCTCTTTGCGAGCGCGGACGCGCCGGGGAGCTGAAGAATGTCTATATCCACCATTTGCATACCGAAGGCGTCGCGCCCTACGTCAACCCCGAATTTGAGGGGATTTTCCAGCACAACGCCTTTTTCGTGGGGGCCAACGTGCGCGAGAGCGTCCAGAAAGGACTGGCCGACTACATTCCCGTTTTCCTTGGCGAAACATCGAAACTCTACCGTGAGCGATATATCAAATGCAACGTGGCGATGATTCAGGTGTGCCCGCCCGACAAGTTCGGCTATGTCTCGCTCGGCTCATCGGTGGATGCCACCCTCGCCGCCATGGAGAGCGCGGAGTTCACCATCGCGGTCGTCAACAAGCACGTGCCCCGTTCTCTCGGCGACTCCCAAATCCACATCAGCAAAATCAACTATTTTGTGGAAGACGACGACCCGCTACTCACCGTGAACGCGCCCGCACCCACCGAGGTGGAGAAAACCATCGGACGCTACTGCGCCGAACTCATCGAAGATGGTGCGTGCCTCCAGATGGGCATCGGCTCCATCCCCAACGCCATCCTGTCGTGCCTTGGCAACCACAAAGACATCGGCATCCATACCGAGATGTTCTCCGACGGTATCCTGCCTTTGGTGAAGAGAGGCGTCATCAACGGCAAGTGCAAGAAATTGGACCGTGGTAAAATCGTCTCCACCTTTGTGATGGGTTCGCAAAAAATCTACAACTTCATCGATGGCAACCCACAGGTGCTGATGAAAGACGTTGAATATACCAACGACCCGTTCATCATCGCTCAGCAGCCCAAAATGACCTCCATCAACTCGGCCATACAGGTGGATTTGTCGGGACAGGTGTGTGCCGACTCGCTGGGCGACAAAATCTATTCCGGCGTGGGCGGACAGATTGATTTCGTGTATGGTGCGTCGCGGGCCAAAGGCGGCAAGGCCATCATCGCCATGCCCTCTACCACCCGCAAAGGCATCAACAAAATTGTGCCGGCCTTGGACTTGGGTTCGGGGGCTGTTACCACGCGCAACCATATCCACTGGTTCATCACCGAGTACGGGGCAGTGAACCTTTACGGACGCTCCTTGCAGGAAAGGGCCAAACTCATCATCTCGGTGGCGCATCCTCAGTTTCAGGATCAGCTGGAAGAGGCTGCCTTCAAGCGCTTCGGTTCACATTATCACTATATTTGTAAGCAATAGATTTTTGAATAAAACTATCAAAGTTGCAAGAGTAATGTTTGTGTCTTAAAAAGTATTATCTTTGCAGCCGAAAATATTTAATTATATTACAAATGGAAACTATTGTAAGAAAAAATACTTCGTTCCGCTTGCGGGTGGACCTTTTGGACATTTTGAAACTGAATGCTGCCAAAGTGAACAGAACACTTAATAACTATGTGGAATGCGTTCTGTTGGAGGCGGTGTATGACCAACCCAATGCTACGACAAAAGCTGCTATATCAGAAGCCATCTCGGGGCAGAATCCCAATAAGGTTTATGATAATGTGGATGAATTATTTGATGATCTGAATACAGCGGAATGAAAAAATTACAGCCCACTACTCAATTCAAGAAAGATTATAAGCGTATCAAAAATAATTCTGAAAAACTCTCCCTTCTTAAAGAAGTTTTTTTGCTATTGCAAAATGGCCAACCCATTCCTGCCGAACTGTTTCCTCATAAGCTTCATGGAAAATTCAAAGATTGTATGGAGTGTCATATACAAGGAGACTTCTTGTTGGTGTGGTTTGATAAAAAGAAGGATGTCATCCAACTGATCAGATTGGGGAGTCATGCAGAATTATTTGACAATAACCTTATAATATCGTGTAAATAACAAACTAACATCATGCCACATTTCAGCATCTGGGAAGTCTTGTTCCTGCTTTGTTTCGCGGTCAGCTGGCCGGTATCCATCGCCAAATCATTGCGCACGAAAGTGGTGATCGGCAAAAGTCCGTTTTTCATGTCGTTGGTGATATTAGGCTACATCTTTGGCATCATTCACAAGGCGTTGTACAGCCACAACATCGTCATCTGGCTCTATGTGTTCAACGCCGTGCTGGTCGCCACCGACCTAGCGCTCTATTTCACTTATATTGGGAGAAATAGGAGAGAATTGCAACGATCCAAGCAACAGTAAATCAAACCATTATGTTTCATCAGATCAACTTTGTAGAGATTTTCAGCTCCTTTATCGTGATGTTTGCCATCATTGATATTCTGGGCTCTATCCCGATTTTTATGAGCATACGGGAGAAAAACCAGGACATCAAGGCGGCGCAGGCGTGCCTCACGGCGTTGGGGCTGTTTCTGCTCTTCTTCTTCGCGGGCGACGCGCTCTTCCGGCTCTTCGGCATCAATTCGGCCTCCTTCGCGGTGGCAGGGGCCTTCGTGCTGTTCATCCTTGCCGTGGAGATGGTATTGGGCCGCGACATCATCAAGAACGAGCCCAACAGCGGTGGCGCGAGCATCGTGCCCGTAGCCTTCCCACTCATCGCCGGCCCCGGCGCCATCACCGCCCTGCTCTCCCTCCGCGCCGACTACGCCGTGGTCAACATCCTGCTCGGACTGCTACTGAACCTCATCCTCGACTACCTCGTCATCCGCTTCTTGGACAAGATTCAGAAACTCTTAGGTGCCAACCTCATCTTCATCATCCGCAAATTCTTCGGTGTCATCCTGTTGGCAATGGCCATCAACATGTTCGTCAATAACCTGATGGTCATCATCCATCCGGCTCCGTAAGGTTACCCTATTTCTTCTTTCCTTCATAGGTCAGCCGCTTGCTGCCCATCTGACAAGAGAATTGCAATTTCGTGCTGCTGACCGTGCCCTTCAGTTGTCGCACGGTGTACTTTTCATACCGTTTTCCATCGTGGGTGGGCACAATGTTGTTTCCTGTTATCTGCCCGTTTTTCTTTGTAACAGGTTTTTTTGTAACATCCAGAGTAACAGGCATCAACCAAGAAAACTTGACATCATACATCGTGATGGAGCATGTCTCTGAAGAAGATGTGGATTGCAGTTTTACGGTCACATTTTTAAGGTTAGGCCTGTCCGAGATGGTATAACTGATGATTTCCCCGTTGAACATGTCTATAACTGGTGAGAAGTAGCACCATTTGCCATCCACCGCTATCTGGGTGACGTCGGTAGCACATTTCTGCAGGGGGGATTCGGCGTGGAAGTCTCTGTGCAGGAGATTGGGTGCCACATGACCGACCTTCCCCCTGTAGGATTTGTATTTCCGTTTCTTGCGAATGCCTTTCAGTCCCATCTCGTTCATTAGTTTTTGCACAGTTTTGTGGTTTATATGTACGCCTTCCGCTTCCAGTTCCATTTGTACTCTCCTGTATCCATAGCGCCCCTTGTGGGTTTCGTATATGCGACGTATGTGCTTGCGCACTTCCGCATGTTTGTCCGGCCGTTCCTTCAATCCATAATAAAATGTAGACCGAGCCATCCCCTTGATGTCCAGCATCAGACACAAGTCATGTTCTTGCCTTAATGACTGGATGGCTTTCGCCCAGTCGCTTTGGCGTGGGCTTCTCTTTCCGCCATTAAGGCTCTCACTTTTTTTAACAGTGCGTTCTCTGCACGCAGGCGCTCGTTCTCTGCCTTCAGCAGCTCAAGCTCTGTCTCAGGAACCTTTTTCCGTGCTCGTCCCATTTTTCGTTTCTTCGTTAAGTTATGTATCGCATCCCTCTCACAGCCGTTTTTCAACCACTTTTTCAGGCTGGCACGCGACACGCCGTATATGGCACTAATAACATGCAAAGGAACACTTTTTTTTCTGACATGACAAAATTATTTTTTGTTTTTCTTCCGGAGTGAACTTCCTTGGCGGGCGTCGCATAACACCCAGTATGGGGTTATTGGAATTGCGTGCTTCAGCGCCCCCTGGGGTGGAATCCATACGAATGTAAAATATGAATATTCATTCTTCCCACATCCGTCGGGGAAAAACTTTTGGAAAATTTTTGCTGGCAAGGAATTTTCCAAATAATATTCGTACCTTTGCAGCGCGAAAATGTGGAGGGATTTGTCATGATTGCAACCACGTTAAAAAAAATGCTAAACCATCTCATTCCCTTTCCCTTTCGTTATAACTAATTTATTAACCCATAATATTTTAAACATGAGCTATCTGTTCACATCGGAATCAGTATCTGAAGGGCACCCTGACAAAGTCAGCGACCAAATCTCAGACGCTCTGCTGGACGCCTTCTTGGCTCAAGACCCGCGCTCCAGAGTGGCTTGCGAAACATTAGTTACCACCGGCCTCGTGGTCTGCGCCGGTGAAGTCGGCACCACCGGCTACGTCTCCATCGACGACGTGGCTCGGCGCGTGGTCGAGAGAATCGGTTACAACAAGAGCGACTACCAGTTCGACAGCAAATCGTGCGCGGTGATCTCCACCATCCACCGCCAGTCGGGCGACATCAACCAGGGCGTTGACCGCAAGAAGGCGAAGGACCAAGGCGCCGGCGACCAAGGAATCATGTTCGGGTACGCCTGCCGCGAGACCCCGGACTTCATGCCGCTGACGATCGAGTTGGCGCACCGGATCATGTACGAATTGGCACAGATCCGCCGCGAAGGCAAGGTGATGACCTACCTCCGCCCCGACGCCAAGTCGCAAGTGACCTTGGAATACGAAGACGACGGCACGCCCAAGCGCATCGACGCCATCGTCGTATCCACACAGCACGACGACTTCGACGAGGAAAAGGCGATGTTAGCCAAGATCCGCAAAGACGTCCAGGAGATCCTGCTGCCACGCGTGATCGCGAAGTTGGAGCCCAACGTACAGGCCCTCTTCAAAGGCGACTACAAGTTGCACGTGAACCCGACCGGCAAGTTCGTCATCGGCGGACCGCACGGCGACACCGGCCTCACCGGCCGCAAGATCATCGTCGATACCTACGGCGGACACGGAGCCCACGGCGGCGGCGCCTTCTCCGGAAAGGACCCGTCGAAGGTCGATCGCTCCGCCGCCTACGCCGCCCGACACATCGCCAAGAACATGGTGGCGGCGGGACTGTGCGACAAAGTGCTGGTGCAGATCGCCTACGCCATCGGCGAGGCCAAGCCCGTCGGCTTCTACGTCAACACCTACGGAACCTCCAAAGTCAAAATGCACGACGGACAGATCGCCAAGAAGATCCAGGGACTTTTCGACCTCACCCCCTACGGCATCATCGAACGTTTCCAACTCACCAACCCCATCTACGAAGAGACGGCCTCCTACGGCCACTTCGGCCGCGACCCCTTCGAAAAGGAGGTCGAAGTCTTCTACGAGGACGAGAAGACCCGCCGCCGCGGCAAGCGGATCTTCAAGAAGGTCTGCTTCTACGGCTGGGAGAAAATCGACATGGTGAAAGAGATCCGAAAGGCCTTCGGACTGTAAGCGAAGGGCCGTTTTGCGGTTGCGCCTCCCTGGAAGAGGTGGCTCTGCGACTTCGCTCACGACCATCCCTGCAAATGCGCCCTATGGGTTCCATAGCATTGATTCTCTGATACTTCCAATCACCACCATGAATATCGGGCCACAAGTCTTCGCCCATGGCGATGGCATCTTTTACCTATCATGGGGAGGTCGGTTTACCGCATCCGGTGGCGGATGAAATGCCCGCGCACGTAAGCAAAAAACCCAACCACACCAGCCAGATAGACAATGCAAGCGGCCCAGAAGGCGCCGGCATAACTGATCTGCTCGGCCATGATGCCGCCGACGAGCACGCCCAGGCCCAAGCCCGTGTCCCACGAGATGAAGAGCGTGGAGTTGGCCGTGCCCCGCTGGGTGTGGGGCGCGAGGTTGATGAACATGGTCTGGAAGGCAGGGTACATGTGCCCGCTGCCTAATCCGATGATGAGCGCGGAGGCATAGTAGGCGGCCAAGTTGTGGACAGAGGCAAAGAGCAGGTATCCCAGGAAGGCGACCACGAGTCCGCCGGAAGCGTTCTGCACCACCCTACCCTTGCGCAACGACGGTCCACCGATGAGCCGTGAGACGATAAGCCCGATGGAGAGCAGGGCGAAGAAGAGTCCCGTGCCGCCCGTAATGCCCAGTTCTTCCTTGCCATAGATGGCGATGTAGGTGGAGATGATGCCGTAGGCGAAGGCGTGGCAGATCATCACCAGGCCTTCACTCCAGCCCTTGAGAAGGAAGAAACGGTCGAGGGAGATCTTGCGGCGGTCACGCACCAGTTCGCGCGGCGCAAGTTTCAGCGTGCTGTTGATGGCGAGGCCGGCGCCGGCGACCAAAAAAGCGATCCAAAAGAGCAGGTCGTAGTTGTCGGTCTGGTGCAGCAGATAGAGCGCCACCGCCGGCGCGATGGCCGTGGCAATGTTGTTGCTCAACCCATAGTAGCCGATGCCTTCGGCACGGCGCGACGGGTGCAGCACGTCGATGGCGACGGTGCTGTTGGCGACGGTGACGGCTCCCATCGGGGCGCCGTGCAGGGTGCGCACGATGCCGAAAAGCAGCAGAGAGCCGGCCACGAGGTACCCCGCGAAGAAACTGAAAAAGAGAAAGTAACAGAGCAACAGGACCTTCTTGCGGGGGAAACTGTCAACGAAAAAACCGCTGAAAGGACGGATGATGAGAGCGGTGAGCGCATAGCCCGACAACACCCACCCGATGGTGTCCTTGCTGGCGTCGAAAGTCTCCTTGAGGTAAATGGGCAGCAGCGGCGTGAGGAGCATGAAAGAGAAGAAAATCATGAAGTTGGCGAGCCAAACCTTCATGTAGTTGCTGTTCCACAGCCGTACATTCTCTTCATTCTCAGTTAGTTGCGTTTCCATCTTCTACTTTCAAATCCGTGTGCAAAATTACGAAAAAAAGGCGGTACGTATGGCGAAAAAAACGTACATTTGCAGCCGCAAACGTCGATCATACATTTTGCTTATGAGAAAAGACAAGATCATCGAATTTTTCAAGGGAAAGAAGACCGTCATCGTCGGCTTCGGCCGCGAGGGCGTCTCCTCCTACAAGTTCCTGCGCAAGTACTACCCCAAGATGCACCTCACCATCGCCGACAAAAGCCCGCTCATCCATGTGGACGACCAGGAAGAGGACAAGCACCTGACCATCGTAGCGGGCAACGAGTACGACCGCAACCTCAACAAGTTCGACCTCATCCTCAAGTCGCCCGGGGTCAACTTCAACAACCTCGACTACTACATCCCGCGGGAGAAGTTCGTGTCGCAGACGGAGTTGTTCCTGATGGCCTACGGCGAGAACGTCATCGGCGTCACCGGCACCAAGGGCAAGAGCACCACGGCCTCGCTCATCTACCACATCCTATCCCACACCTTCGGCAACACGGTGCTCGCGGGCAACATCGGCATCCCCTTCTTCGACATCATCGACCAGATCGACGACGACACCACCATCGTGGCCGAACTGTCGGCGCACCAACTCGAGTACTCCGACTACTCCCCGCACGTGGCGATCCTGCTCAACCTCTACCAAGAGCACCTCGACCACTTCAACACCTTCAACAAATACCAATTAGCGAAACTCAACATCACCGAGCACCAGAGCGAACAGGACATCCTCATCTACAACTTCGACGACCGCTACATCCCCGGACTGATTGAGAGCCACAAACTGCAACGCCGCTTCATCCCCTTCAGCAGCCAAAGTCCGCTGAAGAACGGGGCCTACTGCACCAAGACGGAGATCGTGCTGATGCGCAACAACGAGCAGTACTGCATCATCCCGACCGAAGGGCGGCAGAATATCCCCGGCCAGCACAACAACAACAACATCATGGCGGCAGTGCTGGCGTGCAAGACCAAGAACGTGCCCGACGGAGCTATCATCCAGTATCTCACCACCTTCAAGGGGCTGGAGCACCGCTTGGAGTGGGTCGGAGAGTTTTCCGGCATCAACTTCTACAATGACAGCATCTCGACAATTCCCGAAGCCACCATCGCCGCGCTGAACACCGTCAAGCGCGTCGATACACTGATCGTAGGCGGCTTCGATCGCGGCATCGACTACTCGCTGCTCATCGAGCACCTCCGCGACCACCCCGTACGCAACATCGCTTTCGTGGGCAAGGTAGGCGAACGGATTCTGAAAGAGTGGCAGGAAGCCGGCTACCCGCTGCCCGAAAACCACATCGTGGAGAACGACTACGCCAAGATCGTCGATTTCGCTTTCAAAAACACAGCGGCAGGACGCAGTTGCCTGCTCTCCCCCGCCGCCGCGTCCTACGACCAATTCAAGGACTTCACGGTACGCGGAAGAACTTATAAAGAATTGATAAACAATTATTTAACAAAATAAAGAAAGCATTTTCTATCTGCATTATATATGGAAAAGAAACTCTTCCTGCTCGATGCCATGGCCCTCATCTACCGGGCCTACTATGCCATGGCGAAAAGCCCGCGGTTCACTTCCAACGGACTGAACACCTCGGCGACGCTGGGGTTCACCAACACCCTGTACGAAGTCATCAAGAACGAGCGTCCGACGCACATGGCGGTCGCCTTCGACAGTCACGGCCCCACACTGCGGCACGTCGATTACGGCGACTACAAGGCCAACCGCGAGGCGACACCCGACGACATCGTCACTTCCCTCCCCTACATCAAGCGCATCATCAGCGGCTTCGGCATCCCGATTCTGGAACTACCCGGCTATGAGGCCGACGACATCGTAGGCACGGTGGCCAAACACGCCGAGGCCGACGGCTTCGACGTCTATATGATGACCTCCGACAAGGACTACGGTCAGCTGGTCTCCGACCACATCTTCATGTACAAACCCGCCAAGTTCGGGCAGCCCGCGGAGGTGGTCGGCGTGCAGGGCATCTGCGAAAAGTACGGGCTGCAACGGCCCGAACAACTCATCGACATCCTCGGGTTGTGGGGCGACAGTTCCGACAACATCCCCGGCGTGCCCGGCATCGGCGAGGTGAAAGCCAAGAAACTGGTCGGACAGTTCGGCAGCATCGAGGAGATCTACGCCCGCATCGACGAGGTCGAGAACGCCAAGTTGCGGCAGTCGCTCATCGACAACGAGGAGCAGGCACGCATGTCGAAAGACTTGGCCACCATCGTGTTGGACGTGCCCATCACCTACCGCTGGGACGACATGCAACTGGGGCACGTGCATGCGGAAGAGTTGAAGTCGGTGTTCGCGGAGTTGCAGTTCAAAGCGCTGTCGGCACGCGTCTTCAGCGACCCGCTCTTCACGTCGGGTGCGGCGGCGCCGGCCCCAACGGCAGAACCCGACCTCTTCAGCATCCCCGCCGACACCGACGGCACGCCCACAGCCCCGACGGCGCCGCCCGCGGCCGACTTCGAGCACACCGCGCACAACTTCGTCGCCGTCAACACCTTCACACCCGCGGCCACGGGCGACATCCACTTCGAGTGGATCACCAACAACGGCAAGATCGCCGGCTTCTGCTTCAGCGCCGATGACCGCGTGTGCTACCATCTGCTGGAAAAAGAACACCAGTATTTTACATCCATACTCCAGTCCATCTTCGGTCAGGAGAACCATATCATCACCTACAACTGCAAACAGAGTTACAAGTTCCTGGAACTGCTCGGCATCCGTCCGACCGCCCGATTCTTCGACCTGCAGATCGCCCACTACCTCATCCAGCCGGAAAACACCCACCATATAGAGACACTTTCCGAAATCTATTTGAATTACAAGATGATGGGAGAGGACAAGAAGGCGCAACTCACCGTACAGGACTTGATCAACCGCACGGGCGAACAGGTGGAAGTCTATCGGAAGCTCTATCCTATTTTCAGCAAAGGATTGGTTGACAACGGATTACAAAATCTTTTTGATGATATAGAGATGCCCTTAGCCGCGGTGTTGGCGAAGATGGAGAACAACGGCATCCACCTCGACAAGAAGATTTTGGCGGAGAGTTCCACCCAGTTGGCGGAGGAGATCGCACAGTTGGAGCGCAACATCTACGACTTGGCGGGCATGGAGTTCAACATCGGTTCGCCGAAGCAGTTGGGCGAGGTCTTGTTCGAGAAGTTGCATATCATCGACAACGCGCGTGTGACGAAGACGAAGCAGTACCAGACGGGCGAGGAGGTGTTGGTGAAATTGGCCGACCGTCATCCGATGGTGCCGTTGGTGTTGGAGTGGCGCGCGCTCACCAAGTTGAAATCGACCTACGTGGATGCCCTGCCGCAGTTGGTGAATCCTCGCACGCAGCGAATCCACACCACCTTCAACCAGACGGTGACCGCGACGGGGCGGTTGAGTTCCACGAACCCGAACCTACAGAACATCCCCATCCGCACGGCGCGTGGCAAGGAGTTGCGCAAGGCCTTCACCGCCACGTCGCCCGGGGCGGTCATCTTGGCGGCCGACTACTCACAGGTGGAGTTGCGCATCATGGCGTCGGTGAGCGGCGACGAGGCGATGATAGACGCCTTCCTGCGCGACGAGGACATCCACGCGATGACGGCGGCGCGCGTCTATGGCGTCGCCCTCAACGCGGTGACGCCCGACATGCGGCGGCGTGCGAAGACCGTCAACTTCGGCATCATTTACGGCATCTCCGCCTTCGGCTTGGCCGACCGCCTCGGCATCCCGCAGCGCGACGCCCGCGACCTGATCGACGGCTACTACCGGCACTTCCCGAAGATCATTGACTATCTCAACCAGACCATCGAATTCGCGCGCGCCAACGGCTATGTGGAGACCCTGCTGCACCGCCGTCGCTACATCCGCGACATCAACTCCGGCAACGGGCTGCTGCGCAAGGGGGCGGAGCGCAACGCCATCAACGCCCCCATCCAAGGCACCGCCGCCGACCTCATCAAGATCGCGATGATCCGCGTCGATCGCGAAATGACGCGCCGTGGACTGAAGAGCAAGATGCTGCTGCAGATCCACGACGAATTGGTCTTCGAGGTGCCGCAGGAGGAGATCGAGGAGATGAAGGCGATGGTGTCGGAGATCATGAACGGCGCACTCACGATGCGGGTACCGCTGAAGACCGACGTCAACTACGGGCCGTCGTGGTACGACGCGCACTGATCGTCCACGAACGGCACGAATGACAATACGTTACTGAAATCATCTGGTGACTTCTAATTATTTCTCTCTGAATCATGGAGGGATGCCTGCACGGGATGAGAAGCCGGGCGGTGGGATTTCTCAGAAATGAGGCCTACATCATCTTCTCCGGACTGGTTTACAACCTCATCAGATACGAACAAATCAAACGATTGGGTATGAATTGAATTTTACAACACACTGAATATCAATATATTACCCCCAGATAAATCTCAAAAAATATCGCTAAATTGTTGGAAATGAGAAAATAATATGTAACTTTGCAGCGTCAACTTTTCAGTCTTTGTCTAACGGACTTCGCAAGGTCTGGGGTGTTGGCGAGAAAAGAGTAAAAATAGAAGTCCCCTTCAGTTTTGAGATGTCTGGGATGTTGGCAAAAATATCAGTTATCACACCTTGATGCCTATGAAAAAACAAGTTATCTTATTGGTCATTCTTTTTATAAGTACTTGCACAGCCTTTGCGCAACAGTTTGTCATTGTAGATACTGTCTATGCCAACAAGGATCGCTGCATGCTGTTTGCCGATGGCGATTTCTGGTTCTCTCGCAACATCCATGACGACGAGGTCCCCTGCAGGAAGTGGGACGACGGGAAAACATTCCGCTATTGCACCGATATTGACACTGCAAAATTCAGATACGAGTACAACAGTTCCCAATGCACAAGATTGGTCGTCATCCGGAAAAGACGGGTCAGCTTTGTGGATTTTGTCGCACGTCCGTACTACATAGACACGTTGCGTGAAGGCAAAACTTTTGATGTTTCGCAGCAGCGCGACATCCCGGCGTTCACCTACCAGTCGGCCGATGCCCCCGAGTTGCAGTCGCTGCGGCTGAAGTACAACTTGGATTCTGTGGCCGGTACGGGAGATGAGGTGACCCGGATACTGAATGTGCTGCATTGGGTGCATCAGACAATCCGGCACAATGGCAGCGCCGGATTGCCCACGGCGGAGAGGAATGCGGAGACGATTGCCAAATATGCCCAAAAGAGAGGGGTGAACTGCCGCGGTTTGGCGCTCTTTGCCAACGAATGCTACTTGGCGTTAGGCATCCGCTCGCGTGTGGTCACCTGCATGCCCCGGAATTACTACGACGATTGCCATGTCATCAACGAAGTCTATTCTGCGCAGTTGGGCAAATGGCTGTGGATCGACCCCACCAACGAGGCCTACGTGATGGATGATAACCAGCAGATGCTCAGCATCTTTGAGGTGCGTGAGCGGATTATCCAAGACCAGCCGATCGTACTCAATGCGGAGGCTAATTGGAACAATCAGTATCAAGTTCGCAAGGAGTATTATTTGGATGAATACATGGCCAAGAATCTCTTCTATCTCTCGTACATCCTTCACTCCTCGTATGGTGCCGACTCCCGCACATCGGGAAATACGATAGAGTTTTTGAGACTTGAACCCCTGGAAGTGGAGCAAGGAAAGGCTGTGCGGATGAACCAATTCAACAAGTTCACATTACGAGAATACTCCACCAACAATCCCCAATTGTTGCGATAGCCGATTATTTCAACATTTTTTTATATTTGTCAATAGAAAAAATATTTTTTATTATCAATTTATTTTACTCATTATGAAAAAGTTATCGTATATTTTAATGTCTATTGGCCTGGTATTTTGCGTTTCTTGCAACCAAAATGGTGACAGTTTGCAGCTGCCCGTTACAAGCTCAACAAAAATCCCGTGGCGATAAGTTCGGGAAGTTTCTCAAAATCAATGGTTTAACACGAAACAAGACAAATGAAGCAGATAATATTATTATTGGGATTGGCTATCTCTTTTCTTGTTGGAAATGCGCAGGAGGCCAATTACCAAAAGCTGTATGGCGATTATATCAAAAACGTATTGACATACGATGAATTAATTGATGGTTACGGAAGTTGGGAATACATCTATCTTGATGCGGACGACATCCCTGAATTGGTGTTGTATGGTAGCTATTTATATGAGGGTAATTGCATTTTGTCGGTGCAGAATGGCAAAGTGTTGAAACAGGATCTCGGCGATTTCGGCATTATGTATATCCCGCGTAGTGGTCTCCTTTATAATGATTATGGTGGAGGCGGTATCTATTATACAACGGTTTATCGCTTAAATCAGCAATTCAACCCGGTAGTTGAATTTTACTACACTATTGATTTTGAAATGGTGTATGATCAACTTGACGGTGATGACCCTGAGCGCGAAAGCGAATTGATTCAAAAGTACACCACCTATTATCGTGGCGATTCTGAGGATGCCCTCGAGGTCACCAGAAAGCAGGTCGAAAGCGACATATACGCGGCCTTCACTTCAAAAGGAGAATATGTTGAAATAAAATCCAATTCAGTTTCCACGGAGAGCATTGCCGCATTGTTGAGAGAATTACGGCTGTTGAAATAGAAAACTTTTAACCCAAAAAGCTAGTGTCAGGCTATTGTTGAAAAAGGAAACGGGTTTCAACCACCACCCATTCTCCGTCCTTCTTTTCCAAGGACACTTCCCCGCCTTCATAAATAAATCTAAAGTTAACAATTGCACGATTCATTTCTTTATTCAAGATAATATTGACTGCCTGCGGGAATGTCACATATTCCCAATAGCCGCCCCAGTGCCCATAAAATATGAGTGCGGCCTTGTTGAAGAACTCTTGCCTCTTCCGGCTTTTGCCTTTGGAAAAGGCGGTCTGCATAATATTGTATGTCCCCAATTCGACATAGCAATTCCCTAAAAAAGAGTTCAGCAATTCCTTGTATCCATCGGTCAGATAGACCACCTTTTTCCCGTCAAAATGTACCGGCGGACGAAATGAAACGGCTGAATCCACCGTAGTCAAGGGGACACGCGTAAAGTGAGTCCAACCTATAGAATAATACGGCACAAAGTTTTTCTGCTTGTGGCGTTCAATCCACATATTCTGTAAACTGTCATCCATATAATACGTCTGCCGGATACGACTAACCACAAACGAATCAATTTCCGCCTGCTCGCGAGGGATACATTCCGCTACTAGAATTCTATATAGCGAACCCTGCACGATGAAAAAATTTTTTTCATCATACAAAGTATAACGCTGATTCGTATCTCGATAGGTTTGCAAAGGTTGGTAAAAGGCGGCGAAAACCTTGTGGGCCTCCGCCACATACGGGTTCTCTGCTTCATTTTCATTGGATTGGACTTCCTCCGACCAGTTGTCGAAAAATTCATACAGCTTCTCGGTCGAATGCAATCTGTAGGCCTTCTTCAGCAGTTTCGCCTGCTGGCTGCCTTGTGCCATGACCGACATGACGGCGGTTAACAACAGCAGGATAATAACGGAAAATTTTCTTTTCATAGCAGACGTTTTAATATGCAGAGTTCTAACGGGTTTTGGGCGGCAAAGATATAAAAAAATTTCGTTTGAAGATTCACAAATGTTTTGGGCGATTCCGTTCCCGACGGCAGGAGGGAACGGAATGGTGGGCGCATTGGACTATGGAGGACACGGCGAGGAAAAGTGTGCCAGCGGCACACAATCTCAGTAACCCCAGACGAGCGAAACGGAACGTGAAGCGCAGTCTGGGGCGGGGATGCGCCACACCGCCACCCGCGGCACGCTGACAGGAGGATAGCACCTGACGGCAGGTTTGCCGCGGAAGAACCGAGAAAGAGGATAGAAATTAAAGTTCGATGGTGCCGAAAATTCACAGCGTCATCATGCTAACAGGGGAATCCCGGACCAGGAGGATTATCCTTTACGTCCTTGTAGCATCCCCATATTATTACAACCCAAATTATAATAGCCGTAATCATTTCAACGCATCATTTTTACCACTGCAAAAATATAAAAAAATCAATATGATGGGGCAGTTTAATAACATTCGAAATCCCACTGCTGTCTCACAGAATCAGAACCAATCCCCAAGAGCTTTTCTGATAGGTTCAGGCAAATCATCATTATTGGATTTCTTTCTTCCCTTTACAATTTCCACCACATAAATAATCAAACCCACAAAGGAGAGGATCATAAATGCAAAAAGCCAATCGCCAAAAGTATCATTGGACCAATAATTTTAGTGGGTGCAAATATATAAAAAATATTACAATGAGCAAAGATGTCGCTGATGACAGCCGAAACATCGCAACGTTAGTAGTTAATCAACCATTACCACCAGAGCCAAGGTCCGGACTTGAAATGCTCATTATGAAACTTTTCGGCTTTTTTATTAAATGGTGACATGAACAGCGTCACCAGCCATATCAGATACCCAACAGAAAAAAACAATACCCCCAATACGGCAGCTATAACTAAAAGCACCCCTAAGATGACAAACACAATCATGGTGATGTTTTTGATGCAGCAAAAATATAAAAATAATCAATACGATGAGTCTGATGATAACCGAAATTCCACGGCGGTCACACTTAATGCCGATACACGATATTCCATCCGGCATTTTTTCTATCGGATGTGAAAACAATCGTGCAATCTTCCCATTCTTTGACATAACGGATGCTGAAATCGGCCTTGCTGCGGTCGTTGACAAACCGCCATTCACCACACTGTTTCGGAGTGTCGGAGGTCTTGTAAACGCTGAAGTCTGCAATGGCAGGATTGGAGACAACCTTGACCTCCAATTGCACTGGTTCCTTCGGGTCGGTTTCAACGTAAACATTGCCGTATGCGCTGAAGGTCTCTTTCATAAAGCCATAATCGCACGTCACCTTGCATTCGTCAATGACTACATTCTGCGCATTTACTGCGTTCAATGAAACTAAAAACACGAAAACAAGCAGAAACTTCTTCATAGCAAGAATTTTCGGCAAAATTAGAAAAAAATATGGATACGTTTGATGAGGTTCGAAATTTTGTGGCAGTCACACTTTTAAAGTTAAAAGTTGAGAGTTAGGAGTAGGGCACTATTGGGAAAGGCCAAACTCATACTCCTATTCGGCAAGTGCAGGATTTCCCTCGATAACATCCAACATAATAAAAACTTTTAATTTTTAACTTTTCACTTTTAACTAAGAAAAGTTTGATTACATACGAAATTTAACAACTGTCTCACTCAATGCTCATCAATCCATAAAGGTTGCTTTTTCCAAGCCTCCCTTTTTTGACGGAAATAATTTCTCACTTTTTTATCGTTGGCTTCCAGTTCATCTTTAGTTAAAGTGCCTTTCCGATACTTGACAGAAGCCACGATAAAAGCCACCACAAATCCTATTACAAGCAGTGCCGCAACAACCAAAAGCCCGATAAAAATCACAAATGCAATCATAACGCTGCAAAAATAAGAAATAAATCAATACGAGGTTGATTAGGGTCATTTTTTTACGGTTGTCTCACTTAATATTCTAATTATTTGCATGTAGTTGATAACGACCACCAACATTGTTTTCCACAATCTTGATTACATTGCTTTGCTCTCCAAGGATCATGCAACAATGATGAATTCCAAGTACCAAATCCTGAAGTTCCTGTTGTTCCTCCAAATCAATAATGGATAATCCAGAATTTTTACACTGGCTTCTGTCTATATGCCTACTATGCGTTTTGCTGTGTTCATTTTTGCTGAACACCTTTTTGATACTTTTCTTTGCTGCATCGCTAAGTCCTTTGTCGGATAGAATCTTTTCTGTAAGTTCATCAGACAAGGCATCAGCCTGCTCACATAGAGTAATGAAAGTGGGATTCAACTTGGATATAATGGTTTGCCATAACCCCAAACTTGCCGGATGTCGTTCCACATCATCTATAGCTTTCCGGAACTCTCGAAGAACAGACTGACAGGGCACTCCATTCAGCTGAGGATCAAATGGCCCTATACACGACTGGCGACCCATAATGATGGATTTACATGAAACAGCAATCAACGATCCTGCTGACATTGCCATCTGAGGTACAATAGCTCTAATATCACTGTTAAAATACGACTTCAAGTAATAAATTATCTGTTCAGTTGCAGCAAGGTCACCTCCTGGCGTGTGCAGTATCAAGTCCAACCCTTTTTTCTTGTCCAGTTTATGCACATTTTCCATTAGGGCATTGATGTCCTTGTCATTGATAATGATTTCAGGATGCTTTGGCTTGTGCATAAAAGCAGAGAAATACAAAATGGTATTTCTCCCTGTGATTTCAGAAAGCCTCTTTATGTATTTCCCCTTCTCTTCAATTAAATAAGTGACACCACCGTTGGGATCTTTGGTGGTAATACGCTTTTGGGATTCCTTCAGCAAATTGCTCCAACTATACATACGACTTCAAAACTTTTGTTGCACTAACAGTTCCTGAAACCCCTGTACAGTTCTCATCAAATACTGAATACTGCTTATAAAAGCCATTCTGCATCTCCCATTCAGTATTAATATATTGAGAAGGAGTATAGTCTTTCGTTAGCTTTTCATAAGCCTCTTGGGTGTTTTGCAAAGATTCTTTCGGATCCATAAATACTGTTACTTGTTTTATCATTAAACTGACACTGCAAAAATACAACAATATTTTTTTAAATTTATTGTATATTTCAAAAAAATTGTATTTTTGC
>JAEEGL013418511.1_pt1 | contig 19379 bp, 17 predicted proteins | sample 9134231 | NCBI WGS metagenome assembly JAEEGL01 (sample SAMN16246548, study PRJNA631951) | gut metagenome | biome: gut microbiome; feature: rumen; material: fiber-attached | host: Bos | place: Iran: Karaj | collected 2018-10
CCCACCCCACCAGGTACGGGGGTGATATAGGAGCACTTGGGCGCGACATGATCATAGTCAACATCGCCACACAGCCTCCATCCCGACTTACGAGTCTCGTCGGGAACGCGCGTGGTTCCTACGTCAATCACAACAGCTCCCTCCTTGACCATATCGGCAGTGACAAATCCAGGCTTGCCCATGGCGGCAATTAAGATATCGGCTTGTCGAGTGTAGCTAGCAATGTCAGGTGTCGCACTATGGCAAACAGTAACCGTGCAATTGCCTGGGGTCGCTTTCTGCATCAGCAAGCTAGCCACTGGCTTGCCCACAATGTTGCTGCGACCAATGACCACACAATGCTTTCCACGTGTGTCAATGCCATATCGCTCGAGCAACATCATGATGCCCGATGGCGTAGCCGACCGGAAGCATGGCAGCCCGATAGATAGGCGTCCCACATTGATGGGATGAAATCCATCCACATCCTTGCGATAATCGATCGCCTCGATGACACGCTGCTCATCGATGTGGCGTGGCAACGGCAGCTGCACAATAAATCCGTCAACATCGGGATCGTTATTGAGCTGATTGATGGTATCAAGCAATTGCTGCTCGGTAACATCTTCCTCAAAGCGAATGAGCGAGGACTTGAACCCACATTGCTCGCAAGCCTTTACCTTGCTGCTCATGTAGCTCTCGCTGCCACCATCATGTCCAACAAGTACACCCGCCAGATGTGGGCGCTTGCCTCCATTGGCAATAATCTTCTCTACCTCGGCAGCAATCTCTTGCTTGATTTGCGCCGACACTTGTTTCCCGTCTATGATTTGCATGAGAATTGTCAGTTTAAAATTGTCAGTTATTTACGGCGTTGGCCACGCATCATCTTTAGGGGGTTCTTGGCGGTTGTTACCGCGTGCATCATCTTACGTGTCTGCTCAAACTGCTTGAGCAGGCGGTTCACATCCTGGATGGTTGTTCCGCTGCCTCGTGCAATACGTTGGCGGCGGCTTCCGTTGAGGACTTCGGGATGTGAGCGCTCATAGGGTGTCATCGAGTGAATGATGGCCTCAATGCCCTTGAAGGCATCATCACTGATGTCTAAGTCCTTGATTGCCTTACCGACACCAGGTATCATCGAAGCCAAATCCTTGAGATTACCCATCTTCTTGATTTGGCCTATCTGGTGAAGGAAGTCATCGAAGTCAAACTGATTCTTGGCTATTTTTTTCTGCAGCTTACGGGCCTCTTCCTCGTCATATTGCTGCTGCATGCGGTCGACAAATGACACGATGTCGCCCATGCCCAAGATTCGGTCGGCCATACCTGCTGGACGGAACGGATCGATTGCCTCCATCTTCTCGCCCGTACCAACCCACTTGATGGGCTTGTTGACAACCGAGCGGATTGACAGCGCGGCGCCTCCACGGGTGTCACCATCAAGTTTGGTGAGTACCACACCATCAAAATCGAGCCTATCATTAAACTCCTTAGCGGTGTTCACAGCATCCTGACCCGTCATAGAATCAACTACAAACAGTGTCTCATTGGGATTGATGGCCTGCTTGATGGCAGTGATTTCTTGCATCATTTGCTCGTCGATAGCCAAACGGCCAGCTGTATCGACGATAACGATATCGCGGCCGATGCGTTTAGCCTCGGCGATGGCATTGAGTGCAATCTGAACAGGGTTCTTGCTCTCGGGTTCAGAGTAGACGGGCACTTGGATCTGTTCACCAAGCACCTTGAGTTGCTCAATAGCAGCTGGACGATAAACATCGCACGCCACGAGCATAGGATTCTTGCCTTCTTTCTTCAGCTTATTGGCCAGCTTGCCCGAGAATGTCGTCTTACCAGAGCCTTGCAGACCCGACATGAGAATGATTCCAGGGTCGCCTGTAACATTAAACGGCGCTTGCTCGCCACCCATGAGTTGTGTAAGCTCGTCATGCACGATCTTGACCATCAACTGGCTGGGGCTAACCGAATTGATCACATTCTGTCCCAGCGCTTTGGCCTTGACCGTATCGGTAAACTGCTTGGCCACCTTGAAATTCACATCAGCATCAAGTAGTGCACGACGCACCTCCTTTAACGTCTCGGCGACATTAATCTCGGTAATCTTACCTTGTCCCTTCAGTACCTTGAAGGATCTCTCAAGTTTTTCAGATAAATTTTCAAACATAACTATATTGTTTGCTTTCAGCTATCATTAAATTTCCTAAACAATTGAAAATATAGCTATTGCAACAAAAAGATGCAATAAAGTCATTTCTAATTGTATTTGGAGCTAATTGTTATTTACGAATCACACATTTTTCACATTACGTCATTATCTCTTTCCCAACATTGAATTTATGGCTAAATTCACATCCGAAATATCTACAACTCCATCCAAGTTTGTGTCACAAAAATAATGAACATTTCCCTTTTGTAACAATGCGTTAATGATTGTATTTATATCAGATATATCAACTGTTCCATCAAGATTAACGTTACCTTTAGTCAAAGAGATCTCATCCCAAGCAACAATGTTTTTAAATTTACCCCATTCCGAATCATTAGCATATGCCTGAAGTGAAGAACTAGGAACATATAGATGACATTTCTCATAATCAACACCCAGCAATGCTTCATTTCCTACTACCGGCGGATTGCTAGATGATAAACATAATGCTCTGAGAGAAGAGCATTCATGAAAAAAACGATATCCTAAAGCATCAACCTTTCTCCCTAGAACAACAGTACTCAAATTTACACACCCTTTAAACACATACTGTCCGACAATCATTACGCTATTTGGAATCTTCATTGATTTCAACCCTGTACAAGAATGAAACGCCCCATCCTCAACAGCTACAACAGAATTAGGAATAATTGTATTCTTGCAACCATAGAGCAATGCGTTGTCCCTTGTTCTAATAACTGCATTGCAGTTTCCACGGGAATCAAAAAAATTGTTATTATCCTCAACTCTAATATCAGACAATGCGCCACAACCATTGAAGGCCTTGTCACCAATATATGTAACCGTACTAGAGATAAAGATACTATCCACACTGGCGCAAAAAGCAAAAGCCGATTCACCAATATACTCTACATTCTCTCCATGAGAGACTTTCTTCAAATTATTACAGCTTGAAAATGCTAGAACACCAACCTTTTGGACCGACGGTGGAAGATCGATTGATGTCAGATTCCTACAGAATCTGAATGCATATGCTCCAATTTCTTTAACGTTATTTGGGATAACAGTATTTTTGCATCCGACCAAAAGAATCCTTGTAGATGTTTCTATAATTGCATTACATTGATTGTTTGAATTATATTTATAATTCTCAGGGTCCACGACAATAGAAGAGAATCGGGTGTCACAAAAGGCATCAACCGTTATAGTGCTGCAATACTTCGGTATATAAAGACTATCAAGTGAAATACACCCATTAAAAGCAGAAGATCCTATGCTCCTTATTTCGGCAGGCATCGTAAATCTCTTAAGATTATTACAACCATAAAAGGTCATACGAGCAATACTTGATATTGAAGATGGGATATCTACACTTTTGAGAGATCGACAATTTTTAAAGGCCATTTCACCAATAGAAACGACTGAGTTGGGAACAACTATTGATTTGAGGGTAACACATTGAGCAAAAGCATAATCACCAATAGACTTTACCGCATATTGAGCATTATCACACACAACAGACTCAGGTATCTCGACATCTGTCATGCCATAGTAATTCTCGTCTGAATTGAAAGCAGTATATACCAAACGCACATTATTGGTACCAGCTATTATATTATAAGCCAGGCCGTCGACCATAAAATCGTAAGCCGTCGCAATGCTTGTAAAAAAGAGATTGATTGCTACTACAACCAGCACCTTTAAGGGAACACCCACCATTTTTCTTAGAATCAAGCACATCAGTTATACGAACAAAATTATTTAGCACCGAACAAGTAATAGCCGCAAAAATTACTGAGTCTTATAACCCGACTTATAATGAGTGCCACAAAAACGACACAAACAGATACCACTAACGCAAACACAAGTTGTATAACAAACATATGATCTGACTGTAGAAAAGCCCCGACATTTCGAAGATCTGGAATCAGGAAATAATGAATAAGATATATGTCAAGGGTCCTTCTCCCAACAAACAACAGAGATGAAACCCATGCATTGTTACAATCAAAGATTTCTCTGCTATGGAAAAACAAAGCGAAGACTAATACAACTCCTGGATACCTAACACATTCATAGTACATAAATAATTGAATTGCATCAGGAACATGCTTGCTTATACCAGGATGGAATAGTAAAAATAGACAAGCAACAAAGACAAAGAGCGATAGAGACAAAACGACATTCTTGTTCATGCACTCCTCAAACCGTACTAGATACTTTTTAGCCATTATTCCAAATACGAAAAACTGAAAATAATAACAGACTTTCGTTATGGCATAAGCATTAAGAAGCTCACTTTTCATAACACCCGCGATGTATGCGTATGCGACAATGCCAAGCAAAGACACAATAATCATACCAAAGTTAAAGAAACGGTCTTGTTTCTGTGGGTGCAGGAACAAATGAGCCATCAACGATAACGTATAATAAATTATAAAATAAACCAACAATGTGTATGTAAACCAATAGCCACCTAAGCCCTTTTGTTGTATGTAGGCCATTAATGGTTTATCCGATCCTGCCCAATAAAACGAGAAAAGAAAAAGGAAAATAGTTGCTGGGATTATTTGAACCAACGCTTTCTTTTTCAACATCTTGCGGTAATGGTCAGGTGTCCAGTTTTCAATAGATTTGAAAGCAATGTATCCACTAATAAAGAAAAACATAGGCATCCTAAAGGTCATAAACAACTGACTGATGAAAGATTCATACATGCCAAGGCCATAAGTTAGAACATGTCCAAATACGACCAATGTCATCGTGAAACCTCGCAATGCATCTATATAATTAATTCTTTTCTTAGTCATACCCAAATACTAAAAGTATACTGACAAAAAATATCATGTACGTCACAAAATGCCTTAACAACCCATGGCCAACATTTTGCGCCGCAAAATTACTCAAAAAAATCAACATGAGCAAGTGCAGGTGAAAAATTCCAAGGCAACAACTAAAAATAAAGAATTACTATTATTTTTTGTTAATTGCCATCTTTTAGCCCAATAGCATATCGAAGTAATTTGTACCTTTGCAAGATTAATTGAAAATGATTCTATCAATATTTAAACGATATGGAACTAGACAAATTTATCTCTGATTTTGCGGATTTGTTTGAAGAAACAGACCCTTCTGATATCACGTCCACAACCCTTTTCCATGAGCTTGATGAATGGGACTCATTGGTTGGCCTGTGTTTAATTGGAATGGCTAAAGCGAATTATGGCAAGACTCTTACAGGCGATGAGATTAAAAAAGCTCAAACAGTTCAATCTCTTTACGAAATTCTGTTGAACAAGTAATTATACATTTCATTACATGTATAGCCTTACAGATAAGACCATTCTTGTTACAGGTGCATCATCTGGAATCGGTCGCCAGATAACAATAGCATGTTCTCAAGCTGGAGCAAAAGTAATCGCAACAGGTCGTAACGAGAACAAATTGCAGGCAACGATGGCTGAGCTACAAGGACAAGGTCACCAGATTATTAGTTGCGACTTGACAGATGCGTCCTCTCGTATTCAATTAGTGAGCCAACTTCCACGCGTCAACGGCATCGTTCATTGTGCTGGACAAGGTCACAGTCAAGCATGTCAGTTCGTCACTCCCGATGACATCTCAAGAGTATTTGACATCAACTTTGATGCCGCTGTGCTTCTTGTTGGCGAGCTAATGCGCAACAAGAAGATACTTAAGGGATCTTCAATCGTTTTTATTTCATCTATAGCCGCATCTCATGCATGGGTTGGCAATGCTATTTACAGCGCTTCCAAGGCTGCACTGATATCATATGCCGACTGTCTGGCATTGGAACTTGCCCCTCGTCGCACCCGTGTTAACTGTATATGTCCCGCCATGGTCGAAACGGAATTTATACAGAATAGTTTCTTGACCGAAGAGGACATAGAAGCAGATAAGAAGAATTATCCATTAGGACGATATGGCCAACCGGAAGACATCTCAGGCATTGCTTTATACTTATTGAGCGATGATTCAAGTTGGGTGACGGGTTCGCATTTTAATATTACGGGTGGTTTTAAATAACAGTTATGAACGAAGCATACATTAAAGCATTATCATTTTTTTTGCCAGAGAAAGTACTCACCAATCAAGATTTGACTGAACAATTCCCAGGTTGGAATAGCGACAAAGTGTCGAGCAAAGTGGGCATCTTGTCACGACATATTGCCCAAGCCGATGAAACAGCCGCAGACTTGGCAGAAAAAGCCGCCCGTAACTTGTTTACAGAATACGGCGTCAGTCCGACAGAAATTGACTTTCTTATTGTTTGCACACAAAGTCCTGACTATCTATTACCATCAACGGCCTGTATCCTTCAGAATCGTTTAGGTATCCCCACAACAAGCGGGGCTCTTGACATAGACTTAGGATGCTCAGGTTTTATATATGGTCTATCATTGGCTCAGGGATTAATAGCAGCCCAAAGTGCTCAGAATATTCTTTTGCTTACTTGTGAAACCTACTCGAAGTATCTTCACCCAGAAGACATTAGTACCCGTTCTATTTTTGGCGATGGAGCAGCTGCCTGCCTAATTTCTGTTGATGGTTTTGCTCGTCTGGGAAAATTTGTGTTTGGAACAGATGGCAATGGCGCCGAGCACTTGATTGTCAAGACTGGAGGTTCTCGTCATCGAGCATGTAGTGGCATATCCAGTATTGATGCTGAAGGCCATGCCATACGTGAAGACTTTCTTTACATGAACGGCAGTTCAATTTTTAACTTCACTCTGGATTGTGTTCCCAATCTTATTGAAAGTATTTTGTTGCGAAATGATGTTTCGAGGGATACTATTGACCATTACGTGTTTCATCAGGCAAACAAGTATATGCTGAACACCATCCGAAAGGTATCAGGTCTTCCACGTGACAAGTTCTATATCAATCTTGAAAATACGGGTAATACAGTTTCATCTACCATTGTAATTGCACTTAAGCAATGCATAACCTCGCAAAAGATTATGCCCGGACAAGTCGTCATGATTGCAGGCTTTGGCGTTGGTTTATCATGGGCGGGAACAGTATTGTATTATTAGAAATCTTTATATGAGGATTATTCCCACATTAGACTATGAACTTTTTTTGGGCGATCGGACTGGCACTGTTCGCAATTGCCTAATAAAGCCGATGGAGCAATTATGTCATGCCATCAGTCCCATAAACGGACATTTCACCATTTTTGTGGACGCCTCCTATCTCAACAAATTGCGAGATTATTCCCATACAAGCCCATCAGCCTCGGCAGATTTCCAAACAATAACGACACACCTCACCAATTTACGTGATTTGGGTCATGACATTGAACTACATCTACACCCTCAATGGTTATATTCGACCTACTCAAATGGTCGTTGGACTTTAGACCACAAGTTTTACAAACTCAAAGACTTATCTTTCAACGAAGCTCAGGATTTTTTTAAGTCCTCAAAGTTATTACTTGAAGAAATCATCGAAAGACCCGTAAGGATATTTCGTGCAGGAGGTTTCTCTGCCCAACCTACATCAATGCTTACTAAATTGTTTAATCAAAACGAGATTGTGGCAGACATGTCTGTATGTCCTGGGGTTTATTATTCGTCTGCATTACAGGAATATAATTATTTACATTGCCCCGAGAATAAGCCCGTTTATCGTTTTGAGGATGACATCTGTCACGATACTTCCGATGGTCGGTTTATTGAGATTCCCATAAGCATGCATAGTGTCAGTCCATTGTTTCACTGGCAATTTGCGATGCAAAAAATCCTCCATTTATCTCGACATAAGACTTTTGGCGACGGGACTGCGGTATCTACAAGTGTAGGAAGCATCAAAGAGCGTCTACTCCACACGTGCTCTTGCATTGTCTCCATTGATGGAATGAAATCAAAGAATTTGTTGCATGCGCGTAATGCTATTGAGAAGAAAGGTATTGACACCATGTGTTTGATTGGTCATCCTAAATTGGCGACTCCATATTCAATTCAAAAGTTTTCAAATTTTTGCGCCCATGTTCAAGCCATTGGCGATACATTTACAACAGCATCAGATTTTCTTTATGAATCGACTCATTAAGATACCTATCAGCCTTATCTCGCTATATTCCCCTGCACCTATCCGCACGTGGCTATCCTCAAAAATTCAGTCACGTGAAGTAAGTCGCGCTATATATGTTGCTCAAAACTATCATGTCACTCGCGAAGAATACCTGTCTGCACTTAATTCGTTAGATTTGGAGCCATATAATACTATTTTTCTCCACACATCAATTAGTAACATTGGTAAAGTACAAGGCGGCGCAAAGATGATAGCTAAATCTCTTTACGATTTTTCGAGTTCACGAGATATTACTTTGCTTGCATCAGCACTTCCTTTTCGCGGGAGATTTTACGACTACCTTCAGAGTCACGACACCTTTGATGTTCGCACCGCTCCCATAGCAATGGGTTCTATCAACGAAGTGCTATCCAACTATCCAGATGTTGAAAGAAGCATTCACCCTACCCACTCTGTTATTGCTTTAGGTCCTCGCTCCCATCAATATGTATGCAGTCACCATCTGGACAACACCCCTTTTGGCGTTCACAGTCCCTACTATCAACTGATTCTCAACAAGGGAGCTGTTCTACTCTTGGGTGCGACACTAAACAATCTCACATTTATCCATGCGATAGAAGATATGATTGGTGACGCTTTGCCCTTTTCCCCTTATTGCAAACGTTCTTTCTCCATTCGTTGCACTGATTGGAATGGCCAAGAATTAACAGTGAGTACTCCTTGTCATTCACCTTTAAAGAGTATGCTTAGAGATCTCTCCATGCTAGAAAAACCGATGAAAGAATGTGGAGCCCTCAACAGTTGTTCTCTGGGCTCAGGCCAAATTTCTCTTGTAGACACTTATCGTTTTACGAACTGCTATTTGAATTTGATGCTTCAAGGGAAATCTATTTATGGTCGTCATATCGTGAGTAAGCGTCTTGTCAGAAGAATTAAAGAGATACAATCTTTTTTACAAACCATCGAATAATGATAGCGAGTAAGTTAGCCGATAAAGTTTTAACAATAGGTCCTGTGGCAAAACCACTTGGTGGTATCTCACAAGTCATTATCAACTATCGTGACTACATTTTTCCACACATGCATCGTCTGGAATTCAATACAGGCAAGAGCGGTTGGACAAATGTGTGGGCCTTTTTCCGTGTTATATTTGGAGAGACTTTTCTGCTGCTTCGTCATCGTTCACTTTCCATAGTGCACCTACACACTGCCTCTGGCATAACATTTTTGCGTGTGTTTTTCTTTTGGCTGATTGCTAAAATGTTGTTTCGCAAGACAGTGATGCACATTCATGCAGGTAGTTTTGGTGACTATTATCACACTCACCCTTGTTTTGTAAGATTTGTATTGAATCACAGCACTCGCGTAGTCGCATTGTCGGAAGAGTGGAAAATATTCTTTGAAAAAGAAGTCAATCTGAACAATGTTGTAGTCGTCAACAATCTTATTCCCTTGCCCAATTATACACCTCACGAGCATACGAATATAATTCATTTTCTATTTTTAGGCCACATGGTTGCCGCTAAGGGCATTTTTGACTTATTGTCTGTAATGTCAACACACGCCGATGAGTTGCGCAATCGTATGTTTCTTCACATTTGTGGCAGCAAAAATGAAGATGAGGTATTACGAATAATCGAAGAGCACCATCTTGAAGACTTTGTCAAGTTTGAAGGTTGGGTGACATCAAATCGCAAAACAGAACTTCTAAACCAATGTGATGTATTTATCCTCCCCTCATATATAGAGGGGGTACCTTTGTCAATTTTAGAATGTATGACCTATCGTATGGGAATCATTGCAACAAGAATTGGCGGCATTCCATCAATAGTTCATGAAGGAGAAAATGGTTTTCTCTTTGAACCTGGAGACAAACAAAGCCTATTCAATTATATTAAACAATATATTGAGCACCAAGAGACCATTTCCTTACATGGCTATCGTTCATACAACATATCACAGAACCATCTTCCCGAATCGGTTTCTTTATCCCTAACATCACTTTATACTTCAATACTAAATTCTTAATTATTATGAGGCTGCTTATACAATCTATCGCCTATTTGACTATTTTGTTACTGACATCTTCACCTGCCATCTGCCAAGCGAAGGTATACCAGTTTGCAGATAATGGTCTCGGCGACATCATAGCAATATATTATGGCCAAAAAGGTCGAGAGAATTGGAACGTATCGGATATTACCAATGCCGTTATTCATAAGTACTCTGACGGGCATACAGACTGGCTATTTCCTACGTTCCTTTTTTTAGAGTTCCGTAGAAATAACAAAATGTTTGGCAATGGGCATCCAGTTGCCAAGATTCCGTCAGAAAAAGAAGACTGGGAATGGCTTATTAACCGCTTTTTCACACCAAACGAAGCATTAGACGCTTTGGACAAAAGCATAGAACAGTGCAAGTCAATACTGGGTAACCCACACTTTAAGCATCATGTGATTTTGACCATACCTGTTCCTGTTGATGGACAAGATTATTGGGGTAGAATCGGCACAAAAAGAATTAGTTTTAAAAAAGACACAGATAAACTCGAAGCAATTGAGTGGTATGTATCAGAAATTGAAAGACTGTTCCTCTTACATAATTACAAAAACATAGAATTGATAGGCTTTCACTGGCTTGATGAACAGACAAAATACAGCGGAAGCTATGTGAATCAAGTCGGCAAGATGCTTCACAAGAAGAATTATAAATTTATTATTGTACCGATGAACAAAGCAGTTGGACGGTTTGAATGGAAGCAAAACCAGTTTGACTATTGTTATCTCCAATCGGGGTATTTTTGGAAGCCACAACAAAACAAGACATTATTGTACAACACAATAGACATAGCCAAGACTTATGGAATGGGGCTTGAATTTGAGATCAATGAAAAGTTATTTGGTGAAAACCATTCTCTGTATTTGTCCCGCATGAAAGATGTCATTGATGTCTTTGAAGATAAAGGAGTATTCTCAAATAGTGGTATACTATATTATTTTAGCAATAGAGCTCTTTTACAATTAAGTGCATCGCGGAATAAAGAAGATATAGCTATATTTGACCGTTTGGCCTCCTTGATTTCTCAACGCAATCAGCACTTACCATCCATCAGCCCAAGCAATACTAACACCAATACCAAAGATGTTTTGGACTGGCGTGATCCTGAGTATTGGCACTTTTAATCATCATCATGCCCACTAATCTTACATCCACAAGGGGAAAGAAATTCTTCAAGGATTTTGGCATTTATAGTGTAGGTGCCATTGGTACACGAATCATCACATTCATGATGGTTCCATTCTACACATATTTTATTGACCATCCGGCTGACTATGGCTACTATGACCTTTGCCTGTCAATCTGTATGCTGTTAATCCCGGTATCGACTCTTCAACTGCGTGAAAGTGCTTTTCGCTTTTTAGTAGGAGATGTCAGTCAAGCACACAAAATTGCTGTGGTTAGTAGCATTGTTCGCATACTTCTTGGCAATTTGATTGCACTGTTGGCTATTTCTTTTTCTATTAACCATTTTTTTGAGATTGCGCAGTTTTGGTACTGTGTTCTATTGCTCCTGGTGATGACAATCCATGAAGTGATAGCACAGAGTTGTCGTGGCCTTGGCAACAACAAGGTATATGTACTCGGCAATCTCATTAACGCATTCTGCATTGGATTATTCAGTGTTTTATTTGTGGCATTTCTAGACCTTGGAATTGTGGGCATCTTCTTGGCCAATATAATTTCACGGGTTATCACTATTTCTTATATTGAGTATAAGATGTCAATCTTTCGCCATGTAAACTTCTCCCTGATTGACCACGCAACAAGTCGCAAAGTGTTACGATACTGTCTCCCACTAATCCCCACAGCATTGTGTTGGTATTTCACTGTGAGCAGCGGGCGTTATTTTATAAAGTACTTTTTAGGTCTTGAAGCCAACGGAATATATGCTGTTAGTATTCGATTTACTATGGTGCTTCAGACGCTATCTATCGTTTTTTACCAAACATGGCAGGAAACATCTATCATTCAATATGATAGCAAGGATCGTGACACATTCTTCTCAAAGGTTTTTTACGATTTCTTTTATCTGATGTGTTTACTTCTTGTCGCTTTTGTATTCCTACTTAAGATTAATTACTCTTGGTTGGTGAACGACACATATTCAGATAGCATAAAATACATCTATCCATTAAGTATTGCCGCAGTACTAAATGCCATGTCTTCATCATACTTTGAGCTTGGATATCAATGTTCTAAAGACACTAAACGAGCAATACCTGGTATAATCTTAGTATTTTTCGTCAATCTCCTATTAGGCATATATATGACCCCACGCTATGGTATTTGGGGGGTTGCTTTTGCTTCTGTAATTTCCTATTTAATCCTTGACATATATAGGTTTTTTGACACCCGTCGCTATTTCCGCATTAACTATAGCTCATCCTTCATATTTCCAACCATCATATTGCTCGTCAGTTTTATACCATTTTATCACACCACGCATCTTTGGCAAGATCTAGTCTACCTGGTCATTGTTCTCTCGACCATGTTATATTTTGCCCCCCAAGACATCAAAAAAATTGTCGGGACAATTTTTAACAAATTATCCCGACAGAAATCAAGTTGAGTTACTTGGGCTCTTGCTTATCGTCTATCTAACAGTTGATGAATCAAATCGTAGTTCTGCTTGATATGTGCTCTTGATGAGGCACCAAAAAGAATTGACTCAATCTTTGGGAATTGGCATACATATGTTAAAGCCTCTTGCGGTTTTAGAGCACCAGCCGCAAGGCACTGCATAGCAATAGGCCTGAAATCTTTGTCGCTACGCAAATATTGCTCATATTTCTCATTCGACTCTGCCATACGGAAACCTATCTTGTTGATTGACGAACAAATAATTGGGTTTTTGATGCCCTCTTCTTCGCATAGGTCAACCAACTTTGGCAGATTCATTGTGATAAAGCCTGGTTCTGCATTATATTTTGCACGTATATACTCAGCATAATGCACTAGGATTTCACGCATGCCTAACCCCATCAGCAAGTCAGTAACAACATTTTGTAGGAATATTACAGGTGTGCTGAAACCCTTGAACATTTTCAGTTCTGCATCCACCAACAACTCCATCAAGGCTGGGAAATCTTTGCGCATATAAGCTATTCCCGCTTTTGTTGCTACCGAAAAGATGTTACCAGGGACATAGGCCTTTAGGGTCCCTGCAATACCTAGCTCAGTAACAGCGTTGGCATACTTATGAGCATATGGCATACATGGATAGAATGTAAAATCTTTGTACTTTTCGGGATATTGGCGCATGTATTCACAAATCTGACCAATTCTGTCATATGTAGTGCACATGAATGTCTTAACACCGCACTCCATGGCAATGTCAAGAACGTCAATAATCGCTTTATTATCCTTGAACCTTACAGCTTGTTGCCGGCTGCGTTCATCACTCAAATGATTGACAGCAAAAAACTGATTGTCTCCTAAAATAACTCTGTCCATATTGTCTTAAATTTGAGCGTCTGCAATAAGCTTGTGAATGATTCGATCAGTCTTGAGGGCCTCTGAGAAACTACAGATGTTGCTCATCGTTCGGTCCTTAATGCATTGAATAAAATGGTCATCCTCAAGGGAGAATTCTTCTCCACGCAGGTTGAAATAAACCTGAGGCGTCAAACTTGTCAGGTATTTAACATTCCATCCTTTTTCCAGCCCCTCTTCTGGGATGTCCTTCTTGACATAGATTTTCAAGGTCGTCGTGTCAGCTTCTAACTTACCCTGGTCGCCCTCAATCTTGATCGAAGTCGATGCTTTTCGATGTGTATCATCGCTCCAATTGACAGCCAGCTGCCCTCTTAACCCAGACTCAAGATAAAGTGTAGAATAGACAGCATCATCCACTTCTTCGGAGAAAATACTAGGCATGAACGAACCTCGAGCATCAATCAACTCGTCATCAAAAATAAAGTTTATCAGATCAAGCACATGTGCTGCGTAGTCCATCAAACAGCCACCACCTGATTTTTTTGTACTTCTCCATGTACTTGATTTTTTCTTGAGCACTACAGGGCCATAATTCTCAGCCATGAAATGAAACGGTTTGCCAATGATTCCAGCCTTGACTAGTCGACGCATCTCAATATATGTCCCCACAAACCGATAGACATAACCAACCTGACACAAAAGGTTTTTCTCCTGGGCCTTACGCATCATCATTTCGCCCTGATCTAGTGATATGCTGAAAGGTTTCTCACAAAACACATGACATCCCTTATCTAGTGCATACATGACCATGTCAAAATGAAGACTGGTTGGCGTGACAACAAATACAGCATCAGGCACAACCTCATCTATCATTTTCTTATAATCTGTATAGCAGACTATATCAGTCAATTTCTTAAATGCAGCTTGAAGCATATTATCCGTATCACAGATAGCTACCAGATCTACATCTGGATGAGCTCCTAGTAAGGCACAATGACTCATGCCCATTTTGCCTAATCCAATGATTGCGGTTCTTATCATAAATTAAATAATTGAGTTTTAATCATATTATAAGCTCTCTTGCCTTTATGCAGAAGAGTGAGGTTTGGCTCAAAGTCTCCAGAACTTATCAACGCATTCCTGACATCGTCAGTAGTCAGATTAGGACAATAGGTCATCAGCCCATTGTCAATCAAATAACGGTCCACATCAAGCAACTTGTCTTGATAAACCGAAATCGTAGGTATTCCCAGAACTGCCATTTCACGAGTCATGGTGCCACCAGCCCCAATGAACAGCCGACAATCTGAAGCAATCTCATCAAATGTCTTAGGATGACGGCATACCGTAATTCCTTGGAATTGTTCTTGCTCAAAATGAGCAACCTGATTCTTGTCACGCGGCAAAATCACAATATCACACTCATCTTTCAAGGAAATGAGGACATCATCAAATGGATTTGCCTTACCTTTGTAATATTGAGCAGAATAGGGCTCTGGCCGATAATATACTTTATTTCGAACGTCTGCAATATGTTGTGGCTTCTCCAAGCGCCGCCATAGATATATGCCTTCTTTAACGCCTGGATATTGAGAAACCTTACGTTTATTGACGAATAAGCCCGACACATTAGAAATGGGAATAAACTCAGGAATAAAAATTTTGTTAGCAAACAAAAATGCTATTTTATTTCCCATCGCGTGCTCATTGTCATTGGTGTAGATGGTGGGGACACCCACAAAGAAACCAGCTATAGGTGATGTGAACGAGCTTTGCGATATTCCAACATCAACACCTTGAGATTTGATATACTTTATGAGCGACCATACCCTATGAAAATTCCCAAAAATCTTATTCCATAGGCTCTTACCATAGGAACGACCCACAATGTGGTATTCTATGTTATAAAGCTTGAGCAAATCTATCGTATTCGCCTGGTCTCTCGTTGTAATCAACACCTCATGACCATCCTTTTTAAGCTCTTCTATCAAGCCTCTAAAGAAATGTATATGGGGTGAATTCGTAAGATCAAACCAAATTCTCATTGAATCATACAATCTTTGAAAACTCTAATCCCAGAAGAGTTACTCATTATTTTGTAGTAGAAGTCGTACAACAGTATAGTCATATAATTTGTGGAATTATTGCCTCTATCTCCGCTTTAATCCATATTCTAAGTTTAGATCATTTCCATCCCAATCCATAAAGAAATTTCCGAAGATTAGTTCCGGCTGGAAAACAGCTTTTCTGAATTGCATGAGCGGTGTAATAAACAAATAAATTACAGGGAATAGGAGCACAAAAGACAAAAATAGATTCTTATACTTTATAAGATGATAATTCTTGACCGACATAATAAAAATATAAGTCCATAAGAACAACAGAGACACTTTGAGCATTCGTTCATAAAAGTATAGGTCACCATAACCGAAATTAGCTAGTGTGAAGACTGTCAAAAACATGTAGAACAACGAATCATATTGTGCATCTTTAGGAATTTTTACTCTTTTAAAAACAAACAACATGAACAGTCCTAAAAAAAGCATCACATATGACCTCATATTATACACTATATTCCCATTTTCTCGAAATTCTTGTTGTAATCTTAAGACGTTACGCCTCGTTGTTTGGTTGACAACAGCATAGCTTAGATTCTCATTAACCCAGGGTACATATTTTAGCAACAGAGGCACAAAGTCAACATTCCACGATCGAACCACTAAAGATGCAGCCAAAAGTAGATATCTGAAAAAATTGAATCTAAAAACATACTTCAATAACAAATCCAGACCTACGGCCAAATCAAGCATTACAAAGCTGTAATGTAACAGAGGTGATAAGAAAGAAATTATTAAGTAGATTGGATTCTTTGTATTTAAATATTTTAGATAAAATCCACAAAAAAAGAAAACAGCTGCATTAAATCTTATTGTTGAATACCAATGAAACTCAAAAACCAAAGACACTACCAAAAGTGCTAAGACTGCAGTGTATGAGATAGTTTTCTCATAGAATTGTTTCAGTTGTCTAAAAAAGAAAATAAAAAACGCGACATGTGAAGCACATACAACGCCACCAAAAAAGTTCTTTGATGCAGATACTCTAGAAATAAGATATTTCAAAATAACATGATAGTAGTCGTGTCCATGAGCGAAGACTATAGGATTTGATATGATATCCGAAAAAGAGTATCCAACATAATAATCCTGAAACTCATAAAAGTTTGCAGACTCATCGTGAAAAAAATGGCAATGATACCCGAAATAGAATGCAAAAAGCACAAAAAACAATTGCGATATAGCCGTTTTATAGTTCCTCAGTGCGAAGATAAGACTGATCACCGGGGAAACCAGAAACAAAGAGACTTGTAGCAATAAATAATATGCTTTGTTCAACATAATACTGATACTATTGAGTCTAAAGGAGAATTAAAACTCATGACGATATTTTACTACACTTTAATTATCGCATCGTATATTAACACAACGATGTCTTTATTTTGATTGAAAAATGCAGCAACCATCTCATGAGACTTACCAACGGTTTCACTTTCAATTGATAAGCAATGACAACAAATTTGTAATACCAGGGGATGACTGGCTGTGTGAATATTGTATTTATTGACTGTTTGCCCAGCAAATGAATGTTCTCGTCAAGTATAGACTGGGAGCCATATAGAAGCATCATTCCTTTAATTCCAATCTTAAAGTAATCTATCGATTGGATGACAACTTCATTTGCCTGATGGTGATCAAAAAAATCATCAATAATCTGAATTACAGCCATCGCTGGTTTAATACCTTTTGCTTTAGTTTGCCCTGATATTGAATTCGGATTATTTTTATTATAGAAATAAATTGGTTTGTCAACATACCCAATTCTAGAGCAAAAGAAGAATAACTGAAACATCACAGTCTTATCTTCAAACATATTAATTCCAGGAATCGGGTGAATATCATTAGAAGAATAGAGCTCTTTTCTAATAAGCTTGTTCCACAAACCATTATGCATTTCGCCAGACATTAATCTAGCCAAGCATAAAATGGTATCACTTGGCGGGTTGACACAGCAACGCTTCTTCTTGTTGCCATAATCATACCAGAAATCACATAGAACAATATCAGCCAAACTCTCTTCAGCCTTATTAATAAGCAACTCTATGTAATCAGAAGTGACATAGTCATCACTATCAACCTGCGCCAAGAACTCGCCTTTTGATATCTGCAGTCCATGCCATCTAGTATAAGCGAGTCCTTTATTCTCAGAATGCTTTTCTATAACAATCTTTTTACCCAAGCCGTGGCTCTCTATCACCTTCCTTAAAATAGTCAAGGTATTATCCTGGCTACAGTCATCGATAAAAATGTACTCAACGTCTTTATAAGTCTGTCCAAACAAGGATATAGCACACCTTTCAATGTACTTCTCCATATTATACATAGGAACAATTATTGAGACTTTAGGGAACATATGCTGGAAAGACTAAAAGAAAAAATGATAAAGGAAAGGAGTATTCACTGGAGATGGGTTCTGCCATGCCTTATACAAAGCAAGAAAAATGAATGAACAATTTAAGAGCAGAGCACCCATAGCCATGAACCTCCTTCTATTGTGTAAAAAAAACATTATCACAAATGCCGACATAATGACGAAGCATCCTGAGAACAGCTCAAAAGGACGTTGGTAATAATTAGACGTATTGGCAAATAAACTGACTCCGCCAACAAACACTACCGAACAAATCAACATCATTGTCCAGAAAGGATTATTCTTGTGCTTCAATGCCTGTGACGCAAACGCAATAGTCAGTATTTGAACAGAATATGTAAGCAGCCTTAGAGGGCCAACAGACAATATGAAACGATTACCTTGAATGTTGAAAAGCTCATTGTAGCCACCAAAATACGTCAAAAGGTACTCCGACATTCTCTTGATATAATCCACCCAAATAGGTAGCATCCCCACACCTACAGCGAGCACGACAACCATCAAAAGCAGCCCCATCGAAGGATGTGAGCAGATACGCTTAGGAATCAGTAAAAGTGCAAATAAAACAAGAGCCGTATAATGTACCATTGCAAGTAGTGCCACAAGTACAATGAAAAGTGTCAAACGCCGATCGCGCGCTAAGATTAGCAACAAAGGCACAGCGCATTCCACAACTCCTTGCCTGATGGTGTTCATCAAATGAACAAATGTTGGTCCCAGTACTATTATCAGCGCCACCCACGGAATAAGGCTTTTGTGGCTATTTAGTGCATAATATAGAAGAGTCAACTCGATGGTGGCCCATAGCGCAAAATAGAAGAAATAGTGTATATGAGCGCCAGCCATCAGTTGAGTCACCCACATAAATAACGGTTCGAAGTCACGAGTAAAAAAACCGTATTTCTGATAAGATACATACTGGCTCAAATACATCGCATGGTCAAACCCCGTATGATATCTAGCACCTGCAACAGTAGCAAAGATTACTATAGAAAGTATAATTTCCCATGACCAAAAAGGCAAAGTATGCCCTGTAGCAGCTTTGAGCTTGGCCTCGCGCTGACTCACATGCCATCCAAGTGCAAAGAGTGTAAGAGCAAGCGAAGAATATACGATTATACTCAGCAGCACGATACTATGCTATCGTTTAAAAATACCGCAGAAATCC
>JAEEGL014253031.1_pt1 | contig 19379 bp, 12 predicted proteins | sample 9134231 | NCBI WGS metagenome assembly JAEEGL01 (sample SAMN16246548, study PRJNA631951) | gut metagenome | biome: gut microbiome; feature: rumen; material: fiber-attached | host: Bos | place: Iran: Karaj | collected 2018-10
TCGACGACAAAAGCGACGCCATCATTCAAATTGCGCCCGGTCCAAGACTTGGCGAAAAAGTTCTTGTCGTCGAAGGATTGCGCAAGTCTTACGAACAGGGCGGACAAACGACGACGTTGCTTGACGACGTTTCGTTTACAGTTCCTCGCGGCGCCGTCGTGGGAGTCGTCGGTCCGAACGGCGTGGGAAAAACGACTCTGTTCCGAATGATCGTCGGCGAAGAACAACCGGACGCCGGGACAATTGAGCTTGGCGACACGGTGCAGTTAGCGTACGTCGACCAACATCGCGACGCTCTAAACAACGACAATACCGTATTTCAGGAAATTACCGACGGTCGCGATCACGTTCAACTTGGAAATATAGAAATGAACAGTCGCGCGTACGTTTCGCGTTTCAATTTTCGAGGAACTCAACAGCAACGCCTTGTGGGAGTTTGTTCCGGCGGCGAGCGCAACAGAATACATCTTGCCAAGTTGCTCAAACGCGGCGGCAATCTCCTGTTGCTTGACGAACCGACCAACGATCTGGACGTCGCGACCATGCGCGTCCTCGAACAGGCAATCATTGAATTTCCGGGTTGCGCAATCGTCGTAAGCCACGACCGTTTCTTCCTTGATCGCATCTGCACCCATCTCCTTGTCTTTGAAGGAAATGGAAAAACGCGTTGGTTTGAGGGAGACTTCTCGTCTTATGAAGAAATGAAACGATCGGAAGATCCCAAATACGGAACGAATCGACGCGCTAAATATCGAAAAATTCCCAAGATGTAATATAACATCGGTTCAACCGGAGCGACAAGAACAGACAAACGACACGTCCCCAAAGGAACGCGTCGTTTGTTATTTAACTGAAACAGAACTCAAAAATGCGGGTAAGAGGACTCGAACCTCCACGGGCGTTCGCCCATCAGAACCTAAATCTGACGTGTCTGCCAATTCCACCATACCCGCGCGATACGTCGTCGGAACGTTTAAAACCAACGCCTCCTAATGTTAGCGCCAATATCAAAATCATCAAGAGGAAAAACTAAAATCAGTTTAAAACCAGATTGCAAAAATCGACGTTTCGAGCGACCAGACGCGTCAATTTTGCTTTAGCAAAATGACAATTAGGGCAATCAACAGCGCCAGACTTAAAGCAATTAAACCGCAAATAAGAAAAGTAGAAGTTGACGCCTTTTTCTTTCGGCGAATAAGACGTTCCTGGCGCTCTTCGTTTGTTTCCGTCGCCTGTTCCCGATAACGCTTGTCCTCAATCGAAAGCTCGTCGCTCGGCGAAGTCGGCCTTTCAAACGCCTCTTTAATCTCTGGAAAGACGTCTTGCGCTTCTTTCCACGCATTCCACCCCTGCCGCCAAACAAGCGTCTTTGGCGCGACTCGACGCTGACTAATCCAGGATTGAACGACCTCGAGCGTGGCGGGACCGTATTCTTGCCCTCGAACATTAACCATCCAGAGAGCGTTTGCGTCTCCCTCGGACGTTTCAGAAGACAAACGCGTTTCTTCTTCTCTCTTCTCTTCTCTTCCCGACGCGCTTGCCGAGGCAACCTGACGAATAATATCTCCAAGAGGAGGTTCCGTTTGAGTTGAAACGCCGAGTTCGTTTTTTGAAACGACAACGTTGGGATTCTCTTGGACTCCGCCAGTGTTTTCCGCCGCCGGAGCGCTTGAAACGACGTTTTCAGAATCGATTTTAGGGCGCGCTTCAGCCGTGCGACTTACGCCAGGAACAAACTTTTCGCCCGATAGGCGCATACTCTCGGTAGGAATGAGCATCCGAACTTGACATTTTGGACAAAAACCGATTTCTCCAGCCAACTCGGCCCGCACATTTAAACTGTGTCCGTTTGGACAAAAAAATCGAATTCCCATTTCTTCCTCGCATTAACACTTAACGATCGGCGCATGAAGAACGTTCTAACATATTCATTCCCCACAAGTTTATTATACCCAGAATAAACTGAAATTGAATTACAAAAGGAAAAAAATAGCGTGTTCAGAGGGGCGCGCGTTAAATTATTCGGCACAATCCTAAATATTTTGGGATTGTCGTGTTTCTCGCTATTTAGGGATACTTCGAACAATTAGCGTTAAAAAAACGCCAATTCTGCTCATAGAATCTGAACAGAATTGGCGCGCGCAACAATATCGTTAAAACGAATCAAACGATTTCTTTGAAAACTCAGTCGATCTTAACCCAGCGTTCTTCCTTCGCGCTTTGAATGACAGCGTCGCATACTTTTTGGGTTCGAGCGGCGTCGGCAATAGTCGGAACTGGATACACGGGCGTTCCGCCAGCCATTTGAATCAGGAAATCGGCAAGTTGATTGATGAAGTAGTGCTCGTAACCAATAACGGTTCCAGGAACCCAATAATGATCCATATAAGGATGTTCCTTATTGGTAACCAGGATCTTTTGCCAACCGGTCAAATGATCTTCCTCAACTTTCTGCCCCGTTTGAGGATCGCCATAACGGAAGAATTGCAAATATTCAGGTTCTTCCAAATTGAAATAACAAGCTCCGTTCGAGCCGTTCATTTCCATCGTGTTGAAGTTCTTTCGACCGCGAGCGTAACGCGTGCTTTCAAACGTCCCAATCGAACCGTTTTTAAACACGGCTAGGAACATGCACGCGTCGTCGATCGTAATAGGAGTAACTTCGCCCGTTTCAACGTTTTTACGTTCTTTAATAAAGATTTCCGTATGCGCGCAAACCTTTTCAATAGGTCCGTTTAACCATTCGGCAGTATCGATCGAGTGCGCGAGCAAGTCGCCTGTTACTCCGCTTCCCGCAACTTTGCCGTCGAGACGCCACAGAGAGGCGCCGCCAACGGGAACTTTTTCGCTGATCGTATAATCTTGATTGTACGTCGCGCGATAATGGAACGGACGACCAATACGATTCTCGTCAACCAGTTGCTTGAAAAGGGCCACGGAAGGATTGCGACGATAACAAAAAGAAACGACGGAGGGAACGCCGGCTTTTTCCACGGCGGCGACCATTTCCGCCGCTTCTTGTGAATTCATAGCAAGAGGTTTTTCACAAATAACAGCCTTCCCTGCTTCGGCTGCGGCAACGACCATATCCTTGTGGAGATGATTAGGGGTGACGACGTCAATAATATCGATATCGTCGCGTTCAACGATTTTTCTCCAATCAGTTTCAATCGACTCATATCCCCAAGTCGTTTGGAACTTCTTAGCGTTCTCAGGATTTCGGCTGTAACAACATTTCAGAACGGTTTTATAAGGCAATTCAAAGAAATGCCCGACCTGATTGAACGCGTTAGAGTGCGTTCGTCCCATAAAACCAGTCCCTAACATACCAACATTTAAAGTTTTCATCATTTGAACAACCTCTCCAAAGCGTTGCATTATCAACAATAGCGCAATTCTAACGACGCCGACTATAAAGAAAACCGGGTTGACGTCTTCGACGTCGGCTTTCGTCAAAGATACCTAAATTTGCCGATAAATTCAAGTTTTTTCATGAAAAAAAATAAAAAGAAGGAAAAATGAACTGTTCCAGCCGCGTTTTCTGATTCTTAGAGGACTTATTCCAAAAAGCGAAAGCAGATGTATAATGCCCTAAAAAGCAAGATTATAGACATTAAGTGATTCTGCGCTTTCTTTACAAGAACGCGCGACTGTCGTTGAGAGTGTGTTAGAGTTTTACAATGGCGTTCCCAATCCCGCAGCATGTTCTTAAAATCATTGAGCTTCTGGAACAAAACGGAGCGACGGAAGTTCTCCTTGTTGGAGGTTTTGTCCGAGACGCCTTTTTAAACATTCACTCCAAAGACTACGACGTTGAAGTCTACGGACTTAGTTATTCACAAATTCGCCAGATACTCAGTCCGCATTTTAGGGTGGATATCGTTGGGCAAGCGTTTGGGGTTCTCAAAGTCGGTCGCGACGTCGACGTGGCGTTGCCACGGCGAGAATCTAAAAACGGACTGGGGCACAAGGGATTCAACGTTGAATCGGCGTCGACGTTAACGCCTCAGGAAGCTTTTGCGAGACGCGATTTCACAATTAACGCTATCGGCATGCGTCGCGACGGTTCTTTCTGCGATCCCTTCGACGGAATTGGCGATCTTAAACGCAAGTTGTTAAGGGCGACCAGTCCCGCGTTTAAAGACGATCCTCTTCGCGTCTTGCGCGGCATGCAATTTGCGGCGCGTTTTGGTTTTTCGACAGATTCTCAAACCCTGCAATACTGTCGCGAGGTCCTTCCTGAATATCCGACTCTTTCCAAAGAACGCGTCTATGAAGAGTGGAGAAAATGGGCGGTCAAGGGGAAATACCCCGAAATCGGTCTTAGGTTTCTTTACGACAGCGGCTGGGTCGCCGTTTTCCCGGAAATTGCGGCGCTGATCAACTGTCCTCAAAATCCGGACTGGCATCCGGAGGGAGACGTATGGACTCATACGTTGGCCGTTTGCAGTCAAGCGGCCAAGATCGTGTGCGCGTTCAAACCAGAACTGACGGAAGAAGAGAAACTCCATGTTATGTTTGCCGCTTTGGCTCACGATTTTGGCAAGCCTGCGACAACGCGACTTGACGAGAACGGAACGTTGCGTTCACTGAAACACGATAAAGTCGGAGCGCCTATCGCGCGAGGTTTTTTTGAGAAGATGAGGGCTCCGACCCGCGTCTCGCAAACTGTTGAGAAACTCGTCAACGAGCACATGACCGATATCGTCGCTCCCAGCGTTCGAGCAATTCAACGTTTAGCCAATCGACTCGCCCCGGCAAATATCAAATTATGGGCGTTACTTCGTCAGGCGGACGCGATGGGCTGCGGATCGCCTGAGCGTCATCTTTCTCCCCAAATTGATCTAAGCGCGCTTTCTGGAGAACCGGTTGCAAAAAAAATAAAGTTTCAAATAGATTTTTGGCTTGAAGCCGCAGAGCGTATTCAGCTCAAAGAATCGGCGCCGCGTCCCCTTGTCAACGGACGCGATCTTATTCCCCTGGGCGTAAAATCCGGGCCGCAAATGGGCAAAATTCTCAAACTTGCGTTTGAAGCGCAACTTGACGACTGTTTTTCCACGCGCGAAGACGGCGTTGAATATATTCGTCGCGCCGGTTGGCTCGAATAGTCCCCGATCCTTTTCGTTTGAACGAACGATTCTTTCTCAAAAAGCTTTTTAATAAAATCGTTGAAACAGTTTGATTATCGACGCCGTTTGCACTATAATCGTGAGAAAGGGCGGAAGGAAGTTTAATCACTCGTTTCAATGAACCTTAGTTTGAAGCCGCGTTTTCCCATGTCAACGATTACAACTGACGAATTTCTCGATCTTTTGAAGCGTAGCGGTCTTCTTGAAGATAAGACGTACGAAGACGCTTTAGCGGAAATTAAACGCGACGCTCCTAACGAATTCTGCGACGCAAGCCATCTGGCCTCCGAATACGTCAAACGCAATTTGCTTACAACGTGGCACGTTCGGCAGCTAATGAAGCGTAAATATAAGGGATTCTATCTTCGTCAGTACAGAATCTTGGGACATCTCGGCTCTGGCGGCATGAGTTCCGTTTATCTCGGCGAACATACGGTAATGAAACGCCGAGTGGCCATTAAGGTGCTTCACAAACGAAGACTCAATCCGACTTATTTGGATCGCTTTGCAAGAGAAGCTCAAGCGATTGCCTCGCTCGATTCCCAACATGTCGTTCGCGCGTACGACGTCGACCGTTTTGAAGACGTCCACTACATCGTCATGGAGTATTTCGAAGGGCAAAATCTGCGTCAACTCGTCGAAAAAGAGGGGCCGTTGGATTACGAAGACGCCGCCAATTATATTCGTCAAGCGGCGTTAGGGCTTGCCGACGCGCATCGATGCGGAGTCGTACATCGCGACGTCAAACCGGACAACATCGTCGTCGACGAAAAAGGTTTCGTAAAAATCCTTGATCTTGGCCTGGCGTTGTTAGACGAGGGGGCGTTCGCGCTTCAGGGCACGACGTTTGACGAAGACAAGATTTTGGGAACTGCGGACTATCTCGCGCCGGAACAAGCGCTTGATAGTCATAACGTCGACGCGCGCGCCGACGTCTACGGTCTGGGCGCCACGCTGTATTTTTGTTTGGTGGGAAAACCGCCCTTTCCGTTCGGCTCTATTTCGCAACGCCTCCTGGCTCATCAACGCAAAGAACCGGCGAGTATTTTTAACGAACGTCCCGACGCGCCTGCGGATCTAGTTGAAATCTGTTCCAATATGATGGCGAAAAAGCCTGAGAATCGAATTCAGTCGGCTGAACAAGTGGCTGAAATCATGAAGCATTGGCTTGTTCGGCATGGATTCGCTCAGCCCAGCGATTTTGCGTCTGAAGACGGCGACGATCTGGAAGGACTTCAACAAATCAACGTTGAGCAAAATTTCCTTGCGGCAAACGAAAGAGCCACCGAAATCGGTTCCGAAAGAATCGAATCTTCTTTCCGGCTATCCGACGACGAACTCAACGGGCTTGTCTCTAAAAAGAGCGAAGATTCTGTCGATCTCTACGACGCGGCTGAAAGCGGAACGTCTATGTCGCGTATCAAATCGTCTCCAAGCGGCAAACTTCTTCCTAAGAGCGGCAACCTGATGCTTTCTCAGAAAACCTCTTTGGAAGAACCGCTGGACCCTTTGGAACTGGCTCTTAGCGAAATTGCGGACACTACCAAAATTAAACTTGCAAGCGCCAATCAGCAGAATTCGCCTTCCGCGTCCGGCGTTTCGGAAGTTAAAGCTGGACAATCGGCGCAAATAATCAACTTAACGCAATTCAAACAGTCGTCGGATCAGCCGACAGTTCCGCCCCATCTTTCGCCAATCGGTTCCGAATCCAACAACCCTAATTCAAGCCAGACGGTTCGATTTGCCGCCAATGAAACAAACGCCGTCAATCTACCCGCCAGACCCGTCTTGAACGAGCCCCCTCGACAAACGGCGAACGTTGCGTCTACGTCTTTTGGAAACGCTCCATATAACGCTCAAAACGCTAATGCTCCAGTGCAAAACGATATGCGGAATCCGTTTGGCGATTGGTATAAGGAAGTCCCGATCTGGTTTTGGACCGTCGCGTTTGGGGGTTATGCCGTCGCGATTTTCCTGGCGGGTATTCTTTTCACGTTGTTGCTTAACCTCAATTAGTCGTCCTTTTGTTTTGACCGTTCGAACATACAAAAAGACGCGTCTTCCCAAAGGAAAACGCGTCTTTTCTGATATCAAGGTCAAGAAAACGACTGGACGAATCTGCTTTCACGATCAACGAGGATTGAGTTCCTTGTATTTCGCCCAAACAGCCGGATCCGGTTCAAACAACTTCGCTTCATCAGCAGACGGAACCGCCAAAGGACGAACAACGCGAAAACCAACGTAGGGAGCTTCGGTCATCCACCAAATGCTCTGCGGGAACTGCGGGTCGTGTTCTTTCCAGCTCTTGTCGGAAACGATACGCTTGGCGCTACGGCAATCAGCGGCTTCATGGAAGCACGAACCGCCGCGAGCAATTTCATTGAACATGCCGTAAACAGACAAGGGTTTCTTGGGAGTAACGAAAGGCGTGTCAATTTTTCCGCCTTCCCAATCCTTGTAGGCTTTTTTGTCGTATTGGTCCATGACCCATTCGCAAACGTTTCCGTGCATGTCGTACAAACCCCAGGAATTCGGCTTCTTGGTCATGACTTTGCTATACCCGTCCGGGCTGTTCGCCACGTACCAGGCGTAATCGTCAAGATCCGCTTCGTCGTCGCCAAATTCGTAAGCGGTTTCGGTTCCGCAACGGCACGCGTATTCCCATTCAATTTCGGTGGGAAGACGATAATAACGCCCCGTCGTCGCCGTGAGCCACTTGCAATACATTTGCGCGGCGTAACGCGTCATACCGCTAGCTGGATACCCTTCTTTATTGCTCTTATCGTAGCTGATCGTTCCAATGCTGTACGGAGCGGTCGGAGCGGCAAGCGCGTCGGCCAGAGCGTCGCGATCAGACGTCGATTTAACGGCTCCAGACTTATGGGCGTTGGCCAAATAAATGAGAGCAAACAACGAAAACTCTTGCCAAGTTACTTCATGTTCTTCCATCCAAAAAGGAGCGACCGTCGTTTTAAAAGCGGGAGCCTCGTCTTTTTCGCCGGAGTCGCTTCCCATCGTGAATTCGCCGCCCTTAATCGGGATCATCTTGAACTTTAGCGTTTCGCCGTCGACGTTCGTTTGCAGAGTCTCCTCATAAGCCTTCATGTCGGCTTCTGTCGCCGCTTCGGCGTCTGGATTCTCAACCGGATTAGCAAGCCAATCCGTACCGTTTTGGTAGGCGGGATTATCACTGAGATCTTGGGCAAACCCAACGGCGCTAAACGCCGCGACAACTGCGACAACCGCAATTAACTTACATTTTTTCATCGTTACTCCTTAAAAAACGTACTCAGACGTATGAATCCTGTATACGCGGCCAATGAGAGCGACGTCGACGTTCATACAAACGACTATCCAATTCAAATCGGCGCTCTCACTACTGGAATCGACGCGTGAGTATTCAATACAACAGCGTCTAAAAACGCCCATGAGCCAGCGCAAACGCCTTCAACAATAGCTCGCGCTTAACCGAGGTTCGTATATTCTAACAGATTTCTCATGCTCTTCAAGAGAAATCAAAAAATCGCCCTCCGACTTTAATTATCACAAAGAATAACGAACTTTGAAGAGACTTGTTTTCATTAAAGATCTGGCAATCTTTAAAAAACTGAAAAACTACCTAATTATCCATTATAATCCCTACAAAAAGCCCAAAAAAATCAAGAGTCAATCCAATACGAATAAAAAAAACTACAAACAAGAACGTTCATCTATTAGAATGAATCAAGAACGTTGGTCGATCATTTGGCAATTGCCGTTTGTCTCTCAATCAGCTTGCGCGGGCCGTGCGCGGTTCGTCGTCGTTGGTACTGAGATTTGGTTCACAGTTGCTGAACGCGACTATTTCCTTCTACTCTCAAAACGATAGCGGAGACGGCGTTGGACTCGCTTTTTGTCATCCAAGGGAACGATCAAGGACGTCGTTATACGCTTGACGACTCCACGATCACAATCGGTCGTGATTCTTCCAACAAGATTCGTTTGCACGACCCTGAAACTTCCCGTCGTCATGCGGAAATTCGCATAAACGATCTGGGGCGAACGATCGTAGATTTGGAAAGTTCAAACGGTCTCTTTGTAAATGGAAAGCAAATTCAATCTCGTCGTCTCGCTAACGGCGATCAAATTCAAATTGGCAAGACAGTCCTTTTGTTCGCCTCCCGAACTCTGGACGTAGGCGCGCAAGAGCCGTTGGTCGACGTTTTTCAAGATTCTGAACAAGAGAGCGAATCAAGGGTTCTTCATGCCCTCACCCCTGAGGAAAGTCGTCGACTATTTGAAAAATCCGCAGAAAACGAGCTCAAAGCCGCATGGCTCGAAAAAGCTCGCGCGCACCTGAATTTCATGTATCATGCGACGCTTGCCGCAAGTCGAACATTAGACGTCGAACGATTGCTCGATCGCATTCTCGAACTGATCTTCCAATGGGCGCCGGTAGATCGTGGGTGTATTTTTCTCTACGACGCAGACGCGGACAAACTTGTTCCTAAGTCCTCTAAAACTCGTAAAAAAGGAGGACGCGTTAAAGTCAGCCAAACCATTTTGAACTATGCGTTTCGTAATCAGAAAGGCGTGCTGACCAGCAACGCAGGCAGCGACGAGCGTTGGGAAGGTTCGGCAAGTATACTTCAAAACGGCGTCAAAGAAGCTATTTGCGTCCCTATGCAAGGACGTTACGGACTGGTCGGGGTCGTCTATATAGACGTTTCCCGCCGACTTGGAGACTTGTCCCACAACGTCAAAACGGACGGTCTCAACGCCGAACCTTACGATTCTAATTTGCCGAATCCCACTCTTCACGAGGAAGCGTCAAACGTCAATACGCGACGTTCTATTGTCGACGTGACGCAAAACGCGCTCGACACGGGGTACGCCGACAGTATTCCCGATTCAAAGCTTGATCTTCACGTCGATTCTATCGGCGACAATTATGAAATTCCGTCAAACGAGAAAAACGAGTATCGATCAGAGCTTTTCGGGCACGACGAGTTCAGCGAGTCTTCAAATATTTCGTTCTCAGGAACAGAGGAATCGAAATTAACGTTGGACCATTTAAAACTAATGGTGGCGATTGGACGACAAGCCGCGCTTGCGGTAGAAGACACCCAGTATTATCTCGGAATGGCTCAAGCCGAACGCCTTGCCGCTATCGGTCAAACAGTAGCGGTATTGTCGCACCATATTAAGAATATTCTTCAGGGAATCCGCGGGGGTAGTTTTTTAATACATACCGGGTTAAAAGAACACGACGAAAACTTAATTGGAAAAGGCTGGAATATCGTCGAAAAGAATCAGACGAAAATATCTGATCTCGTTCTCGACATGTTGACGTTCAGCAAAGAGCGAACCCCAGTTTGGTCCTTCGATAATTTCAACGAACTCATGAACGACGTCGTTGAATTGATGCGTGGAAGAGCCGAAGATCTGGACGTCGACTTAGAATTCATCCCTAATGAGAACATTCCTAAGTTCTATTTTGACAAGGAACAAATTCACCGCGCGGTTGTTAACTTGATTGGAAACGCTCTGGAAGCTTCCAAAGATTACGATCCGGAAGCCTCCGAAAACAAAGACGTCGCCGCTCCAAGGTTCGCCCGTGCCCGCGTAGAAGTTACCGTGGGATTTGAGCCTGAAAAAAAGCAGGTTTCGATTACTGTCGACGACGTAGGACCGGGAATTCCGCTCGAAATGCGCGACGTTTTATTCCGACCTTTCGCGTCAAAGAACAAAAGCGGGGGAACAGGGTTGGGGTTAGCGGTTACCCACAAAATTGTCCAGGAACACAAGGGAAAGATTTCAATTGACGACTCTCCGTTGGGAGGAGCCCGTTTCGTCGTCGAATTGCCTCTTGTTCTTGAAAAACCGGTTGAAGACGATCCGAGTTAAAGTTCAAGGTATTTTCCTAACGTCAATTGCAATAATGGAGTCGAACGATGACAAGTTTGCCTAAACGATCTACACAAGACGCCCCTGCGTTGGAATCGTCAAACGAATCCTCGACTTCGTCGACGAACGTAACCAAGAATTCTGACGAAGATTCGTCCGAACGAGAGGAATTGAACGACGAGGACGACGTAAGTTTGAGAGACCCGGCTACTGAAACGTCGATAAAACATAACGGAACTGAAAACGTTAAACGCTCTAATGAGATTCCAAAACAAAGGACTTCCAAAGAATCGTCCGGCGCGTCCAACGAAGCCAATTCTCAAACAAAACTTCCCCCTTCCCTCAGTTTATCGACGACAACTCAGAAAAACGTTGTTAACCAAAACAAGCAACCGACAATAGGAACGTTGGCAAATCTGAATCACTCCACGCCAATTGATTGTTTTGTTCAACTCGTCTCACGTGAAAGACGGCTAACCAAAGAAGGCAACCCATTTTTTAAAGCGACTTTCCGAGACTCTCGTCAATCGACGCACGCCGTTCTTTGGAATGAGAGTCCCTTATTTAAAGACTGCGAAAAAAACTGGAAGATTGGGAAATATTACAAAATCCGCGGACTTATTCGAAACACCAACTATGGAAGTCAACTTGAAATACTGCGGATTCGAGAAGTTACGCCAGACGACAAAGCGGACGGTTTTAGCGAGAACAAATGCCGTCCTACATCCGAGACTCCTCCCGAGGCGACTGCCGCAGAAATCTTAGCATTGGCAAATCAACATCTCCAGAAGACGCCTTTACTTCGCCTCATTCAGAAAATCTACAAAGACAAGCGCCTCGCACTTTACGAATCGCCGGCGTCTCGCTCACATCACCGCACTTACGTAGGAGGTCTGTTAGAACATACGCTTTCTGTTACAAAGTTAGCCGTTCTCTTAACCGACTACTTCCATGCGACGATCCCTCAAACCAAATCGCAACTATATAAACCGCTTGTGGTCGCCGGCGCGATTCTTCACGATATTGGAAAGATTCTCGACACGCAAATGCTCGCAACGGGACCTAGACACACCTTAGCGGGAGAACTTGTCGGACACGCTATACTGGGCGCGGAAATCGTGCGGCGTTACGCGGACGAAACGGGAGTGAGCGAATGTTTAAAAACGCAATTGATCCATTTAATACTGACGCATTCGCGCTTTCAAGACTGGGGAGCTCCCATGCAGCCTTCCAGTCTTGAAGCGATGATTCTTCACTATGCCGATTACACCGACTCGACGTTCGTCAGTTCGCTTAAAACGCTATCAGAAGACGTCGGCGACGACGCCTTCACTGATCGTAAAGGACCGTTTGGAGTTCCTCTTTTAAAACCGACGCTTTCGCAGTTTACGGAAAAAAACAGCCCAAAAACGTCGGAACAAGACAAGGTTCCCTTACAAGAATAGCTTCACAAACGCGCTTTCGAACCTTACGGCGTTTTACGTCTGTTTGAGGAAGAGTTCCTTTCTTCTTGAACTAAGCGCTCGTTTATGATAGAATCGACGGGACGTCCAAAGACGCCGCTGTAATGAACAACGGTAATAGTCACCGTTACATTAAATCGACGTTTGCCATAAGAAGTCGCATTTATTTAAAGGTCCGCAATGGGTTTAACAACGCTTGATTATATTGTCTTGGCCGGTTATTTTGTCCTTATGACTTTAATCGGCTTGTGGTCGATGCTCTTTGTAAAAAAACAGGAAGACTATTTTCTCGGCAGTAGAAGTTTTGGCAAATTATTTCAGATGTTTGCGGCTTTTGGAGCCGGAACAAACGCTTCCGACCCTATTGTTACCGCAAAAACAACTTTTACAAACGGATTAAGCGGAGTCTGGAGCGGTCTCCTTTGGTTGTTCGTAACGCCGTTTTATTGGATCTGCGGCGTGTGGTATCGTCGTATGCGCTGTCTTACGCTCGGCGACTGGTTTGAAGAGCGTTACCAGAGTAAAGCGATCGCCTTCGCCTATATGATTTTTGGCGCCGTCTTTTACATGGTTTACCTTGGCGTGGGAATGACGGCTATTGGCAAAATGGGCGCGCCGCTCGTTGGTGCCGATTCGCTTGTTCTTTTTGGTTATTCAATCCCCTTCGATCAATTCATTATCATATTGACGGCCGTATGCGTTCTCTTTTACGGAGTTTTGGGAGGATTGCGCGCCGCGTATTGGACAGATTTAATTCAGGGTATTTTCATTGTAATCCTGTCAGTCGTTCTTATTCCAATCGGTCTAAACGCGCTCGTGAAAGACGATAACGCGGCTGTTAATACCAACGCGGCTGTCGTCGCAACTATTCAAGAGAACGCGTTAGAAACTGATTCCGAAGCGGAGGCTTCCTCTGACAAAGTCGAATCTGTTTCTACTAATTCCTCAAAGCAGGGATCAATTCAGCAAGGTTTTACAATTCTCCACAAACGAGTCCCCGCCGAATACTTTGAGATTCTGACAAGCCCCAAAGGCGGAGAATTCCCATTTCACTATATTGTCGCAATTACTCTGTTGAATTTATTAGGCATCGTTTGTCAACCTCACTTTATTGCGACTGGAGGAGGTTCGGCAAAAACAGAGTTTAACGCGCGATTTGGTCTTGTCGCCGGCAACATTCTCAAACGCTTTTGCACGATCGGCTGGGCCTTAACCGCGTTGGTAGCGCTTGCCTATCTCGCGAGCAACGTGGAACTTGCCGCCGATCCGGACAGAGTCTGGGGAGTTGCAACGCGTGAATTGCTTGGCCCAATGAACGCCGGATTAGTCGGACTTATGCTCGCGTGCCTACTCGCGGCGTTAATGAGTTCCGCCAGTTGCTATATGCTGGTTGTCTCCGGACTTGTCGTCAGAAACGGCTACGCTGCTCTGATTAATCCTAACGCTAGTGAAAAAACTTTCGTTCTGGCGGGCAGGATTTGCGGCGCCATTGTAATCATTGGAGCCACCGTCGTTTCTCTAACCTCCATGAACGTGTTTGAACAACTCAAATTCGCTTGGGAAATCCCTATTGTCTTTGCGGCCCCGTTCTGGATCGGAATGTACTGGCGCCGCGCCAATAAATACTCCGCTTGGGCGACCATTATCCTGACGCTCACTCTGTTCTTTATTATCCCTATGAACGTCGCAAAATTCGACAGAAGCTTAGCGACCAACCCTAAGTATCTTGCGACAAACGAGTTTATCGTCACAAGCGAAAAACGCGCGGTCTCTCCCACCGACGTTGAACGTCGAAACGCGGCAAGAATGTTGTGGGACGAGCAAAAAAACAATCTCTTGCAGTCACTTGAAAACCTTTCCGAAGAGGAAAAAGCAAATGCGGTTTTTCGCGAACTTGGAAACGAACCCGCGCCAATTGCGGTAGGCGAAACGATTGTCGACGAGTTTAAAACCGGGGGAAAAGCTATCTTCTGGGGCAAAGGAGTCGTTCCGTACGATTCTGAAGGTTCAGAACTTGTCTTAAATTCGTCCGGCATCGTTGTCGCAAAGATCGTCAAAGACCCGGACACGCTTAAAGAACGCAAAGTATTTGTCGAAGACGACGAACAATTAAATCTTTTTGACGCTTCTTATTGTTCGAAGGAATCGCTTGGCGAAAACAGAGAACGAACGATAAATCGTTATAAATCAACGGAAGAACTTCAAAAAATGGGCGTTTCGCTCAAAGGTAAAGGAACGTTCGAACTTGATTTTCTCTTTTACGATCGTTTAGGAATTGATTTATGTTCCCAAAGCAACGGAACACTCGAGGCGATGCGTCTTCCTACCCGCTTGTTCCTTCCCTTTGTGTTCTTAATTCTTTTCAGTTTCATCACGCCTCGTGGCAACGCAGAAAAATTGGATCGATACTACGTTAAAATGAAAACCCCGGTCGATCCTGATCCAGAAAAAGACGCTGAAGAAATGCGTCTTTCTTACGAAAACCCGCATCGATTTGACGACAAGCGTTTATTTAAATTCGGCGGTTTGGAGTTCAATCGCCCCAACTGGGTAGACATCGTCGGATTCGTCGTCAGTTTTGTCCTTTGCATTGGCGTCGTTTGGCTTATTATTGCGATTGCCAACTACCAGCCTTGACGTTAAACAGTTGGTATAGAAATGATTGACGCCTGATAAAAGCGTTTTATCAGGCGTCAATTCTCTATCGCCGTCTATTTCGTCTTTGAGAAAATACGGAACTGTTCGCTCTCAAAACGGCGCCACGGAATTTATCCAAAGGAGTCAAAAAACTAAGCGTAAAAAAGCCGGAGAAAAGGCGCACAAACAGGCCTGTTCTCCGGCTTATCGTTTTCTTTTAGTCAGAATCGCTCATTCTTCCAAACTTGCTTCGTCGATTTCTTCTTCGACGTCGGCGGGATCCGTCTGTTCCAACAAACTGGAATCGTTTTCCGAAGCAATTAACGCCAAGAGTTCCTCTTTCAGCGACTCAGTAAAGTCCGGATTGTCCTGTAAGAACGTACGAACCTTTTCACGCCCTTGCCCTAATTGCGAATCGTGATACTTGAACCACGCGCCGGACTTCACAATTAGTTTCTTGGAAATAGCAAGGTCGATAAGATCTCCTTCATAACTAATACCGTTCGCGTGGAGCATGTCGAATTCGGCGGCGCGGAACGGAGGAGCAACCTTGTTCTTGACGATCTTAGCCTTCACCCGTTGTCCAATGACTTCGTCGCCTTCTTTAATTTGCCCAATACGACGAACGTCAATACGACAAGAACAATAGAACTTTAACGCCTTACCGCCTGGAGTCGTCTCGGGCGAACCAAACATTACGCCGATTTTTTCACGAATTTGATTAATGAAAATGACCGTCGTTTTGCTTCTGGAAATTGCGCCCGTCAACTTACGCAACGACTGACTCATCAAACGCGCCTGAAGCCCGACGTACTGGTCGCCAATCTCGCCCTGAAGCTCTTTTTCAGGAACGAGCGCGGCGACGGAGTCGACGACAATAACGTCGACGTCGTTGGTTTTGACAAGCAACTCGGCAATACGCATCGCTTCTTCACCGCTACTAGGCTGACTGACTAAAAGCGCTTCGAGATCAACGCCAAGACGCTTCGCCCAACTTGGATCAAAAGCGTGTTCAGCGTCAATAAACGCCGCAATACCGCCATTCTTCTGAGCTTGCGCGATAACGTGAAGAGTTAAGGTCGTTTTACCGCTTGATTCAGGCCCAAAAATTTCAACGATGCGTCCTCTAGGAATTCCACGTCCGCCTAAAGCAAGATCTAAGGAAAGGCAACCGGTTGAAATCCCCTCCAAGCCTGGCGCTTGATCAAGTCCAAGAGGCATGATCGCCCCTTGCCCGTACATCTTCTCGATTTGATCGACAGCCATCTTCAACTCGGGCTTTTTGTCGAACATTTCTTGAATTCTTTGATTCTTCTTAGCGCCTTTTGCGGAAGTTGCGTTCGCTTCCGCCTTCACGACTCTCTTCGCCATATTGAACCCCTCGAAAAGCGTATCATCAACGGCTTAATTTACATGTAAAACTGAACGGAAAACCAAAAGTTTACCAACGTCGCCTGCGATTATACACATGACTCCAATAGAAGTCAATAAAAGCCAAAAATCGTCGGTTGCGAGATAAACAACGTCTCCTTTTATTCGAAACTCTGTCGACCGTCGATAGCGTCAGCCAACATCTCGCTATTGGCAAACTCGAGCGAACTCCCCGTCGTAATTCCTCGCGCCAAACGCGTAATTTTTACGGGGAAGCCTTCAAGACGGTTAGTTATCGTCAATGCGGTGCCGTCTCCCTCTACTGTCGGATTTGTCGCCATAATTAGTTCTTTGACTTCGCCTGATTTTACGCGTTTAACAAGCGCGTCAATCGTCAATTGTCCCGAATCGACGCCGTCAATAGGAGACACTCTCCCAAGTAAAACATGATATAGTCCGCAATAATGTCCTGTCTTTTCGAGAGCAATTAAATCCCTCGGCTGTTCTACAACGCACAGTTGCGTTTGATCGCGCCTCGAATCGCGGCATATTTCACATAAATTCCCTTCCGCCAAGTTAAAACAACGTTTGCAATAGCGTACGTTCTCTTTCATCGAACGAATGGAATCAGACAAAGCAAAAGCTTCTTCATTTGATATTTTTAAAAGATGGTAGACAATTCGCTCCGCAGACTTCTTGCCAATTCCAGGAAGCTTCTCAAATTCTTTCATTGTCTTCGCGACAGATTCTGTCAGTTCGCTCATTATAACCCCCACTGTTTTATGACACCAAAAACGCCCGTTTAACGCAAAAAAACATTCCTCCGTGCTGATTTTCCGAATTCTATAGCCTTCAAACCAAGTAAAACAAGCTTGGATTCAACTATGATTTCCGGGCGAGGAACCTTGTAATCTAAAGCCGACTCCATGTCGTCAAAATAATCAAGCAAGTTCGTCTTTGTAAGAAGGCCGTCGCCGCCGGCAAGCAACAGAGCCAATTGAGAGGGATCGCCATTTTCTCGCGCAATGGCGCGTCTGGTCTGCCAATAAAAGGCTGTTATCGCGCCCACCAACGTGAAGACGACTCCTAATCGTATCGCGTTATGCGTTTCTGTTGCGGGATAGGCCAAAATCTCGCTTCCACAGTTGTTAGTTCTCAGGGAAAGATTGGTATTTTCCGGATCGTCCAACATGGGCAAACTTGCCGTCTTTCCTTGAAGAGCTTCTGCGGTAAGTCTCGGGCCTGGCAAAATAGCGCCTCCTCTAAAAACACCCTCCGAATCTACATAATCAATTGTAGCGGCCGTTCCAACGTCGACGACTAAAAAAGGGCGTCCAAAACCAAGTAAATTCAGTCCGGCAAAAGCGGCGACAGCACGATCAAGCCCAAGTTTCTCCGGATAGTCGTATCGAACGTTTAATGGGATATCGTTCAAAGTAACAAGTTTAACAACGTCGTTCGGTCGTAAGTTGCGAATCGTCCTTTTCAAGACGTCCGTTTTATGCGAATTCACGCTTGAAACGATCCAACGCGCTGTCTGATCGTCTTCGACAGGAAGATCCGAAAGCCACTTTACAGTAGAATCATAGTTGTCAAAATTCTCGACGTGTTCATACGTTGGAGCAACGCCGTCCCAACTGGTCCAACCGCCGATTTTTGTTCGAGTATTACCGACGTCTACGGTAAATAAAAGCGGATAACCCATCTTCGCTACCATTTTAGATCATACAGTCTGTCGAACTATTAGCCGCCGTCCCGATTCTCTATCAAATCTCGATCAAATCATATTCAAGAGAACCGAGCCCAATCTCGGCGCCATACTCAACAACCGCTCGCCAATTCGTATCGGGATGCATCGTTTGGAAATAGTCTCCCGTCGAATTTTTGGAGGCGAGGATACTGTTCGGAACAACAGGTTGAGCGTTAACAGCTTCTGCACAAGCCAAGTCCAAAGCGACCGGGTCATACGAAGCAAACATACCAATGTTAGGCACCACGGGAACATCGTTTTCCGAATGACAATCGCAGAAAGGAGAAACGTCGACAACAAACGAAACGTGAAACGAAGGACGATTTTGAAGGACAGCAAGAGAATACTCGCAAATTTTCTTATTCAAAATCTCATATTTTTCGTCCATAGCCGCGTAAACTGCGTCTTTCGGACAACGTCCGACACAACGGCCGCAGCCGGCGCATTTCGACTTGTCAATTGTCGCTTTTTTCCTGGAGTTAAACGAGATCGCGTCATGCGCGCATGTTTTAGCGCAAGCTCCGCAGCCGACGCATAGATCGTGATCGACGCTGGGCTTGCCGTTGGAATGCATCTCCATCTTCCCTGCGCGAGACCCGCATCCCATGCCAATATTTTTCAACGCTCCCCCAACGCCTGCGCATTCGTGCATTTTGAAATGCGTTAAGGAAACAAAAACGTCGGCGTCCATTACGGCGCGTCCAATTTTGGCTTCGGTTACATATTTTCCGGCGACAGGCACAAGCGCTTCGTCGGTTCCCTTGAGACCGTCGGCAATAATAACATGGCAGCCGGTAACAAAAGGATTAAAACCGTTTTCATAGGCTGTTTCAAGGTGATCGAGCGCGTTTTTACGGCTGCCAACATAGAGAGTGTTCGCGTCAGTAAGGAACGGTTTTCCTCCCATTTCTTTGGTAAGATCCACGACAACCCTGGCGTAATTTGGACGCATAAACGCTAAATTACCCATTTCGCCGAAATGAATTTTCAACGCAACATATTTCCCGTTCAAATCGAGTTTTGTATAACCGGCGCGAACGAGTAAACGACGAAATTTTTGAAGAAGATTCTCACTGGGATTGGTTCTTAAATTGGCAAAAAAAACTTGCGAACGATCCATCTTTTTCTCCTAATATTCAATAA
>JAEEGL016569881.1_pt1 | contig 19379 bp, 14 predicted proteins | sample 9134231 | NCBI WGS metagenome assembly JAEEGL01 (sample SAMN16246548, study PRJNA631951) | gut metagenome | biome: gut microbiome; feature: rumen; material: fiber-attached | host: Bos | place: Iran: Karaj | collected 2018-10
AATTTGATGGAGCGTTTGGCATGGAAAAGCTGGTGACCTTCTTTACACCGACCTATAATCGCGCCCACATCCTGCACCGCTGTTATGAGAGCCTCTGCAAGCAGACCTCTTTCAACTTCAAGTGGCTGATCGTGGACGACGGGTCTTCCGATGGTACGGAGGAACTGGTCAGACAGTGGATCGCGCAGGAAGAGCGCTTTGAGATCCAATATCGGTATAAAGAAAATGGCGGCCTGCACACAGCCTACAACGTAGCTGTGGCGGAGGCCGATACGGAGCTGTTTACCTGTCTGGAATCGGATGACGTTTTTACACCTGAGGCCATGAGCATCATTGAGCGGGTCTGGGCTGACGTCCGGGAGAGCAACTGCGTGGGTTTTATCTCCCTTTGCCGGGATTTGCAGGGCGAGTTGATCGGAGAGGCCTTCCCGGAAGGGATCGAGACGGTCTTATATCGGGAGCATCGCCGGATCGCGCCGGGGGATAAGCAGTACGTTTACCGCACCGATGCGCTGAAAAAGGTATTTCCGATGCCGGTTTTTCCGGGAGAGAAGTACTTCGATCCCAAGTTTCGTTTTTTTGCCCTGGATGAGATCGGCCCGCTGGCGGTGACGAACGAGGTCTTCGATCTGGTGGACTATCAGCCGGAGGGGCTGACCCACACCATGATGCGGCAGTATTACAACAGTCCCAACAGCTTTGCCGAATACCGCAAGCTCTATATGCAGCTGCCCGACAGGAGCTTTGCCTACCGTTTGCGGCAGAACATCCATTACGTTTCCAGCTGCTGTCTGGCCGGGAAACTGGGAAGAGCCATTCCGGAATCACCGAGAAAGGGCTATACGCTTCTTGCCCTTCTTCCCGGGCTCATCCTGGCCGGCGTGATCAAAATTGAAAACCGGGAGAAGCGGAGAGCATGATCAGCGTGTTGTTTATGATCCCGACGCTGGATCGGGGCGGAGCGGAAAACGTGCTTGTGGATCTGGTCAACCACATGGACCAGAGCAAGTTCCGCATTACGGTGCAGACCCTGTTTGACCAGGATTCCCAGAAGGACAGACTCCGGGAAGGTATCGAGTACAGGAGCTTCCTGCGCCGTCAGTTCCACGGCAACAGCAGGCTGATGGCATATATCCCTGCGAAGCTTTTGTATCGGCTCATTGTGCGCAAACGATATGACATCGCGGTATCCTATCTGGAAGGACCCACGACCCATATCCTTGCCGGCTGCCCCTACCCGGACACGAAGAAAGCCGCCTGGGTACATGTCGAGATGAACGCAGAGCGGCAGTTGTCCGTCGGATTTCGTTCTTTTGAGGCTGCGTGCAGCGCATACCGCCGATTTGAGAGAATCGTATTCGTTGCGAAATCCGTTAAGAATTCTTTTGAAAGAGTATCTCATCAGGTTTTTCCCAATGGATGCGTCCGATATAATACGATCAATTCCGAGTCAATCCTGGAAAAAGCCCTTGAGCCAATCCCGGCGGCGTCTTTTTCCGAAAATGAATTCAATATTGTATCTGTGGGTCGTATCATTGAGGCGAAAGGCTTTGACAGGCTCGCGCGAATCCAAAAGAGGCTGACGGAATCCGGATATCATACGCACGTATATGTTCTGGGGACGGGTCAGGACTTGGAAAAGATAGAAGCGCTTGCTTCTGAGTGCGGGATCTCCGATAGCTTCACTTTTCTGGGCTTTCAGGATAATCCCTATCGATATGTTTCCAGGGCCGATCTTTTTGTTTGCTCCTCCAGGAGGGAGGGCTTTTCCACAGCCGTGAGCGAAGCCCTCGTTCTGGGCGTTCCGGTGGTCAGCACCAACTGCTCCGGGGCATATGAGCTGTTGGGTGAGCAGAATGAGTACGGAGTCGTGACGGAGAGCAACGAAGATGCGCTGTATCAGGGGATCGTTAGTCTGCTTGATGACCCTGCGCTTTTGGAACACTACCGTATTCAGGCAAAGACCAGAGGTGTCAGCTTCCGTACGCAGTCCACCGTAAGGGCGGTCGAAAAGATGCTGACTGACCTTGTTGGAGAATAAAGTATGGAACAGATTGATTATTCCGTTTTTGTCAGAAAACTTCATAAACCGTTGGCAGAAGGGATTGCCTCCTTTTGAGAAAAAGGGTTACAAAAGAGTCAAGCGCGATAGGAAGCAGCTGTTATATAGGTTGGGGATGAGAGATCATCCCCAGGAGTTTCTGTGGGATTCGCACAAACAGGATATTTCCTTACCCGAACGATGCTGTTCTGCTATTTCTGCTGCGTGGATAAGAGTTGGGAGTTTGAAATGAAAATACTGGTAATCATCGGTGAGTGTGTCCAGGTGAACAGCTCGGCCAATCTATGTCATCTCGCATATTTACGTGGTTTGCTTGAAACGGGAAATGAGGTTACGCTTTTGTCGGCCGCTTCAAGCGGATTAGAGACGGACGCGGGAATGACTATTCCGGATGGAATCAAGAACTATACGTATAACAGTGTCACGTTTTATGAAAAACTATCCATTATACGCAGAAGGAGAAGAACTCTGTCAAAAGTTGACGGCCGCTCAGGTGTATCTTCATCGACAAAGACAAAAAAAGCAGGAAGCCTGGTGGCGAAAGCGAAAAAGCGCATTCTTTCTCTGTACGGCCCCCATGGGATTTATTTGAAGTTTGCTGAAAAAGCATTTCGCTTTCGTTCTGATGAGCAGTTCGATGTGCTGATTTCTATCTCGACGCCTCCAGCGAGCCATTTGCTCGCACATAAGCTGCTGACTTCTGGCCACGTGGAAAGCAAGCATTGGATCCAAATCTGGGAGGACCCATGGTCTGGAGATGTTTTTTGCCGGGAAACGAATAAGGAAGCATTTTGCGAGGAAAAGCGGCTGCTTTCTTTCGCTGAACGGATATGCTATGTCAGCCCGATCACGTTGGAATACCAGAAAACTAAATTCCCAGAATCAGCACAAAAAATGTTTTGGGTGCCATTGCCCTCCTATTATTCTGAGGAGAACACGGCGGCCTCTGAGACAGAGGAAAACTCCTTCGGTTATTTTGGCGATTACTGGAAGCCGTCCAGAAATTTGGAGCCATTTTATATCGCGGCCAAAGCGGAAGGCGTTTCTGCCAACATCTGCGGCAGCACGGATCTTTTCCTTCCCTCTACGGAGAAAATCCATATATATCCTCGTTTGCCCCTTTCGGAACTGAAGCCTATTGAAAAGAAAACAGAAATACTTGTATTCCTGTCAAATTGTTCAGGCGGTCAGATCCCAGGAAAGATTTACCAGTATGCGGCAACGCATAAAACGATCCTGTTCATTCTGGACGGGACAGAGGACGAGAAGGCAATGTTGCGGTCCTTTTTTGTGCCGTTCAATCGTTTCGTCTTTTGCGAAAATCGGGTGGACAGCATTCGGGAAGCCATCCGGGCGATCTGCCGCGGCGAGCTTGGAGCGGTCCAAAATATCCCTTTGACACAGTTTCAGCCGAGAGAGATTATCCAGCGTATCCTGGATGAAGGAATGAAGTGACCCAATGGAAAAAAACGCTCAAATCAGCGTGATCGTCCCGGTTTATAAAGTTGAGCCCTATTTGGATCGGTGCGTGCAGTCGATCGTGGACCAGACGTATGGGAATCTGGAGATCATCCTGGTGGACGACGGCTCGCCGGACGGCTGTCCGGCTATGTGTGACGCCTGGGCGGAAAAAGACAAGCGAATCCGTGTGATCCACAAGCCGAACGGGGGACTCAGCGATGCCCGCAACGCAGGGATGGCTGCGGCAACAGGGGAGTATATTTCCTTCGTAGACAGCGACGACTGGCTTGCGCCGGAGATGCTGGAGCGACTGCTGGACGCCTTGGAGCGGGACGACAGCGATATAGCCGCCTGCGCGGTCGAAATGGTGTGGGAAGACGGAACGCTGAGCCAGCCGCTCACCGTCAGGAAAAACTGTGTCCTGGATCGGCTTGAGGCACAGAAGGAGCTGCTGAAAGAAAAGCTCTTGAAGCAGCCGGTATGGTACAAGCTCTATCGGCGAGAAACGATCAAGGGGATTCTCTTTGAAGTCGGGAAATACCACGAGGACGTGTTCTGGAGCTACCAGGCAGTCGGAAACGCCCGACGCGTTACTCTGATCGACTACATCGGCTATTATTACTTTCAGCGTGGCGGCAGCATCATGGGAGAAGGCTATTCGATAAAGCGGCTGGACGCCGTCGAGGCGATTGAACGCCGCTATTGGTATTTGTCAGAAAACTTTCCGGAGCTGGAACTGGACGCACGGATCGGGATCGTCAACAGCTGCGTCTATCACGGACAAATGGCGCTGAAGTATTTGCCCTCAACTGAGAGAAAAAAAGCGTTCATGGTCTTGAACTGTGTGATGAACAATCATCCGTTGAAGAGAAAAGAATATCTGAATCGGAAGCCGTCTCACAGACTATGGCTGGATCTGGCGAGATGCTCGCTCCAGACTGCCTGCCGGGTCAAAAATGCGCTGCGCGTTGGCCTATAGGCTTGAGAAGGCTTCCTGCCTTTTCAGAATGTCTGCCTTTTGGTGAAGCGAAATCGATGTTCCTTGAAGCAGAATTATTTGCATGTGGGGAAGCTGAAATGAAAAGAATCATGCTCGTCTTTGGCACCAGACCGGAAGCGATCAAGATGTGCCCGCTTGTCAAAGAACTGAAAAACAGAGCTTCGTTGGAGACGATCGTCTGCGTTACAGGCCAGCATCGGCAGATGCTGGATCAGGTCCTGGAGGCCTTCGAAGTGACTCCGGATTATGATCTCTCCATCATGAAGGAAAAACAGAGCTTGTTTGACATTACCGGCAACATCCTCAGCGCCATCCCGGAGGTTATTCGGCAAGTGAAGCCTGACATTGTTTTGGTACATGGCGACACGACTACCACGTTTGCTACTGCGCTGGCTTGTTTTTATCTTGGCGTTGCGGTCGGGCACGTGGAGGCGGGCCTCCGGACCTATAATATCGACTCTCCATATCCGGAAGAGTTCAACCGACAGGCTGTCGGCGTCATCAGCCGCTACCATTTTGCCCCGACAGAGTTGGCCAGGGAGAATCTTCTTCGTGAAGGGAAACGTCCTGAGACGATATTCGTTACCGGCAACACGGCCATCGATGCGCTGCGGACTACGGTCAAAAAAGACTATTCCCACCCGGAACTGGATTGGGTTGGGAACGATAAGCTGATCCTGATCACTGCCCACAGGCGGGAAAACCTGGGCGAGCCCATGCGGCACATGTTTCGCGCGATCCGGAGAGTGCTGGAAGAACGGGACGATGTGAAGGCCATTTATCCGATCCACATGAATCCTGTCGTAAGAGAAGCGGCAAAAGAAATCCTGGGAGATAATGACCGTATCCATCTGATCGACCCCCTGGGCGTGATCGATTTCCACAATTTCCAGAGCAGAAGCTATTTGATCCTCACGGATTCGGGGGGGATCCAGGAAGAGGCACCGTCGCTGGGCGTGCCTGTGCTCGTGATGCGGGATACCACCGAGCGCCCCGAGGGGATCAAGGCTGGGACGCTTAAGCTGGTTGGGACGAAAGAAAAGCCGATCTACGAGAACTTCAAGCTCCTGTTGGAGGACCCGCAGGAATACCGGAAGATGAGCCATGCAGCCAATCCCTACGGAGACGGTTTCGCCTGCAGAAGGATCGCAGATATTTTGGAGAGGGAAGATGAATAAACGGATTAGCATTGTGCTGCCGGTATACAACGGGGAACGGTACCTGCGGGAAAGCATCGACAGTGTGATCGATCAGACTTATCCCGCCTGGGAACTGCTGATCCTGGACGACTGTTCTACAGACGGATCTGCACAGATCGCAAAGGAGTATGCGAAAAAAGACCCCAGGATCCACTATTATCGCAATGAGCACAACCTTGGGCTCCCGAGAAATCTGAACAAAGGCTTTTCGCTGGCAAAAGGGGAATACCTGACCTGGACTTCCGACGACAATCGCTATCGCCCGCATGCGCTCGAGCGGATGATCTCAGTGCTGGAGACGGATCCGGAGACGCAGTTCGTTTTTGGCGCCTGCCGGATCATTGACGAAAACGGCGTGGAAATAGAGTATATCTCCGTATCCCCCAGCAGCCCGCGCTGGATCGTGGGCTCCAATTCGGTGGGGGCGTGCTTCCTGTATACCCGCAAAGCCTATGAAACGGTTGGAGAATACGATCCGGATCTGAAACTGGTGGAAGATTTCGACTATTGGCAGCGGATCTGCGCAAGGTTCAAAGCCGTGGGGATCTCAGAAATCCTGTATGACTACCGGTTTCATCCCGGCGCGTTGACCAGCACCATGAATCAAGAGACCTTTCGCAGAAATCTGGAAAAAACGCTTCTGAAAAACCGTCCGGCATTTGGAAAACTGGACGTCCATCAAAGCTATTTGTTCTATAAGTCTCTGCACGAATGTCGGGCGGGAGATCCGGAAGACCCATATTTTGTCAGGTACCAGATCTGCCGGCTGCTGAATCTGGTCGTATTTCGTGTACCAAGAAAGCTCGCACGGTTGAAACGGTGAGAAAGAGGAAACGGCAATGATCCACCTGTATTATCACGGCGGAAGTGCAAACCACGGCTGTGAGGCCATCGTCCGCTCAACGGACGCTATTCTTGATCGCCCGCTGACCTTGTGGTCGACTGCGCCGGAAGAAGATCGAAAATACGGCCTTGACCGGATCGTCGATCTTCGCTGGGATGTGCAAAGCACGGTGAAGAAGGGTTCGGTGGAATATTTTCGCTGCGCGCTGGAGCATAAACTGCTCGGAAGCGATTACCGCTTCATGAAAGCGTTTCACAAGACCTTTCTGAATGAAGTGCGGCCGGGCGATATCTGCATGTCCATCGGGGGAGACAACTACTGCTACAGCGGCGTGGAGGATTTGGGGTATTATAACCGCATGCTGAAAAGCCGCGGCGCAAAGACGGTGCTGTGGGGCTGTTCTGTGGACCCGACCGTTCTCACGCCGGAGGTGGTAAAGGACCTTTCCCGCTACGATCTGATCACCGTTCGGGAGAGCTTGTCCTATGAGGGCCTGCTGAAGGCCGGACTCGGGGAACGCACGGTCTTTTGTGCGGATCCCGCTTTTCTGCTTGACAGGGAAGAGACGCCTCTCCCGGCGGGCTTTTCCCGGGAAAATACCGTGGGGGTGAATCTGAGCCCGCTGGCGGCCTCCTGCGGGAAACTGGTGATGGAGAATTACCTGGAGCTGGTGCGATTCATCCTGGAGGAGACAGAGGATCGCATTCTGCTGATCCCGCACGTTGTAAAGGAGTCTTCCGATGACCGGAACACACTCCGCCAGATCGCGGAGCACTTCGGCAGCGGCCGCGTGCAGATTGCCGAGGACCAGAACTGCATGGCCCTGAAAGCTCTGATCTCCCAGTGCAAGCTCTTTGTCGGGGCCAGGACCCATGCTACGATCGCAGCGTACTCCAGCTTCGTGCCCACCCTTGTCGCCGGATATTCCGTAAAAGCCCGGGGCATTGCGCGGGATCTATTTGGAACGGACGAGAACTATGTCATCCCGGTGCAGAAGATGGATTCACCGGACGACCTGAAACGTGCCTTTCTCCGGATCGCGGAACGCGCGCCGGAGATCTCGGATCAGCTTCGGCAAACCGTCCCTGCATTCAAAGAGAGGGCGGCTTCCGTCAAAAAATCCTTGTATCGTTTGGAGTGATCTCGATATGAAGGGCGCCTTTATCGTCCTGTGCATCGCGCTTGCGCTGTGCCTGTTGAATTATGCTGTAGACCTCGCGTTTTATCTGAAAGACCGTTTCTGCCGTTATCACATCGGGCGCTGGAAGAAAGACGCTTGGAAGACCGCAGCCGAAGAAAGAGCGATCCGCTGGCTGCGTCGGACGCCTGTGGTAAAAATCACAGATAATTCCCGGTACATGCTCCTGGATCTCCTCCAGGGGAAATACAAGAGCCGCACCATCCAGTCCTGGCAGAAGGCTTCGCTGATCCTGGGCCTGCTGGAGAGCGGCAGAGAAGACCTCCGCCGTACGGCGCAGGTGTATGCTGCGGAGTTGACGGACGGGGAAGGAGACTGGAAACAGAAGCCCACCAGGGTGGACTGCGGGATGCTGTCCTTTGCGCTCCTGCGTGCGGCCGAAGAACCCGCGCGGATACGAAAAGCCATGGACTTCTCTGCTGAGCTGATCCGTACTTCCATCAACGACGGGGGAACGATTTCCTATACCGGAGACAGAGACGATCCGGACACCTATGTGGACAGCATCGGCCTCTGCTGCCCTTTCCTGTGCCTTTACGCAAAAACCTATTCCCGGCCGGAGTTTGAGCAGCTTGCGTTCAGACAGATCGAGCGGTTCCATGCCTCCGGCCTGCTGAAGGGTACGGCGCTGCCCAATCACGCGTTTGACTGGAAAACGGAGCTTCCTTTGGGAGTCTTCGGCTGGGGACGGGGGATCGGCTGGTACGTCCTCGGCCTTTTGGACAGCTATCTGAACATGGAAAACGAAGGATTCAAAGCAAAGCTAAGGTCCTGGATCGAAGAGGCGGCGGGGGAGTATCTCCGCTTTCAGCGAGAGGACGGGGGCTTCGGCTCCATCGTCCAGAGCGGGAAGACCTACGACAGCTCCGCGACGGCGGTGCTGGCCTGGTTTTATTCCTGCTGCGGCGATTTGTTTTCTCATCCGGCATATCTGGATACGGCGCACAAGTGTCTGCAAAAACTGCTGAAATGCACCCGGATCAACGGTGCGATCGACTGGTGCCAGGGAGACACCAAGGGGATCGGAGTGTTTTCCCAGACCTATGACGTGATGCCCTTCGCGCAGGGGATGTGCCTTCGCGCGATCTATTCACTTGAAGGAAAGTGAGGCTCTGATGGCAAAAAAAACCCGTACCGAGTATTCACTCCTGAATATCGTTACAGGTCTGGGCGGTTTCATTTTGAATACCGTCCTTGGATTGGTTTGTCGAATCTTCTTCACCAGAACACTGAATGCCGATTATCTTGGCATCAACGGTCTGTTTTCGAATATCCTTTCCGTTCTGAGCCTTGCGGAGTTGGGAATCGGCACCGCCATCGTTTACGCCCTCTACAAACCGCTCGCGGAAAACGATGAGGCGAAAATCGCTTCTCTCGTTGCGTTCTACGGCAAGTGCTATCGCGTCATCGGCGTTGTTGTCGGTGTCATAGGACTGGCGTTGCTTCCGTTCCTGGACCTGCTGATTCAAGAACTGCCAAATATCAAAGAAAACCTCTCTCTGATCTACTGCATATACCTGCTGAATACTGCCAGCAGTTATTTCTTCAGCTACCGTGCCTCGCTGATCTCGGCATCTCAACGGCACTATATCGTCATGGGCGTCAGCTATATCGTGACGATCCTTGAGAGCGCTCTGCAAATCATCTGGCTTCTGCTGACCCATAACTATATGGGTTACCTGATCATCAAGATTATCGGCGTTTTTGTCTATAACATCACGATCTCCTCCGTTGCCAAGAAGTACTACCCGTACATAACGAGTAAGAATATCGCTCCCCTGGAGAAGAAAGAAAAGACGTCGCTGGTCCGTAATGTTCGGGCCCTGGTGATCTGGAAAACATCCGGACTTCTGGTCAACAGTACGGACAATATTATCATCACCTATTTCAACGGTCTGATTTCCGTTGGATTGATGTCCAACTATACCATGCTGTCCGGCATGTTGAATTCGCTTCTGGACCTTTTGTTCGGCGGATTGAAAGCAAGCATCGGGAATCTCAATGCCATAGAATCCAAACAGAAACGGATGTCTGTTTTCAATAACATCCAATTCGCGAACTTCTGGCTGTTCGGCTGGGCGGCGATCGGGATCGCATTGGTTGCTTCCGACCTTGTTGAGCTGCTGTTCGGCGCAGATTATGTTCTGCCTCCGAAGATCCCTTTTGTGATCGCGCTGAACTTTTATATGGTGGGGATCCAAAACACGGTTTGGGCATTTCAGCAGGCGATGGGTCTGTTCCGCCAGGGACGATACCTGCTGTTCCTTACCGCCGCGCTCAACCTTGTCTTTTCCATCTGGCTGGGGAAGATCTGGGGCCTGTTCGGGATTTTGATCGCAACGGCGATTTCCAGACTGCTCACGAACTATTGGTATGATCCGTACAAGGTGTTCAAGTATGGCTTTGAAGAATCTGTCTTTCCCTATTATCTGCGTAGGCTTTGCTATTTTCTGATCCTTGCGGGTATATGTGCTGTCTGCTACTTGCTCTGCAGATTCGCACACTGGTCTGTTCTTGCAAATTGCCTTTTCAAGTTCGGCATTTGCAGCGTCGTTCCCAACGGCGTCTTCTGCCTTCTCTTCCACAGGAGTGAGGAATTCCGGTATTTCAAACTCCTCCCGGGGCGAGTTCTGAGAAAGATCCGTTCCAAGGGAGCCTGAAAGGATCCGGCGGGCCCCGATGTGAGCAAGAAGGGAGGCACATCTTTTGAAAAAGACTATCCGAAATAAGCTCGCTTTTTCCGCATCTGCTGTTTTCCTGGCGGCTTTGCTGGCCCCGGCGGGGAAGATGGGACTTGCTCGTGCGGCGGGCATCGTGACGTTTTTCGCTTGCCTTCTCCTTTTGACAGCATGGCTCCTGGACAAACGGGTTGTATGGGAACGCCGGAATTTGTTTTATGATCTGATTTTGGCGGCGCTTCTGTCGCAGGATTTCTTTTGCCGCCTCCAGGTCTCTTCCAGGATCAAGTCCGTCGCGGAGGCTCTGCACCTGCCTTTGAGCCTTTTCCTGTGGGCGGCGTCTGCCGGGCTTGGACTCCTTTCGCTGTACGCGATCAACACGCTGCGAAGCATGCTTATATGCGCTTTGCGCGATAAAATGGGAAGCAAAGCGTGGGGAAAGCGAGTGCTCCGGGCAATGCATATCCTCTTCATCGTTTTTCTGCAGTTTCTCATGCTTGAATACGGCGCAGCAGACAGCCTCAGCTCCATTCTGCAAAGGACGCCGTCAGTTTATTTGGCAAATCTGGTTTTGCTGTTTTTGACCAATCTGCTCCTTGTGCTGGTTTTGCAGAAATGGCGCTTGTCGCTTTTGATCTCCTCGGCTGTCTTTGCGCTTTGGAGCGTGGCGGATTACTATACGATCGTTTTCCATGGCAGTCCGCTTTATCTCAGTGAGTTTGCCAATGTGCCAACCGCCGCGAATGTTGCCCTCCAGTATTCCTATCATCTTTCCGGACCGGTAGTCTGCATCCTGCTGCTGCTTGCCTGCGCGATTCATTTTATCCTCACCCACCGCACTGCGCTGGATCTGCCCAAACCTGTGGGAACAACGATCCTTCGGCGGTTTTCCGCACTGGCGGTGTTTGCGGCTCTCTCCGTTCCTTCATACCTGTGGGCTGTTTCCGGGATCAGACCGTGGATGCCGTGGGATGTGGCGATCGACCAAGGCGGTTTTTTGGCATGCATCGTTGAGGACGCCCGCCATCGGCTGGATCCGATCGAAAAACCGGATGGCTATGAGCCGTCCAAGCTGCCGGAGAATGGGGTCATCCTTCCGGCGGCACAGGCGGACTATCCGGATATTATTCTGATTGTAAACGAGACCTTCTGCGATCTGCGTGATTATACGGCGCTTGAAACAGACAGAAACATTATGGCCGGCTTTTATGAGATCGAGGGAGCGCATTTTGGGAAGGCGGTCGCGTCCAATGTCGGGGGTGGGACAAACAATACAGAGTTTGAACTGTTGACCGGCAAATCCATGTATCTGCTGAAAGCAATGGCTCCGTTCACCTATTTGGACGACGAAGTGCTGAAGAGAAGTACCGTCGGCTTCCTGGCGGAGCTGGGGTATTCTACGGCTGGCATGCATTGCGAACGCGGGCAAAACTATTCCCGCGATCGGGCGTATCCGGCGCTTGGATTCCAGACTGTTATTCTCGGACCGGATGCATTTACCCATGCGGAGAGCAATGGAAACCGCAAGTGGCTTGATTCCGGGAACTACGCGGACATGCTGGAGTGTTATGACCGGATGGGGGAAGCGCCGCGGTTCGTTTATCTCCTGACTTTCCAGAATCACGGTGGATATGAGCAGAATGATGCCGCCCTCGATACCGTGCACGTTCAGGGAGATTACGGAGACCTTCAGGACGATTTAGATGAGTTCCTCTCCAGTATGGAGCTTTCCGCGGAGGCATTTCAAGAGCTTACAACGCAGTTGTCCGGGACGAATCGAAAAGTGATCCTGTGCATGGTCGGAGACCACACGCCTTCGTTCATTATGGACCTTCCGGCCCGGAAAGACGTCTCTCCGGATGAGAAAGAGATCCTGAAGCGTACGGTTCCTTTCGTCATTTGGACAAATTATGATCTTGACTTGTCCGGCTATGACGAAAAGGCCAGCATGGTGGATCTGATGCCGATGATTATGGATGCGGCAGGGCTTCCGCTGACACCGTTTTTTCAGACGATCCTCCGGCTTCATGAGGCGATCCCGATCCGGACGAGCACGGGACTCTACCGAGATGCGGAAGGGAACTATGGAACGTTCTCTGAAGACGATCCGAATTATGAACTGCTAAAACAATATTACTTTATGGAATACAACTCTCTGCTTGCCGGGGATTCATACCGGCGGGACTTGTTTGAATTGAGATAAACGGAATAATTTGCGCGGATGAATCTTCGTGAGAGATCAGATTTTCATTTTTCGCAAACGAATATAAGCAGAGCGACCAGTACCTACACAATGAGATTAATGAATCATAGATGGCATGCCATGAACAAAAAGATTATTCTGATTATCCTCGCGCTGCTTCTCTCGGCCGCCGTACTTTCTGCGCTTCTCTCCCGTTTTGCGCTTACGGTCAGCCGGTATGAGCTTTTGGAGCCGGGACTTACCGAGCATGTCCGCATTGTGCAGCTATCCGATCTGCACAACAGCGAGTTCGGCACGGACAATGCGCGGCTGGCGGAGAAGGTGGCCAAACAGGAGCCGGATCTGATCCTGATCCCCGGAGACCTGCTCAATGAGAACGAGGAGCGGACGGATATCGCCGTGACGCTGATCGGGAAGCTCGCGGAGATCGCGCCGGTTTACGTTTCCTATGGCAATCATGAGCTTGGCCATCAGCAGCATTTTGACAAAGACATCCGGAAACTTTACTCTCAAGCAGGCGCGGTGGTCCTGGACGAAAACTGGGTGGACGTCAGCGTAAATGATCAGGAATTGCGAATCGGCGGGATCTATGGCTACTGCCTGCCGCCGGTCTATGTGAAGACAGGGGAGGCACGCCTGCGGGAGTGTGCATTTCTCGAGGCATTCCAGGATACGGATCGGACTACGGTTCTGCTCTGCCACATGCCGGTGGGCTGGATCCTTTACGGCGGCCTGGACGGTTGGGACGTCGATGTGGTCCTGACGGGACATATCCACGGCGGCCAGGTCCGCTTGCCCTGGATCGGAGGCCTCTGGGCGCCGGATCAGGGATGGTTTCCCGGGAAAAGCTGCGGGCTGTATTTTTCCGAGGACGGCGAGCGGGCAATGGTGCTCACCCGGGGTCTTGGCAATACGGATAAGATCCCGAGACTGAACAACATTCCGGAAATCCTGGTCCTGGATCTGGTCCCGGAACAGACAGCGTGAAAAGGAAGCGTCCGCTTCGGTAGATCCGAAGCGGACGCTTCCTTTTCCTCCTGTCCGGGTCAAAAACGCTCGTTCAAGAGAAGATGTGCTCCAGCGTTTCTGCCATAACGGCGCTTTTATTGAACTCGGCCTCGATTTTCGCCCTTCCCAAGAGACCCATTTCCCGGCGTTGATCCTCAGAGAGGGAAACAAACTTTTCCAAACACTCCTTTAGGCTGTCGGTGTCCATTTTTTTGCAGAGAAAACCGCTTTCACCGTCGGTCACGGCCTCTCTGCAGCCGGGGATATCCGTCGCGATCAAGGCACGGCCGATGGAAGCAGCCTCCAGCACCACATTGCTCATCCCCTCATGATAGCTGGGAAGGACAACGCAATGAACGGCGGCATAATAAGGACGGGGATCCGTCTGGAAACCGTGGAATTTCAAGACGCCCTCAGCCTGCAGTTGTTCTGTCTTCGCTTCCAGATCGTCCTCAAAAAAGCCTACGACATCAAACTGGACCTTCTCGCCGTATTTCTGCTTGATGGCCTGCGCGGCGGCGTAAAACTCGTCCACGCCCTTCTCCCGCATGATGCGGCCCAGATATAGAAAATGAATACCATGTGTCTCGGGAGGATAGGGCCTGACCGCAAAAAAGTCGGTATCGACCCCGGCACCGTGAAGGACGACCGGTTTCCCGGCGGGAAGGATCCCGCGGGAGACGAATTCCTCGGCGTTGCTGTTGTTTTCAAAGAAGACCACCTTGGCCTTGGTGAGGGCCATGCGGTACATGACGGTCACGATTTTCGCGATCCTTTTTCGCTGAAAAGCGGTCCCCAGTCCCTGCACATTCACACAGCAGGGGATGCCCATGCGGCCGCAGAGGAAGCCGCCGTAAATGTTGGGCTTGATGGAATAGGTGATGACCATATCAGGCTTCTCTTCCAGAAGCGGCTTCCGATACGTCTGCAGCAGCTTTGTGTCCTTAAGGGGATTGATGCCGCGGCGGTCAACCGGCGTCTCGATGCAGCGGCAGCCCATGGCTTTGAAATCCTGCTCATGGCCGACATAGGGCATGCTGAGCACGACTTCACCCCGCTCCATCAGTGCGGCGATCAATTCCCGGCGAAAGCGCCAGAGCATATAGGAATGGTTGGTCAGGACCAGGAACTTCATGTGGGATCATTCTCCTGCTGATTCTGGTATTCGGCGCTGCCTTCTATAAAGCCTTTATGGCGGAGCACTGCACTGATGGAACCGAAGAAGCACTTCAGGTCCATTGCAAAGCTGATATTCCTGGCGTACTCTCCATCCAGGCGCGCTTTTTCCGCAATGGGCAGTTCGTCCCGCCCGTTGATCTGGGCAAGGCCCGTGAGCCCCGGATAGATGTCGTTGGCGCCGTATTTGTCCCGCTCGGCGATCAGGTCGTCCTGATTCCAGAGGGCGGGCCGGGGACCGATGACGCTCATCTTGCCGAGGAGGATGTCCCAAATCTGCGGAAGCTCGTCCAGACTGTATTTTCGGATAAACGCGCCGACCCGGGTGATATACTGCTCGGGATCGCTGAGCAGATGCGTGGGGATGTCATGGGGAGTGGAGAGCTTCATGCTGCGGAACTTGTGAAGCAAGAAAAAGGATTTGCTTCGCCCGAAACGTTTCTGCGTGAACATCACCGGACCGGGATCGTCGAGAAAGACCGCAAGAGCGACCAGCAGGAAAAGGGGAGAGAGCAGGATGAGCCCGACCAAGGCCAGGATAAAATCCAGCATGCGCTTGATCACGCGAACGTATAGTCCCTCATTTCTCATGTTCTCAACACCTGTGTCTTTCCGGAATGCGATCTGCCGCGTCACCTATAGCATGGGCCCGATTTCGTGAATTTCACACAAAAGCCCATCATGAATATAGCATAAGATGCCCAAAAAAGCAATTCCAATGATGCGCTTTTTCTGAAAAAGGTTTGGCGGAAGACCTCGCGAAGGGGTGGAGAAGACCGCGGCGTTTTCGCATCATCCCGATCTCCGGCTGTGTACCCGAGAAAAACATATAAATCAAAATGTAGAAAAACGAAAAAGAATCCTGTCAATATATTGAAGTCTGGCGATTGAACTGGTATAATACAAACATCCTATAGAAATGAGGTCAAGCCTATGAACAAGAAACTTCTTGCACTGCTTCTGATCTTCGCCATGCTTCTGCTGGTCGGCTGCGGCACGGCGACCGCGTATGAACCCGCAAAGACCGGTACCGCGGAGGAGAAAACCGCTGTGGAGGAACCCGCTGCGGAAGAGCCCGCTCCCGAGGAGACCACCGCAGAAGAGACGCCTGCGGAACCCGCCGAAGAACCGGCCGAAGCCGCCGAGGTCGAGCCCTCCGGCGAGGCCGTGATCCTCTTCACCAGCGACGTTCACTGCGGCATCGACCAGGGCTTCGGCTACGTGGGTCTGGAGCAGGTCCGCGCCGGCCTGTTGGCCAAGGGTGACGACGTGATCCTGGTGGATGACGGCGACAGCATCCAGGGCGAGCCTGTCGGTACCATGACCAAGGGCGAAGCGCTGGTGGATCTGATGAACACCGTCGGTTACGAGATCGCCATCCCCGGCAACCACGAGTTTGACTACGGCATGGATCAGTTCCTGGCCCTGGCGGAAAAGGCTGATTACGAGTACATCAGCTGCAACTTCAACCACAACGGCGAGCTGGTTTTCAAGCCCTATGTGATCAAGGAACTGGCCGGCCACAAGGTCGCTTTTGTGGGTGTGACCACCCCCAAGACTCTGACCACCTCCACGCCTCGCTATTTCATGGACGAGGAAGGCAACTTCGTCTACGGCTTCTTCCAGGACGATACCGGCGAGGGCGTCTACAATGCCGTGCAGACTGCTGTTGACAGCGCCCGGGCCGAAGGCGCCGAGTACGTGATCGTGATGGGCCACATGGGCAACGAGGAGACCTGCCGCCCCTGGACCTATGCCGACGTGATCGAGAACACCAACGGCATCGACGTTTTCCTGGACGGCCACAGCCATGACACCGAGCAGGTCGTCGTGAAGAACAAGGACGGCGAGGATGTGATCCGCTCCGCCTGCGGCACCAAGCTGGGATGTATCGGCTGGTGCCGGATCGACGTGGAGGGCAATATCTCCGCCGGTGTCTACACCTGGAACAACAAGGACACGGTACCCGAGCTGCTGGGCATCGAAAACCGGATCACCGCTGCCGTGGATCTCGCGACCGACGCGCTCAATGCAAAGCTGGGTGAGGTCGTCGCCACCACGCAGGTGAACCTGACCATCAATGATCCCGAGGCTGTAGATGAAAACGGCAAGCCCATCCGCATGGTGCGCCGCGCTGAGACCAACCTGGGCGACCTGTGCGCTGATGCGTACCTGGCCCAGTCCGGCGCCCAGATCGCGTTCGTCAACGGCGGCGGCATCCGCAAGAACATCGACGCCGGCGACATCACCCTGAACGACGTCCTGAGCGTGCATCCCTTCGGCAACGCCATGTGCGTCATCGAAGTGACCGGTCAGCAGATCCTGGATGCTCTGGAGTGGGGCGCCCGCAACGTTCCCGGTGAGAACGGCGGCTTCCTCCAGGTGGCCGGCCTGACCTATGAGATCCACAGCTACATCGAGAGTGGCTGCGTTTCCGATGCGGACGGCATGTTTGTCAGAGTCGATGGCGAGCGCCGCGTGAAGAACGTTCTGGTCAACGGCGAGCCCATCGATCCCAACGCCACCTACACCCTGGCAAGCCACAACTACATGCTGCTCAACAAGGGCGACGGCTACGCCATGTTTGAGGGCTGCAAGGTGCTGCAGGATTCCGTGAAGCTGGACAACCAGGTCCTGATCGACTACATCACCGAGACCCTGAACGGCGTTGTGGGCGAAGAGTACGACAATCCCTTCGGCCAGGGCCGTATCGTGATCGTGGAAGAGGCTCCCTGAGTGCTCTGAATCGATTTGATTAAGCTAAAAAAGATCCACCGGAATTCCGGTGGATCTTTTTTGCATCTTTACACTTACGTTTTCTTTCGTTTGGGAGTCTTCTTTTGCGGCTGAGGCCGAAGACTCAGGGCAAAACCCAGAGCTGCCAGCGCGATGGCCAGGATCAGCGCGTAGGAGCCGTAGTACATATACAGCAGATAGCGCATCTTGAGGTAGGCGTGATAGCCCAGGAAGGAGGCAAATTCCACCAGCGGCGCCGCCAGGAACAGCGGCTTGAAGGAAAAGGCCAGGACCAGCGCCAGGATATCCGCGCCGAAGAAATAGCGGTCGTGCATGTGGGGGAGCAGGAAGGGGATACCTACGGCAAAAAGCAGTGCCAGCGCCAGGATCGAGCGATCCGTCAGCCTTTTCCGCTTGGAGTAGGCGATGGCGATCAGATTCAGCATATACAGCGCTGCCGCCACGATGGCGAAGGCGGAGGCTTGCCCTTGTCGTTCCTGGGGAATCCGCCAGAAGATGGCGAAGATGGAAGGGGAGTTGTAGTTGAGTCCGTCACCCACGCTGCCGGTCTGGTGAAAGTACAGGGTGATGGTGTCCCAGAATGGTCTGCCCAGCAGTACAGCCGGGAGCACCAGCAGTACATAAGTCAGGGGGAAGACCAGAAAGTGCTTCCAGTTGTATTTGCCGTAGATCCAGAGCACCGCACAGATTGGCAGGAGAAACACAGCCTGGAGCTTGAAGGCGAAGGACAGGGTCATCATGACCATGGATAAAATGGGTTTGTCCTCCAGCGCCAGCCAGATTCCCAGCAGGGCAAAGGCCACGTAGATGCTGTCGCACTGCCCCCAGAGCGCGCCGTTGAGAAAGACCGTGGGCCAGAACAACACAGCGAGAAAGCAGCCGATCCGCATCAAAGTGTTTTGCGTGGCCCGACCCACCAGCTTCATGGCGCTCCAGGCCAGCAATACGTCAAAGAGGATACTCAGCAGCTTGATCAGATACAGGTCTCGGGTGGGGAGATAGGAAAACAGAGCCAGAAAATACAGATAGGGGATATTGTAGTTGCCGACGGGCTTGCTGAGGGCCTTAAAGCCGCCGTTTTGCCGAAAGAAGTCGACCCAGCGGCTGAGGAAATCCTGATAGTCCAGCGTCTCATAGTCCAGCACCGAAGCCCGGGCCGCAAAGGACAGGGCGATCAGCACCGTACAGAGCACCGCCACCCAGCGCTTTTTCAGCAGCCCTTCTCCGAATAAAAACCAAAGGGCAAGGGCGCCCTCCAGGATCAAAAGGATGAAAACAAGAGCATCTTTCATGTACGGACCTCAAAAACAAAGCGGGAGCCAAAAAACTCCCGCATTTATATTGCAAATTTATTATTTCCTTCTTGACAAGCGCATGAACAAAATGGTAAAATATCTTGCTCTATGTGCTGGGAGGGGGCCTACTGCCCCACTATCCATCTGTCTGCAGTATACCAGCATGAACGAGGTAAATCAATGCCGGGGGCGTTAAATGTGGCAACAAACCCGGGCGTTCGAAAAACGATAAGGAGAGTGCACCTATGCCAAAAGATGTTCTCTACGGCAAAACTCTGAGAAAGAGCTTTGCCCGCACCCCGGAGATCCAGGAGATGCCCAATCTGCTGGAGATCCAGAAGAGCTCCTATAAGTGGTTTTTGGAGACAGGCCTGCGGGAAGTGTTCAAGGACGTGGATTCCGTCACGGACTATTCCGGCAACCTGGAGTTGAGCTTCATCGACTACTCCATGGACGACAAGCCCAAGTACAACGAAGAAGAGTGCAAGGCCCGCGACG
>JAEEGL017116180.1_pt1 | contig 19379 bp, 11 predicted proteins | sample 9134231 | NCBI WGS metagenome assembly JAEEGL01 (sample SAMN16246548, study PRJNA631951) | gut metagenome | biome: gut microbiome; feature: rumen; material: fiber-attached | host: Bos | place: Iran: Karaj | collected 2018-10
GATGGCGTTGCCGAGGCGCTTAGACATCTTCAGTCCGTTCTTGTCGAGGACGAGTCCGTTGGAGATGACGGCCTTGTAGGAGACGCTGTCGAAGACCATCGTAGCGATGGCGTGGAGCGTGAAGAACCAACCGCGCGTCTGGTCGACACCTTCGGCGATGAAATCGGCGGGATAGACGATGTGCTTGTCGAGGGCTTCCTTGTTCTCGAAGGGATAGTGGATCTGAGCGTAAGGCATGGCTCCGCTGTCGAACCAGACGTCGATGAGGTCGAGCTCGCGACGCAGAGGCTGGCCGCTGTCGCTCACGAGGACGATGTCGTCGACATAAGGACGGTGGAGGTCGATGCGGTCGTAGTTCTCGGCGCTCATATCGCCCGGGACGAAGCCTTTGTCCTTCAACGGGTTGTAAGCCATTACGCCGGCACGGACGCTCTTCTCAATCTCGTTGTAGAGTTCTTCGATGGAGCCGATGCAGATTTCCTCGCGCGTGTCGCGGTTGCGCCAAATGGGAAGGGGTGTACCCCAGTAGCGGCTGCGGCTGAGGTTCCAGTCGTTGAGGTTCTCCAGCCACTTGCCGAAGCGTCCCGTGCCGGTGGACTCGGGCTTCCAGAGGATAGTCTTATTGAGCTCGATCATGCGTTCCTTGGCGGCCGTGGAGCGGATGAACCAAGAGTCGAGGGGATAGTAGAGGACGGGCTTGTCGGTGCGCCAGCAGTGGGGATAGTTGTGGATATGCTTCTCTATCTTGAAGGCCGTTCCAGCCATCTTCATCTCCATGCAGAGGACGATGTTGAGGTCCTCGGTCTTGGCGAGTGCTTTCTCGTCGAGGCCGGCATAACGGGGGTCATAGTCGTTCTTGACGAAGTCGCCGGCGTGATGCCAATAGCTGTCGCGCACGCAGAGGTCGACGAAGGCGGGGTCCATGTCCTCGCGGACGAAGTACTTACCGGAGAAGTCGACCATCGGGCGGGTGTCGCCAGCCTTGTCGATGACGAAGAGCGAGGGGATGCCAGCGTCCTTGGCGACTTTGGCATCGTCAGCACCGAAAGTGGGGGCGATATGGACGATGCCGGTACCGTCCTCGGTGGTGACATAGTCGCCGGGGATGACGCGGAAGGCGTCGGCTTCCTTCTCGACTACCTGCCCGTTCTCGAGCGCGCAGGGCTTCACCCAGGGGAAGAGCTGCTCGTAGTGGAGGCCGAGGAGGTCAGCTCCCGTGCACTCGGCGAGGACCTCGGGGACGGACACGACGACTGAATCGTCGTGCGCTGTCGCTTTGGGGGCGGGGAAATAGACGTCTTTGCGTGCTTTGGCAAGGATATAGATGGCCTCTTCCTTGGTGTAAGGGTTCTGGCCTTTGACGGCTACATATTCGATCTTCGGGCCTACGCAGAGGGCGGTGTTGGAAGGCAGCGTCCAAGGGGTGGTGGTCCAAGCGAGGATGTAGACGGGGAGGCCGGAGGTTGAGAAGTCGAAAGGCTGAGACGTCGAAGCGTCGGTCGGCTTGAAGATGCCGTTCAGGCTTGCGATGTCTTCGTCCTTCAGCTTGAACTGGGCCGTGACGGTAGTGTCCTTGACGTCGCGGTAGCAACCGGGCTGATTCAGCTCGTGACTGGAGAGGCCCGTGCCTGCAGCGGGGCTGTAGGGTTGGATGGTATAACCTTTGTAGAGGAGTCCTTTCTGATAGAGCTGCTTGAGAAGCCACCAGAGGGTCTCGATGTATTTGTTGTCGTAGGTGATATAGGGGTGCTCCATGTCGACCCAGTAGCCCATGCGGCGGCTGAGGTCTTCCCACTCGCTGGTGTACATCATCACGTTCTGACGGCAGCGGTGGTTGTAGTCGTCGATGGAGATGGTCTTGCCGATGTCTTCCTTGGTGATGCCGAGTTCCTTCTCGACGCCGAGTTCGACGGGGAGTCCGTGGGTGTCCCAGCCGGCTTTGCGGTGGACTTGGAAGCCTTTCATGGTCTTGAAACGGCAGAAGGTGTCCTTGATGGAGCGTGCCAGGACGTGATGGATACCGGGGTGTCCGTTGGCCGAGGGAGGACCTTCAAAGAAGACGAAGGAGGGGCAACCCTCGCGCTCGCTGATGCTGCGGTGGAAGAGGTCTTCGCGGTCCCACTGCTCGAGTATTTCGTGGTTCACTTCGGTCAGATTGAAGTGAGCGTGTTCAGGGAATTTTTGACTCATATTTCTGTTCTATTGTTAATGTCTGAAGGTATGCTTTCTAAAAAACGGCGCAAAATTAGTAAATAAGTGCCGAATGACAAAACTCTGAGCCAAAAATCTTTCATTTTCCTTGCGCTTTTCTCGCCACAACGAAGGAGGAAGGAGGGGGAAAGGCGGCGAAGAGGGGGCGAAGAGGGGAAAAAGAGGGGGAAAAGAGGGGGAACCGCCGTCGAAAACGGCGGGCACCACGGCCCCAAGAAGGGCGAACAAAGGGAGCGCGACCGCAAGAAGGGCAAGAGGGGGCGCAGCGGCAAGGCAGGGCGTCGCTTATTGCTTAGTGCTGAAATCGAAGTGGTAGCTCCCCTGCCCTATTAAGGCGCGGTCGGCGGTGACGAGGAGGATGCCACGGCCGGGGCGCAGGCGGCGACCGCTCTCGCGGACGGCGGTTGAGGACGGCAGGGCGACAGTGGCGATGCTGCCCACGGGGACGGTGACGTCGAGGTGCTGGAGGCGGCCTTCGCGGCTGACGACTTGCGTGCCGACAAGCCCCTGAGGGGTGCGGAGCGAATAGGCGACAGTATCGATGCCGACGGCTGGGACGGGGCAGACATCGAAATGGCGATAGCCAGCACCGTCGGAGGTGGCTCGGATGCCGGCGAGGCGGCGGGCAAACCAGGTCAAGCCGCCGCCAAACATGGGATGATTGCGGCTATCACGGCCGTCCCAGTTCTCCCAAGTCACAGTGGCGCCTTGGGCAAGCCAATGGCCATAGCTCGGGAAGTCGGTCTTAAGGATGGCGGTCGTTGCGACGTCATGTAAACCGTTGTCCGTGAGGACTTCAAAGAAATGCTTTGTCGTGACGAAGCCCGTGTTGATGTGGCCGCCGTGCGTCTCCATGATCTCGCGGCGGAGGCTGGCGATGACCGCTTCGCGCCGCTCCTCGGGAACGCCCATGTAGAGGGCAAGGATGTTAGGGCCGAAGTCGCCGTAGGTGGCGTTCGCTGCGTCGTAGAACTTGCGGTGGAAGGCTCTCCAAGTGCGGTCGGCGATGGCCCGACATTCGGCTTCGCCCTCATGATCGCCCAGCACGCGGGCCGCCTCGGCGGTGTTATGGGCGCAGAGCCAGAGGTAGAAGGTGTGGATGACCTCATCGCTGGGACTTCCGTAGGGCGGCACCCAGTCGCCGAGGTTGAGCCAGTAGCAGAGGTCGCCCGACTCGCGGTTGCGCTCCTGCTGAAACATAGTGCTATCGGGCGTCACCCACTGAAGCATGTGACGAAGCTGCTCGCGCATCGGACGGTAGCAGCGCTGCAGCTGGTCGCGATCGCCATAGGCGAGGTAGTAGTCCCACGGGATGACGTTCATCGCCGCTCCCCAAGCTACACCTCCGCCGCAGGTGGGTTGCCACGGGGCGCCATTCGGGACATAGCCGGTCACAGGGTCTTGCGCATCGCGCATATCACGGAGCCATTTCTGATAGAAGGCCGCAGCGTCGAAGTTCAGCATAACCATGGCCGCCGCCACCTGCCCGTCGCCGGTGTAGGGCGAGCGCTCGCGGTGGGGGCAGTCGCTGGCGATGCAGCCGTGCATGTTGTCCAACTGCGAGCGTTGCCAGATAGTGTTGATGCGATTGATGAGGTCGTTACTTGTATGGAAATCAGCCGATAGACGGACGTCGGTATTGACGGCTTCGGCCTCGATTTGTTCGGGCGAGAGGCTGTCGAGGCCCTTCACCTCCACCTGCGAGAAGGCGTACCAGGTGAAGCGCGGCGCGTAGCTCTCTGGGCCGTCGCCGCGACAGATGTATTCCTCGCGTCCGAGGGGCGACTCGCAGAGGTAGCGCACGTCAACGCGCTGACCGCGAGGGGCTTTGATGTCTTTGAGCCTGACCCACCCCGAGATTTCCTTCTCGAAGGTGACGATGAACGAGGAGTCGGTGGGCTCGATGCGGAGCGGCTGCAGGCGTTCGGTGATGCGGTCGGTGGGCGAGGTATGCGCCGTCAGCTCGCCTGTGGGTGCCGTGGCGAGGAGCGCAGGCTGCCAGCCGCTCTCGTCGCAGTCGGCCTCGGCCCAATGCGGGGTCTCGAGTCGCGCGTCGTAAGCCTCGCCAGCGAAGACGCCAGTCATCGTGATGGCCGAGGGGCGCGTCAGCCAGGAGCCGTCGGTGCAGATGCGTTCACGCGTGCCGTCGTCGTAGGTCACCTCGATTTGGCAAAGCAGGCAGGGCGTGCCGAACGAGCGAACAATGTAGTAATCAGCGCGGTAGAAGCCGTCACCGAGGATAGCACCCACGGCGTTGCGCCCCTCGCGGAGCAACTGCGTGACGTCATAAGCCAGATAGAGCACGCGGTAGCCGCTGAAGCGCGCGTCGATGGCGATGCCGCCTTTGTCCAGGTCCTTGCGCGTAGAATAATTGGTGAAGTTAGGGACGAGGTAGTCCTCTCCTACCCTTTGGCCGTTGACGTAGAGCTCGAAGTAGCCGCCGGCGGTGACGAAGGCCTTGGCCTGCCGCACGGGTCGGCGCAGGGCGAAGGCGCGGCGGAAGAGGGGCGCGCCCGTGTCCTGAGGCGTCGCTATCCATTGGGCGTGCCAGTCGCTGGCGTCGAGCAGCCCCATTCCCCAATAGCCGACGGGACTCCACGCGGAGGGTTGGCGGCGGCTGTTCCACGTCTGCACGCGCCAGTAGCAGTCTTGTCCCGAGGTGAGCGGTCGGCCGCCGTAGGGCACCAGCGTCGAGGCGTCGGAGTTGACGCGGCCGCTGTCCCAAAGGTCGTAGTCGCCCGCCAGGAGGCGTTCTTTCGTCGATGCTACGACGATGCGATAGGCGGTCTGGCGCTCTCCTCGCACGGAGGGGTCGCTGAGGGTATTGACCCATGAGAGGCGGGGCTGCCGCGCGTCGACGGTCATCGGGTCGCACATGTGTTCTACGGTCAGGTCGGTGATCGTGAAGGGTGTCTTGCGCGCCGCTGCGGGCGTGCTCGTCAAGAGGAATATGGCCGAGACAAGGGCCTTGAGGATATGGCGGAAGGGGCTTTTCATTGTCAAAGGTGTTTAAAGCGTTGGTTGAGAGGTTAGAGGATAGGTGGTTGGGGACGAGGGGGTTAAGGAGTATAGTAAAAACAAAGAAAGAGAGGGGGGCGTGGCTGAAGGCGAGGGGGAAGGGAGGGGGCTGCGAGGGGGCGCGCTTCTCCTTTCCCTTTTTCTCCGCTCCCTGACCCGCCGTCGATACGGCGGGCACCACGGCTCAACGGCTCAGAAAAGGGGGGGGCAGAAGGCCGAGGGCAGCGAGGGGCAAGGCCGAGGGGTGCGAGGGGCAAGGCCGAGGGCAGCGAGGCATAAACCCGCTGTTTGCGCGTAGATCTCTTTTACGCTGCAAAGATAACAAAAAATCTCGAAACGTCGAAAAAAGTGCCTTCTTTTTTTGCCTGCTGAGCGAAAAAAGACCTCCAAACATTCAGACATATGACCTTATACATATAGACGCTCAGCCCTTTGCGTACTATACGCGAGGCCCTTTGCGTACTATACGCGAGGCCCTTTACATATAGACGCTCAGCCCTTTGCATACTATAAGCGAGGCCCTTTACATATAGACGCTCAGCCCTTTACGTACTATACGCGAGGCCCTTTACATATAGACGCTCAGCCCCTTGCGTGCTATAAGCTTGGCCATCTGGGAATAGATATGGGGGTGCAAACGCTTGCATCGGCCATTGGAAGCGAGCAGGCGAGTTCAAGCAGGCGAGCAGATGAGTGTAGGGGCATGAACGCTTGCGATGAAATAGTCCAAAATATCCGCGCTTCCAAACAATTGCACATGGGTGAAAATAGCATAAAATAGTATTAATATATTTATAAATATATTAATACTAATTTAAGCCGAAATTTGATAAATTTTTCCATTTTTTCTTGGTCAATTGAAAAAAACACGCTAACTTTGCACCCGAATATATACAAATCAACCATTTTGAATAAACACTTAAGCATCGCCATCGAGGCGACACCCATGAAAAAGGCTCCTGGAGCCTCGGTCGTAGACGAAATCCAGTTTGACTCGCTCATCGACATCGATGATCCGAACTGCGCGACGCTCGAAGAGACGCCCCTGCTCGAAAAAGGCATCAGCGCAGTGAATCATATCGCCAATAGCCTGACCAACGCCTGGCACAAAGGCTCAAGAGGCAAGAACGGAAGCGGCAGTTTCCTCTCGAACCTCGTTTCGGCTAAAATCGAGTTCGTCATGAACGACGAACCCGAGGCTGCTCCTTACGCGAAAAATACGAACGCGCAAGGCAGGGAGGTGTATGCCTTGCCCATCGCGGAAGAAGCGGTGGAGGCGGTGGAGGCCGAGGCCGTGGCCGAAGCGGAGGAGGCGAAGGCAGAGGGCGTGCCCGTCGCGGAGGAGGCTAAGGCAGAGGGCGTGCCCGTCGCGGAGGAAGCTAAGGCAGAGGGCGTGCCCGTCGCGGAGGAGGCGGTGGAGGCCATGGCCGTCGCGGAGGAAGCCGAGGCAGAGGCCGTGGCCGTCGCGGAGGAGGCTAAGGCAGAGGGCGAGAGCGAGCAAGCAGCGAAGGCCGTGAGCGAGCAAGACGCGGAGGCCGTTTCCGCGCATCACGCGAAGAAAATGTACGCGCGAGGCGAGGAGGCTGACGCTGTGCCCGTTTCAAAGGAGTGCGTCACCGCTCAAGAAGACGCGAAGGCCAAGGCCGAGCAAGCAGCGAAGGCCGAGGCCGAGCAAGACGCAGAGGCTTCTGCCGCGCCTAAGGCTGAGCAGGCTGCACAGCCCGCTTTATCTGAAGAGGAACGTAAGCGTCAGATTTCTGAGGCTCGGGCAGCTGCCGGACGTAAGCACAAAGGGAATCAATACACGCGACGCAAGGCAAAAGCGCAGACTGCGGCCGACAAAGGCACGGCGGCACAAGAAAGCGTTGTTGCGCAGAAAGGCGCTGATGCACAAGAGGTTGCAGATTTGAAAGAGGCTCCCATAGCACAACAATCAGGACGGGAGGCTTCTCGCGTGCATGAGCCTTCATCTGCACGAGAGCTCGCAGCGGCACAACCATCGGCACGGGAGGCCTCTCGCGTGCATGAGCCTTCATCGGCGCGAGAGCTCGCAGCGGCACAACCATCTGTACGAGAGGGGGTATCGGCGCATATTGGAACAAACAATGGAACAAACAATGGAACAAAAGTGGAACAAAAGGGTAAAGAAGGCTCCCTCTCTCTCCCCCAAGAAGAAAGATCCCCTATAACCCCTAAAGAAGAATACCCCTTCTTGTTCTCTCAAGAAAATGGCTTAACAGCCGGTTCAAAAGCCGCCGATGCAGCTTTTGGAGGGACTGAAAGCAATCGTTCGGCTTTTACGTCTCTGCCTTCGGCTTCGGCATTAACGGATGACGAGAGCTTTGGCGCGGCGAAGGCGAGCGTAAGCGTTGGCGCTGCGGAGGCGAGCGAGAGCGTTGGCGCAGCGGAGGCGAGCGGAAGCATTGGCGCAGCGAAGGCGAGCGGAAGCGTTGACGCGGCGGAGGCGAGCGGAAGCGTTGACGCGGCGGAGGCGAGCGGAAGCGTTGACGCGGCGGAGGCGAGCGAAAGCGTTTGTTTCGAGCCTGCCTGCAGCGAGCCTGTCGAGCCCATAGAGGTGGCCCTCCCCTCCTCGAGCAGGCTGGACAAGACGTTGGCCGCGGCTGCCCGCGAGCATTTCCTGACGTTCTACAAGCAGCACTTCGGCAACGACTACTACTGGTCACCCAAGGACGCCGGACAGATGAAGAATCTCATCAACAAGTTGCGCTTCACGCTCCGGAACAACGGAATGACTGAGACCAACGAGAACATCCTCAATGCCCTCGACGCGTTGCTCGCGGGCATCAACAACCAGTGGGTGCTCGATAACTTCACGGTTGCCATCATCGCCTCGAAATACAACGAGATTGTGGCGCAAATGAAAGTCAACACTAGTACTAACCTTAAAAATACCTATGCAACAGACCATTGCCCAAGCTTTAAACGACGTGGAAAAGGAGGTATTGACAGCACCGCCGCAAGCCTTGTCGCTAAACTCGTCCGCAAGTAACCTCTGCCAGCGATTTGCAGACATACAGGCGCTCGTCGAGTATTACGTCTCGGACGAGCAGACTTCCCTGTGCCGCTCCAAAGAGGGACGCGTGAAGTGCATCCTTGGCGATGCACCTACGCTCGAGGAGATAGGCCTGGCATATGGGCCCGAGATGGCTCAAGCCTTGCTGGTCATTCTTTTTGCTGACATCTTCAAAAAGTCATTCCCCGATGAAGTCATTTCCGAAGCCTCGCTCGAGGAGTTCGTCAAGGACGTCTATGCCGATTGCTCTTGGATGAAAGTCAGCGACTTCAACCTCTTCTTCTATTTCGTCCGTCGCGGAGAATTCGGCGACAGATACGGCGCACATGTCACATTTTACATGTCCATCTGCCTGAACAAATTCAGACGCAAGAGGAACGAAATCATAGCCGAGTATGAAGAAGAAGAAAAACGGAAGGAGCGCGAAGAGAGCCGTAAGGGCTCAGTCTCTTTCGAGCAATTCTGCGAGATGAACCCTGAGATGGCGCAACGGACCGAGGCCTTCGATGCTAATCACAAAGCGCCCTATTATGGCCCCCAAAAGAAGGCGGGGGATAATCAGGCAAGGGGCGGCGCGACAAGCGCAGGGCTTTGAAAACAAGCCCCGTAGGGGGCGAGGAGGGTGCGAGGAGGGTGCGAAGCAGGGGGAACCGCCGTCAAAAACGGCGGGCACCACGGCCGCGAAGAGGGACAAGAGGGGGAAAGGCGGCAAGGAGGGGACAAGAGGGGGAAAGGCGGCAAGGAGGGCAAGAGGGGGCGCAAGCGGCCCCCTTCAAGCAAGCGCGCCCCATCAATCAAGAGGCCCCCTTCAAGCAAGGGATACCTCCCCTCCTCCCCTACACAAACCTTATGGTATCAATGACTTGCGCGCCGACATGGTCGTTGAGACGGCGCACAAGGGAGGCGCGGCCTGAGAACAGTTCCTGCCGGACAACCGAGGAGGTCAAACGCACGTAGAGCGTGCGGTTCCGAATCTCCGTGCTGGCCGTATAGCGGGCGATGGCGGGACCTACGACCTCGGGCCAACTCTCGACGAGGCGGTACTCGTTGTAAGGCGTCTCGAGGCCTTCCTCGCGCATCACCTGATTGATGATAGCACCCAATATCTCAGCTTGTTGCCTTCTCATGATATTTCTCCTTGCTTGACGTGAAACAATCGGTAGTCACCGCCCGAACGCTTGAGGATTTGGTCGAGATGGTCGCGGTTAGTGTCGGTGACGAAAATCTGCCCGTAGTCGTCGCCTGCCACAAGATGGACAATCTGCTCCACGCGCTGAGCGTCGAGTTTGTCGAAGATATCGTCCAACAGCAGCAGCGGCGCTTCGCCCAGCGAGCGACGGAGGAAGTCGAACTGCGCCAACTTCAGCGCTACGAGGAACGTCTTGTTCTGCCCCTGCGACCCCTCGCGCTTGAGAGGGTAGCCGTCCAACGTCATCTCCAAATCGTCGCGGTGGACGCCGTGGAGCGAGTAGCCGACAGCCAAGTCCTTGGCGCGGTCGCGCTGGATGACCTCGAGCAACGGCCCCCGCTGAGCATGCGACGAATAGGCCAGTCCGACCTGCTCGCGCTGCTCGCTCACGCGGGCGTAAATCTCCTGAAACACAGGCACAAACGTCTCTACATAACGGCGTCGAGCCTCATAGACAGCCGTGCCGTGGCGCGCCATCTCAGCCTCCCAAAGCGCCAGCAGTTCCTCGTCGGGCGCAGGTTCCTCCTGCTTGAGCAGGGCGTTGCGCTGCGCCAAGGCTTTGTTGTAAGCCATGAGAGCGTCGAGGTAGCGATGGTCGGTCTGCGAGATGACGATGTCCAGGAAGCGGCGCCGCTCCTCGCCTCCGCCCGCGATGAGCAGGCTGTCGAGCGGCGATACCATCACCAGCGGCACGAGTCCGATGTGCTCGGCGATGCGGCGATAGGCTTTCTTGTTGCGCTTCACCACCTTCTTCTGCCCGCGGCGCATGCCCAGGTAGACCTCCTCGGCGTCGCCGCTGTCGTGCTCCAGCTGCCCTTGAATGACGCAGAACTCCTCGCCGTGACGGATGCAGGCGCTATCCAGGCTCGTCGTAGCGCTCTTGCAGAGAGCCAGGAAGTGGACGGCGTCGAGCAGGTTCGTCTTCCCCTCGCCGTTCAAGCCAATCAGACAATTCAGTTTAGGCGAGAACGAGAGATCGGCCTGCGCGATATTCTTGTAGTTGAGGATGGATATTTCGCGGAGAATCATAAGCGGTGCGTGCTCAAAAACGCCGCAAAGTTAATGCAAAAATGCGAAATGACGAGCCTTTTCGATGCTTTCTGCACGAAAAAACTGAAATAATGCCCTGAAAAGTTGACTATCCCAAAGAAATTGACTACTTTTGCACCGCTTTTTGCGCAACGCGCATAAGCGCACACGCGAACAATAACAATAAAAACATAAATATCAAAAACAAAATGGCAAAGAAACAACAAAAGAATGCCGCTCCCGAGAACATCGAAAGCGTAAGCAAAACTCAGGCCTTCATTGACAAGTACAAGAAGGTCATCGTCACCGCCGTGGTCGCCATCATCGTATTGGCTGCCATCATCATCGGTTACGTACAGTTCATCCGCAACCCCCGCATCCAGAAGGCTAATGAGGCCCTGGCAAAATGCGAGACTTACTTCCAGGCCGACAACTACGACAAGGCCCTCAACGGCGACGGCCAGGGCTGCATCGGTCTGCTGAAGGTGATTGACGAGTTCGGCAGCACGAAGGCTGGCAACCTGGCTAAGCTCTACGCTGGTCAGTGCTACGCTCAGACTGAGAAGTGGGAAGAGGCCAAGAAGCAGCTCGAGAGCTACAGCCTGCAGGACGACGCCATCATCTCGCCCGCAGCCCTCGGTCTCCTTGGGAATGTCTACGCTAACCTGAACGACAACGAGAAGGCAGTGGCTACGCTCAAGAAGGCCGCCAAGCTGGCCGACAACGGCAGCCTCTCGCCCATCTTCCTCATGCAAGCTGGCGAGCTACTCGAGTCCATGGGCAAGGCCGACGAAGCCCTCAAGCTCTATCAGGAGGTCAAGGACAACTACAAGAACTCCATGGCCGTCCAGCAGCAGGAAATCGACAAATACATCGAGCGCGCCAGCAAGTAACGGGAACGGAAACGGGAACGGGAATGATAACGGGAACGTTAACGATAACGGGAACGTCCTGTATGTTACGTTTTTAACGTAACTCCTCTCCTCCCCCTTCCCTCCCCCCCCCCCCCAACGCTCAACGCCAAAACGCAACAACAATGGCTACAGCCTATCACCATCTCTCTGACTACGATGCCGCCACCGTTCCCTCGGCCGAGGGCATGCGCGTGGCCATCGTCGTAGCCGACTGGAACGACCGCTTCACCTACGCCATGGCCGACGCTGCCATCGCTACGCTCAAGCAGCATGGCGTGGCCGACGGCGACATCCTGGTGAAGCACGTCCCCGGCAGCTTCGAACTCATCTACGGAGCCACTTGGGCCGTGGAGCACGCCGAGGTGGACGCCGTCATCGCCATCGGATGCGTCATCCGCGGCGACACGCCCCACTTCGACTACATCTGCCAAGGCGCCACCCAAGGGCTGGCCGAGCTCAACCTGCGCGGACGCATCCCCGTCATCTACGGGCTCCTCACCTGCAACACGATGGAGCAGGCCGAGGCACGCACAGGAGGCATCCTCGGCAACAAAGGCACGGAATGCGCCGTCACGGCCATCAAGATGGTAGACTACAGCCGCCATTGATCGGCACGATCACTACTCATCCCCTCCCATCCTTCCCCCAAGGGGGAGGGGTTTCGCTCAACCACTGAAACCCTTCCTCGCTGGGACCGACAGGCTGGAGGGGATGACCTTTTCTCAGAAATGGCTAAACAAAAACAGAAGACCATCAACATCAAGAACCGCAAGGCTGAATTCGACTACTATTTGATGGAAAAATACACGGCGGGACTCGTCCTCACCGGCACGGAAATCAAAAGCATCCGACTCGGTAAGGCCAGCCTCGTCGACACCTACTGCGCCATCATCGGCGGCGAAGTATGGGTGAAGAACATGAATATAGCCCAATATTTCTACGGCACTTACAACAATCACGCCGCCCGCCGCGACCGCAAGCTGCTGCTCAACCGCCGCGAGATTCGACGTCTGCAGCAGGCCACGAAGAGCCCAGGCTTCACCATCGTCCCGACGCTCCTCTTCATCGATGAGAACGGCCGCGCTAAACTCGACATTCACCTCGCCCGAGGCAAGCATAGCTTCGACAAGCGCGAGACGCTCAAGGAAAAAGAAGACCGCCGCGCCATCGACCGCCAATTCAAGCAAAATTACTAAAGGACAGGGATTCACCGAGAGGGCGGGAGGACGAGATGACGAAAGGGCGAAAGGGCGAAAGCCGATTCCCTTCGAAGTCTCGAAATATCGAAATGTCGAAGTCTCGAAATATCGAAATCTCGAAATACCGAAATATCGAAATATCGAAATCTCCCTCCCCGCTTAGCCTCCCTCCTTCTCCTCTCCTCCCCCTTCCCCTTCTCCCTCCCCCCTCCCTCTTTTCCTCTCTCCTATGCCATCCTCTTCTGACACAACACTCCGCACGGCTTTTGCCTCTCAACGCCCCCTCATCCTTGACGGAGCCATGGGTACGATGATTCAGTCCTACGGCCTCTCTGAAGAGGATTTCCGCGGGCAGCGCTTCCGCGACCTCCCAGGGCAGCAGAAGGGCAACAACGACCTCCTCTGCCTCACGCGCCCCGACGTCATCGCCGACATCCACAGCCGCTATCTCGCTGCAGGAGCCGACGTCATCACCACCAATACCTTCAACGCCCAACGCATCTCTATGACCGACTACGGCTGCGAACACCTTGTAGCCGAAATCAACCGCGCTGCCGTCGCCATCGCTCGTCAAGCCATCGAACAGGCCGAAGACAATCAGCCCGACAATCAACCGAGCGACCAGCAGCCAACCAACAATCAACCCAGCGCCCAACAGCCCTCCCCCCCACGGGGGGAGCGGGGAGAGGGGCCAACCGCCGCTCCGCATCCTACTCCCCGCCGCCATTTCGTTGTCGGTTCCGTCGGACCCACGAACAAGGCGCTCTCCATGAGCCCCGACATCAACGACCCCGCCCGCCGAGCCATCACCTTCGACCAGTTGGCCGAAGCATACGTCGAGCAGATGACCGCGCTCATCGAAGGCGGCGTCGACGCCCTCCTCATCGAGACCATTTTCGATACACTCAACGCCAAGGCTGCACTCTATGCCGCCGAACAGGTGATGCGCACCGCGGGTCGGCGTGTTCCGCTCATGCTCAGCGCCACTGTCAGCGACCGCGCTGGACGACTGCTCAGCGGACAGACGCTCGAGGCCTTCGTCCTCTCGGTGGCGCATGCCGACATCCTCAGCATCGGACTCAACTGCTCGTTCGGCGCAGCCGAGATGCTCCCGCACCTGCGACAACTGCGGGCTTTCGTCTGTGCTCACGCGCGCGTTCCTATTTATATTAGCGCCTACCCTAACGCGGGGCTGCCTAACCAACTCGGCCTCTACGACGAGACACCTCAGCTCATGGCGCAGCACGTGCAGCCTTTCCTCGACGAAGGACTCGTCGACATCATCGGAGGCTGCTGCGGCACCACCGATGCCCACATACGCGCCATCGCCGATCTTGTCGCCTCTCACAGGGCAAGCGCCACTCCGACCGCGGACACCTTCGCTCCGACCGACGCCGTCACGCCTGTCCCCTCCTTCGCCCTCGCAGGCCTCGAGCCCCTCATCCCCGTGGCCGAGGCACGCCCCTTCATCAACGTCGGCGAGCGCTGCAATGTAGCGGGTTCGCGCAAGTTCCTGCGTCTCATCAAAGAGAAGAACTACGACGAAGCCATCGACATCGCCCGTCGGCAAGTCGAAGACGGAGCGCTCGTCCTAGACATCAACCTCGACGACGGACTCCTCGACACGCAGGCCGAGATGACTCATTTTCTCAACCTCCTCGCCGCCGAACCCGATATCGCGCGCGTGCCTTTCATGATCGACTCTTCCAACTGGGCCGTCATCCGCGCAGCCCTCGGCTGCATACAAGGGAAGAGCATCGTCAACAGCATCTCGCTCAAGGAGGGCGAGGACGTCTTCCTCGAACACGCACGCGAGATTCGCAGCCTCGGCGCTGCGGTCATCGTCATGGCTTTCGACGAACAGGGACAAGCCACCACCTTCGAGCGCCGCACAAGCGTCTGCCAGCGAGCCTACCGACTCCTCGTCGAGCGCGTAGGCTTTGCGCCCGAGGATATCATCTTCGACCCCAACGTGCTGGCCATCGCCACCGGCATGCCCGAGCACGACCGCTATGCGCTCGACTTCATCCGCGCTACGGCCTGGATCAAGCAGAACCTGCCGGGGGCTCACGTCAGCGGAGGAGTCTCCAACCTCAGCTTCTCGTTCCGCGGCAACAACAACCTCCGCGAGGCCATGCATGCCGTCTTCCTTTACCATGCCCGTCAAGCCGGCATGGACATGGCCATCCTCAATCCCGCTACGCGCATCACCTACGCCGACATCCCGACCGACCAACTCGCCATCATCGAGGACGCCATCCTCGCCCGCACACCCGACGCCTGCGAACGCCTCACGGCATTGGCCGAACAACTTATGACTGCTCAGCAGGAAGCCAAGCAACAGGCCGAGCAGCAAGGCGACAAGCAGCAAAGCGACAAGCTGCAAGGCGATAAGCAGCAAGGCGACAAGCCCAAGGCCAACGCCCCTGCCCTCTCGACCGAGGAGCGCCTCGTCCGCGCCCTCCGCCAAGGCAATACCGAGACGCTCGAGACCGACCTGATGGAGGCCCTCCACGTCTATCCCTCGCCCGTCGCCATCATCGAAGGGCCGCTCATGCGCGGGATGAACCTGGTCGGACAGCTCTTTGGCGAAGGAAAGATGTTCCTGCCGCAAGTGGTCAAGACCGCTCGAACTATGAAACGCGCCGTCGAGATCCTACGTCCGTTCATCGAGGCGCGACAGGACGAAGGCGCATCAGCGTCCACAACGACCGAGGCCAGCAAGCGACCCCGCATTATGGTAGCCACCGTCAAAGGCGACGTCCACGACATCGGCAAGAACATCGTCGCCACCGTCATGGCTTGCAACGGCTACGAGGTCATCGACCTCGGTGTAATGGTTCCGGCCGAGACCATCGTCGAACAAGCCCTGCAACTGAAGCCCGACGTCATCGGCCTCTCAGGTCTCATCACTCCTTCGCTCGAAGAGATGGTCGCCACCGTCCACCTCCTCGGCCGCGCTGGCATTCACGTCCCCATCATGATTGGCGGCGCCACCACCAGCCCGCTGCATACGGCGCTCAAGATAGCTCCCGCCTACGAAGGACCCGTCATCCACGTCTGCGACGCCTCGCAGAACGCGCCGATGGCTGCGCCCTTCCTCGACCCCGCCACCGCCGAAGAAGCACGGACAGCCCTCGCGGCCGAACAAGCCGCCCTGCGACAGCAGGCTCAGCGCGACGATGCGCCGCCGACCTCTACGCTCGAACAGGCGCGCGAGCGCAAACCGCATTTCTTCTGAGTTCCTTCCTAACCGCCTATTGGACCACTAACTTTTCGCTCTACATGAAACCTACACTTACTGAACAATCGCTCATCGCAGCCGCTCAGAAAGGGCCCGACACGCTCTTCGACCTCGTCGCCGACACCCTCTTCGACAGCATCCACGGCGAGCTCAACGCCGAGAGCATGCAAACGCTCAACAGTCAGCAAATCACGCTGCTCGCCTACAAAATCCTGCGCGACGAAGTCATGGACGGAGGGTTCGTCGAACTCATCCACAACGGCTATGGACCTTTCATCTTCCTGAATCCCTTCGCCAAGGCCATGCGCCTCTGGGGACAGGACGTCGAGGCCGACACCGGCACCGCCATCCTCCACGATTTCTCGCGACTCGTCTACAAAGGCCGTAAGCTCTTCGAACGCTACGGCGACGAACTCACGCGCCCTTGCACCGACGAGGAGTTCATGGCTCTCTTCGAGCAATACCCCGATTTCGACGACCTCGACGACGAGTTTGTTGAGACCGAGGAAGCCATCACCTCTACCATCGCCTACTACATTGACGCCCACCTCGATGATTTCGTCGAAGTCACGAAGGACAGCCCGACAACCGCCCACGTCTGAGAACAGACTCGCATGAAATCGGATTCCGACCCGCTCAGGACTATCCCATCATCATCAATCCTTACTCCTAAAGCAAAGCCATGGTCATCAAGAAAAACTTATTCACTTGCCTCTTCGCCCTGCTCTCCACCACTGCCGCCTTCGCAGCCAAGGCCATATACATCCCCGATGAATGGCGATATTTCAACGCCAACGACACGCTCCTCTACGCCGCCACCGATGCCCAGAACAAGTATACATGGTCCAAGACGCGCTCCAAGGAGACCGACAACGTCATCGTCTTCTGGGACAAATTCTATGGCTCCAAAGCACCTAATCAGCTCTCTGCCTCCGACGACTACTACGTCGACATCGACGACCTCTTGTCGAAAGCTGAAGCTTTCTTCCAGTTGGAGTGCAACACGCTGGGATTCGTCGACCCTTCCAACTCGAATGTCGGCAAGTACAAAGTGATGTTCCTGCTCAATCACACGAAAGAGTGGGTTTGCTACGGCGGTGGCTATGACTTCCAAGTGCCTGCTCTATGGATCAGCCCCTCCACCTGCAAACCCGTAGGACATTCCGTAGCGCATGAGATAGGTCACGCCTTCCATTACATGTGCTACGCCGAGGACTCCAACCACGGCTCCGACCCGTCGATTCAGACGGGCTTCCACGGCGCCGTAGGCAATGGCAGCGTCACTTGGGAGCAGACCGCCCAGTGGCAGGCCAATCAGTCCTATCCGGAATTGATGTTCGACCAGAGCATCGGCATCTTCCGCAACTCCCACAACTACGCCTTCACCCATGAGTGGCAGCGCTATCAGAGCTATTGGTTTTTCTACTACCTCTGCCAGCACTACAACGATATCACGACGATTGCCGACATCTGGAACTACCGCGAGACCAGCGTGAAGGACTTCAACGAGGTCCTCATGGACGCGAAGGGGCTGTCGGTCGACGACCTCTACACGCTCTATTTCGACTATGCCCTACGCTGCGTCACTTGGGACTTCGACGTCTGCGCGCCTTACCGCAATGCCTACGTCGGCGATTTCAACTACCATTACCAGCGCCTGTCCACGAACACTTATCAAGTAGCCTTCGCCAGCGCGCCGCAAAGCACGGGTTTCAACGCCATCGAGCTCGGCGTCCCGACGGCAGGCAAAGCCGTCACAACGCGCTTCACGGCACTTGCTCCCGGCAGCGCCCTCGCCAGCAGCGACCCGGCGCAGTATCTCAACGCGTCCTCCACCTACTCCTCTGCGGGGCGTTCGACCTACAACAACGTCGGTGCCAACAGCGACCGCGGCTTCCGCATCGGTTACGTCGCCCTGCTCGCCGACGGGACGCGTGTCTACCACAACGACGGCCTGCGCCACGGCACCATCGCCGCCTCGGCCACGGAAGAGATTACCTTCACACCACCTACGGGTACGCGACGCCTGTGGCTGGTCGTAGCGCCTGCGCCTGCCTCCTACTACCGCCACCTCTGGGACGAGAGCATCGATGGCGATGACCAATGGCCGTATCGGTTTGAACTCCAAGGGACGAACCTCAAGGAGTTCGCCTTGATTGACGGCCGCGAAATCGCAGATATCACCTTCGACTTCGATGTCACACTGAAGCCCGCATCAGACTACTCCGCCGCTACGCTCTCGCTGCAAGGTGACGTCATGGACGGACTGAGCAAAGCATTCCAGCTCAATCAATCAGAAATCTACAGCCGCATCACAGAGGCAACCACCAATGGCCCTTCGAACGGGCAAATCATGGGCTATGCGGTAAACGCGGACGGCACCGTCAACTATGCCTTGAAGACGGCCAACGGAATCATCGGACATTGGTTCGACAACGCTGGCGGACTAACGAATTGGGCTGACAATTCCTATGTCTACGCTGAGTACTATGACAACGCAACCTGTGCCATCGGACAATTCCCCGACATCAACCATGACGGCGACCAACGAACGATTCGTCAAGCTTGGGTCTACAAGGACAACAACGGACACACGGCAACGGCCTATTTCCGCTTCAACATCACGTTCTCCGACACGGCCACGAACACCGCTACGCTGACAGCCATCGACTACACCGGCGATCGAGTAGCGGGCGATGTCAACTGCGACGGCAAGCTTACGATTGCCGACGTGACCGCGCTCGTCAACATCATCTTGGGCAATGACAATGCCGACTACGACCATCAGACGGCAGACGTCAACGACGACGGACAAGTGACCATCGCTGACGTGACGGCCCTCGTCAATCTAATCCTTGCGCGATAAGTCCAAAATCAACGTATTTATGACTTCAACTCCATTTTTTTGCGATTATCTTCGCTCTATGAAATAAATTCTCTACCTTTGTAGCCGGAAACGAAGACTATAAACTAAAAAACTTAAATAAATCAAACTGATGAAATCCAACAAATTGTTTATCATGGCATTAGCTGTCGTGGCGACGCTTTGCCTGACCAGTTGCAACAAACACAAGTACGAGAGCGTCAAAGGCGATCCTATGAAGACGCGCATCTACACGCTCAAGAATGGACTGAAGGTCTACCTCAGCGTCAACAAGGACGAACCGCGCATTCAGGCAAATATTGCCGTGCGCACAGGTTCGCGCAATGACCCCGCCGAGACGACCGGCTTAGCTCACTACCTCGAACACCTGATGTTCAAAGGTACAAAGCAGTTCGGCACCAGCGACAGCACAGCCGAGGCTCCGCTCCTCGACGAGATTGAGCAGCGCTTCGAGGCTTATCGCCAGCTCACCGACCCTGCCGCACGTAAGCAGGCTTACCACGAGATTGACAGCGTCAGCCAGTTGGCCGCTAAGTTCAATATCCCCAACGAGTACGACAAGCTGATGGCGCTCACCGGCTCCGACGGCACCAACGCCTACACGAGCTTCGACCAGACGGTCTACGTAGAGAACATCCCGCCCAACGAGATTGAGAA
>JAEEGL014440858.1_pt1 | contig 19377 bp, 8 predicted proteins | sample 9134231 | NCBI WGS metagenome assembly JAEEGL01 (sample SAMN16246548, study PRJNA631951) | gut metagenome | biome: gut microbiome; feature: rumen; material: fiber-attached | host: Bos | place: Iran: Karaj | collected 2018-10
ACGCGGCAATTGAGATGCTTTAAGACGCAGCGTATCGTATTGCGGCGTCGGGGGCACAATCGTCAGGTTATAAGCCGTCAGCGACAGCGTATCGCCACCTTTCCATACGATATCGTTCGGATAATAGGTCGTTTGGCTGAGCGTCGTATCCGGCAACTGTATGTATTTGCCCTGACAGAGCGTTGTATCCACGATTTGCGCATCCCAGTTGAGCGTATTGCGATAGATCAGACGTCCTACATATCCTTCCGGATGGCTCACATGGACGAAGATACTGCGTCCTGCTTGTTTCGCCGCTTTCATCTGAATCGAATCCAGCACATAGACGTGCAGCGAGTCGCTCAGCGTGACGTTAGCCATCTCCGCTCCGTTGCAGGAGTCTTGGGTCAGACGGATCGTTGCCGGCAGATTATTTTTCTGCTTCCAATGGATAAATCCGCGACCATAAGAGCTGATTCTTGCCGGCGTGAGTTCATATACCTCTTCCGTGGTGTCGCATACATACGTCATGCGGGGAATCAGCGGCAGGGTGTTCTCGCAAGTCGAGCGCGGTCCTTGATCGTACGGATAGCAGTACACCGTACCTGTGCCGTTTCGCGGATAGACGCGAACACGGGGAATCAGCACTTTACCGATCATATCCGCCATGTCGCCCATCTCATCTAATCTTCTATTGATTTCCTCCACGGACATCTCGCGCATCTGGTTTGCTCCAACCGTCATCGTTACCGTCGGCGTCTTGCTGGCGCAGAAGGCATATATCTCAAAGGTTACAGGCACATTGGAAAACCAATACGCACTAAGACCTTGCTTCATCACTTCAACCGACGTTACGTACCATACGGTATCCGTAAGCTCCAGTTGCAGCGGGAACGCAAACTCTGTGGCTGTTTTTCTACACTCGCAGTAATAGTACGGATAGCCGGGCAGGTATCCCCAGCACGTATCCGTCATCTGCTGTTGCGGTGCGTTTTGCTGCGCATAAGTATTGGCAGCAACGAATAAAAGGAGTATGTATAGTATGCGTTTCATTATTGGATTCTTGTTCCTAACAGATTATATTTCATACCTCCGCGAAGAATGACCACTTGGCCGTTCTCTACGTATTTGATCGGTGTCCCTTCGCTTTGCATTTGGTCTATCGCCTGATCCTTGGCGCCTACCGTAAAACTACCGTAATAACGCTGGCCGCAAAGGAATTGCATCTCCACCGATATCGTACCCGCAGCCACCCATTGTGGTTGGTTTGCCTCGATGTTCAATTCTTCCAGAGAAGCCTCTCCGCGACGCTGATAGCGCCAAAAAATAGCCGTCACCGGCATACGCGGCTCTGCGTAATATGCATCGAGATTTGCTTCTATCGTACGGAAGTTCACGTCTGCACCGTCATCGGTTGCGTGGGTGAGCGCATCTTTCAGATAAATCTCCTGCGTCGGCTTGACGTAGATATAGGGTTTGTACCATATCCGCGGATCGGACGTCGTGTCCACATGCTCGATGATGCCGCTCTTCGGGCAGAAGTAACTGATCACCGTATCCACCGGCTCTACCGGCTCTACCGGCTTGATAAGCGTCAGATGCAGGAGTATAGTCGAATCGCAACCATAGCGATTCGTAATGGTGCAGGTATAATCGCCGCTCTTGTCATATACGCCGCAGAGACCTACATAACTCTCGCCCTCTACAGTCTTATAAATCTCTTCGCTGGTGGTCGGATTGACCGTCAAATCCAGTGTATAGAGCGTATCCACGTCGGAGGTAGCACTCTTGATGGTATCGAGCGTATAGACCATGCTCTCCGAGAACTCTTGACCGCGCCAGCTATACGGCGTGCGATTCGAGCAGAGCGTGCTTCGCGTCGTATCTTTCTTGAGATGACGGATGGTGAGTTGCAGATTCACAATCGAATCACAACCCTCGATATTGGTCTTCGTGCAGATGCTGCTGCCGGACTGCGTATAGGTCTGGCCGTCAATCCATGTATAACTTTCGTATGCCACTACCACATCCGTCGTCGGGTCGCTCTCCTGACCGATGGTAAAGGTGCGCGTTACTACGCTGTCGCATCCGTTAGCCGCAGTAAAGGTCTGCGTATAGGTACCGGACTCCTCGATGGTCATAGCCCCCCAAACGAACTCACCGCAAGCCGAAGCCGGCTCATCAGTGGTACTGATCGGATTGCACACAAACGGACGAATCTCAGCAGTAGCACCGTTCTCATGCGCCGAGAAAAATAGGCAACGACTGTCTTCTTCCTCCTCCGCAGCCGGCAGTTCCCAACGCCAACCGGTACGGCAGTTCTCTACCACCTGAATAGCCGTCAGCGTATCATTTCCGGCCACATTCACCAGCGCGGGAATAGGACCAAAAACAGAATCCGAGAAATAGCATACGGTTGCCGGCAGATGAAGGGCAGCGAGCTTGAAGAAGTTCGCATCGCCATCCTCCACGGTAGCCGTAACTGTATCTTGAACGTTATACGCGTTGGCATAATTCGCGCCCAATTGGACGTGCGCATAGCTCGCCTGCGCGTACGAAAAAACAGGCACGAGCAAGCACATGACCAGAGCCATGATACCCCATCCTATGTGCTTTTTACTCGCCACTGTTTCTCGCGTGTGTATATACGTGTGCATAAAAATCATGCAAAAATACAAATATTTTTTGAAATACACAAATCTTTTTTACTTTTTTACGATAAAAATACATAAAATCGGTCTATTTGACCTCAATTTGTATCGTTTCATTGGCGCCATAAAGCGTATGCATACCGGACTGAAGAGTAACAGTATGCGTATCTCCGGGTGCCTGATTCCACGGCGTTTCGTTATCAATATGCAACTCCTGCTCAGCCGATACGCGGATGAGGTATTCCTGCCCTGCGGCAGTCAGTTCGCCGCATTCCACATGAATCGTAGAAGCCGGATAGACGATAGGCGCCGGATCGACTTCGTCGGGTGCGGCAGATTCAAGAGTTATCGTTCCTCCAGTGGTGGCAGAATAAAAGCGCAAGTACATATACCCGTCTTGATCAGCTTCTGCATCCACTTTATCCGCCCATGCAGCTATTTGTTCTGCTGTTCTGGTTATCTTCTTCCGGCCATTCTTAAACTCGTACGTCCAAACTACATAATTTTGCGCTCCGTCCGTACTATTTATCGCGCACCGTTTTGCGAGGATAACGCGGCATTTGTCGTTTTTATCCCATAAGACATTCATATCTCCACCCAACCAATCGTTGTAATAGATACGATAGATGTCCGTAGATCTGGCTGTAATAGTTACCGATGAGTTCTTGGTGATCAGATTGTCTTTTGTGTTCAATAAGCAATCCGATGGTGACCATACGGTCGGCAAGACGGAGGTTCGCTCCGTACATTGGAAGCGGACATAGAGATATTGCTCGTTCGTTTGCTGCCACATACTATGCATCTGCTCTTCGTACAATCCAAGCCAGTGGCAGGTATCATTTCGGTTGAACTGATAGGTAGCAATAGCATCCTTTAGTTCAAAGTCAGGATCCGTACCGACATACATACGGAAGATATGATCCGTAGGAGAGGTAAAGAGTGTAGCCTGAGTCCATGTATAGGAGATCGCATACAGTTCGGTTGTATCACCGGAGATGTTTCTGGAGCGGTCATAACGCAGCAGTGTTGCGCCGCCTCGCGGGGGTGCCTGCGGCACGCGCTCGATCTTCATCACGCCCGTTCCCTCGGTATAGAACTTGGCGTAGAACATACCGGCCTGACTGCTATGTCCGTCGGCATGCACGTAGTAATGCACCTCATCGCTGGTCATTTTCAGCGTATCCTGCGGTTGCAAGGTATAAAAGTCCAAAATGCGCTCATCGCCGTTATCCGTGGGGTCATAGTCACAGGATGCACTGACAGCTAAGGTAACCGGTTGTGTACCATTCCATACATAGCGGATAGAGTCTTCCTGCCATTGTACGTAAGGCACGATAACGTGACGATCTTTATCGAGTGATTGAACCTGTACGGTATCGCCTAACTGAATAAACTTATAACCATCCATACAGTTAGAGAAGAGCGTATCCGGAGCTATACTGATCACACCGGGATGGGTGTATGTAACTTCCACAAACACGTCCAGATTATCCTTGACACCCATTTGCAGCAACAGATCACGGTACTTCACACCCAACGAGAGATAGTATGCGAACGTGCCATCCGGAAGTGTACCGGTATCCAGCGACGGTTTATGCGGCAGGCCGAAGTCGATACCGCCACTACCGCCAGTATTGCAGAACAAACTACAGAGCACACTATCCGCGTAATACGGCGGATTACAGGTAAAATCCATGGATACTACCGGTGCCGGAGCCGTTGGATCATCCGGAGCAAAATACACCGTCAGCGGTAAGTCAAACGTATTGGCCTTATACCATATTTTTTGTGGGAAAGTACCGGATATACGCATATTAAAATTATCTCCGATAGTGATCGCCGTTCCGCATGCAGCACCCGGTGCCGAAGCAGCGTACAACGCCACGCCGGACATCAAAAAGAGGATTGACAGAAATAGTTTTCTCATATCAAGTTCTTTGTTTTATTACGTTTCCATACTTTTGCTCCGCCATAAACGGCCATCAACAGGAGCATCCAATGCCATGGTGCGTCTCCGAGAGGTGTATCGGTCGGGTCAGCCACATCTCCGCCGGAAACTGGTTTCCATTCACCATTCTCATATTTCTTCCATGTACCATTATCGTTCCACAAGGTGCCATTAGGGATTCCGATTCCTTCTGATTCCGTCACCCAGCCTTCGTCTTCACTCCAATACCACCATACCGCAGGATCCGTATTATCTGCTCGCCTTTCACCAGCCTCACCATCGCTATCATCCACCACCGCTTTCCTCACATGCCCCACGCGTCCCGGAGCCGCTGCCACTTCTTGCGTCTGGGTGGCCATCAGCGAGGTCGCTATCCTTCCGGTAGCATACGTCGGGGTAGCCATCGCCAAGGTCGGCATGGACACAAATCCACCGCTATAGTTGATCCCGCGTGACGACGAGGACGAACTGCTCGCCCCGCCTACTCCTCCGCCGCCTCCGCCGGAACCGAGCGTATGCACGGTAGCCGACGATGTGGTATGCAACCTATAGCCGCTGCCGGATGTCGCGCTCGGCATCGTAGCATGGCCATAATGCGCATAATGGCGAATGGCGCCTCCGCTAATCATTGGTACGGCGCTGCGATGCGTCGAAACCGATGACATCGATATGGTGACCGTGGAATGGGTGCCGTAGGTGACAGCACCCGGACTCACACGGACATCGTATTTCTCCCTCTTGCTCTCCTCGTAGGTTCCGTATAGCGCCACCAGCCATAGCGCGGCGAGTGCTACGCATAAGGCCCCTAACATCCTCGCTTGAGGAGCCCTCATATCTCTCTTCATTTTACCTTAAATAGCAGTCTTCACAGACTATATAACAAACTAATACCTTATTTACTTACCTTTTTACCCGTAGCGTCATACATCTGATCGCCTCGGAGGATATACATCTTTTGATTTATCAGCACTTTACGTACCTTCATCATTTCATCATTCATCATTTCAGCATTCTCGATGTCCGTCGTGATCTGCGGTGCACGGAAGACACCTTCGATGGTGAATCGTCCGCGGGCAGTACCCTCCGTAGCGTCGAACGTATAGGAATCCCAGAGCAGGTCGGTGCGAGCGCCGGTCTCATGGTCTACCAGCCATACATATGCCATACGGTTGAGCCAATCGTTCTCACGCATCGAGATGGTCAGTTCTTGTGCAATCGGGCTGTAAACCGTCAAAGCAACCCCTTGCTCAAGCAGTTCGTCAGCAACACCGGCGAACGCCATCTCTCCGTACGCGTGCGAACTATAGATTATTGCGCGCGAAGCGGTGAGCGATTGTTTCGCCACGTCGATACCGGTCTGATATACCTGATCGTAACGCGTCGGGTGGCTATAGATACTGGTCTGATCGCCAGAACCGTTCGCATCCGCGATATCAAGATGTATCCATTGGATACGCTCTGTTTCTTCAGCTACAGCCTTACGACGCGGTGCCGGAGCAGATGCATTGAACAGCAAGGTAGATTCGAAGTTCAGCATACCAGTTGCCGAAGCCTGATACGAGAACGGCACTGCCGGCATGATCACCTCAGGAATCTCCTGGATATATCCGCCATCCTGTTGCAGAACGGTAATGGTGATGTCCTCCGGCTTCGGCTCACCGATGAATTTACCCATCTTCGGCGATACAATGATGTTCCATCCCGAGTTAGCCTTATCATCTCCTGTACGCCATACGGGTACTGCGTCACCTTCGGCAATCGTTATCGGGAAGCAATATTCACGATAATACTTCGACCCCGAGTAGATCTCATAGCCCTTACCTCCTTCTATGGTGGTCGTGCTGAGAGCTACCCAGTTTTCACCACTCTCGCTGACGCCATTCGTTGCACGGTTGTACTCACTGTATTCCTTCAGTTGCCACGACGATGCAGACGGCGTACTACCATCCGACATGATCACACCTGTTGTAGTACTCGAGCACGGCAGACCGAACTGATAGAACTGCGAGTTATCGGCAACCACGCGGCTGTAATAGGTGTTCGTCGCATTGATGGTACCGTTATTCGTCAGCACAGCTGCTGTCCACGGAGTCGTACGCAGAACGAGTTTGGTTACATTGAGCGTACCCGTTACCTTCAGTTCTGCATCGGCGCCTACGTAGATAGCCTTAGCCGATTTCGTTCCGCTTACCTTCAGCGTTCCGCCATTGACGAAGACGATACTATTCTCATCCGTTCCGTCCAGCGTAGCGTTAGACTCATCATACACATGCGGTATGGTGTACTTACGACGGCTTACAACATCATCCGTCTTATCTTTTACAGTAATCGTCAGTTGCTCACCCGCAGCCTTGTCATGCGTAAACGTGATCGTACGGTCGTCATTACATAGGATACCATCGCCAGCCGCACGGCGGTACTTGATACCATTAATCGTGTACGGCCACTTCGACAACGTCAGCGGGTTAGCATTAATAATCAGCGTCGTTGCTGTTGCACCTACAATGTCCAGATAATTACCAGTCTCCTTCGATATCGGCGTAAACTGTGCCGTATAGGTGGCATCTCCGGTTACCATTGCAAGCGCAGGATCCCATCCATCAAACGTGTAGGTATAATCGTCATCCGCCGCTTTTGTTGGCGTTTCGTCGGAGTATGTCGCCATCGTATTCTTTTCTTGATACGACTGCTGTAACTGCGTACCATCCTCGTTATTAAACGTAATCTGGTATGCCTCTGCTACTTTGTATTGATAAGTTGCATCGGCATTCGGCAGCACATGATAGTTCGTTGCACACTTACCTGCCAGGTCTTCGGAATTATTGCTATAATAGCCACCTTGAACAGATACACTTCCGCCTGATTTATACAACACGTTATCCGTACCTTTGAACCATCCACTATAGATAGTTGTTGTCCCCCCACCAATATGAACAGCGTTAGTACTTGATCCTGTGGCAGTAATGGTAGCATTGGTAAGCGAAGTCGTTCCCTTTACATATATACCCCGCACATAAGTGCTACCACTTGCTATGAATGCTCCTCCTGTCATCGTGAGCGCACAAGCATTGTTGGTATAAATACCATACACATAACTATTATTCTCACGCTTCGCTTCAATGGTACCAGCAGATATGGTTATAGATGTCGCATTGTCTTGAGTATTTATACCATATGCACGATAACTTGAATTGCCTGTTGCGTTAGTATTCTCTGCATAGATAGTACCACCCGTGATTTCCAACAAACCGGCAATAATACTAATACCATAGAGTTTGCCGGCACAACTTGCCGTATGGTCAATTTTTCCATTTGTACCACTATCCGTGATGGTAACCGTCTTACCCGAAGCGTTAATCTTGAAGACACCCTTCTCTGCTGCCGTTTGCGTACTGGTAATCGTCTTGCCGTTCAGATCAATCGTCATCGCAGCCGTTATGGTTTGTTCGCTTGCAACGGGAGCATTCTTTAAAATCGTCACAGTCGCATTCGTTTTTCCGTTGGCTGCGGTGATAGCATTTGCAACGGTAGCATAATATGTCGTAACTCCGCCTGCGGTTACAGAGGCTACTGTCGGGTTAGAGGTATAGGTAGCTGTATAAACGGTAGTACCCGTTATTGCTCCAACTGCCGGAGTCCATCCATTGAAGGTATACGTATTGTCCGCATTTCCTGCTTTCGTCGGAGTAGCACCGTCATATGTCGGCGTTGTACCATATTCTACATTCTCATCCGTCTCAAGCGTAGTATCACCGTTCTTCCATGTAACCGTATAGGTATTGGTCGTACGTGTGAACTCAACTGTGATATTTGCCACATCAGCAGTTACCGTATTCGGAACGTTATTCCAATGGTCGAACGCATAGGTATATTGCGCATCTGCGGCAGTCGGAGTAGCCGTAACGGTGGTACCATTGACAGTGAACTTATTGCCGTTTACGGTCACAGACGAACCGCTCGGAATACCAGTTACAGAAGCCGGAGATACCGTACCATAACCATCCGGAGTGGTTGCAATCGAAGAAATCGTATAGGTCTTAATCGATTGGTTGAAGTATGCCGTATAGGTTGCATCAGTTGTTACAGGAGTTACAACCGTAGCCGGGCTCCAATGATCAAACGTATAAGTGTAGGTTTCATCCTCATAACTTGCTACTGGAGACGGGAAGGCAGTAGTCTCTCCCCACTTCTTTTTCTGTTGTTCAATTATCGTTCCGTCTTCGCGTTTATAAATCACATTGAATTGCAGCAGAACCGAATTGAATTGTGCCTTGAAAGTGATTTCACCTTTGATAGCCGGGAGGGCTTCGCCTACGCCAATCGAACCGGCCTCCCAATCGGTGCCAGCTTCCCATGCCCAACCGCTGAACTCAAATGAGTTACGGCTATCATTCGGCTTAAATGGCGTCGCGCCCGTGTATTCCGGAATCGTATTATAATCTATCGTCTGATCAACACCAAGCGTTGTTCCATCGTAATTCACAAAGTGCGCTGTGTACTGACGCGGCGATTCACTGAAGTACGCAGTGTAAACCTTGCCATCCTCGGTCACGGGTACGAGTTCTGCCGGATCCCAATGATCGAAGGTGTAGTCGGTGCTGACAGTCGAAGCCAAAGTCGGATTAGCCGGGAAAGCCGTCGGGGTTTCTTCGTATGAGAAGAACGGTGCATCAATAATCGATCCGTCTTGACGCTTGAAGAATACCTGGTATTTCAGCTCTGTCTGCGTAAAGGTAGCGATATAGGATATATCACCCTTCACTACCGGCAGGGTAGCAGAGGTGGTATAGGTCGTTGCACCTTGCTGCCATCCCGTCCAGTTGTATGAATAAGCGGAGGTATTCGCACGGAACGGTGTTACGCCACTGTAAGTCGGGGCGGTATTGTAGTTCACATCGGCTTCATACAATACCGACACAGCGTCATAGTTATAGAACGTAACATGGTATTTACGCGTTACCCAAGTATAATTCGCTGTGTATGTAGCTGCAGCAGTGACGGTAGCAAGCGTAGTGTTCCAACCTGTGAAGGTAAATACCTTGTCCACCGTCGGGGCTTTCTGAGGCACGGTGCTGCCTGTTTTCTCATTGTATTTTTGCTCAAAGAGAGCCTGCAGTTCCGCACCTGTTGTACCGGCATCCACTAATCCCGCCCAGAGGTCGGAGTTGTCATCGTTCTTGAAGGTGATGGTGTATTGGTACTTGGTGGTGTTGAAATAAGCCGTATAGGTCACATCGCTTGTAGCACGCGGCAGGGTAGCGTTCTTGTCGTAGATATTACCTTCGGCATCGCGCCATCCGATCCAGTCGTATTTCTCGATGGCAGTCGATGTCTTCTTAGGGTTGGTGCCATGGAATTGCGGCGAGGTGTTGAAACTATATAAATCGCCGTACGTGCCGTTGGTTATCTTCGTGCCGTCTTCGTTTTGCCACGTAACGGTAATCTTCTTGGGTTTCCAATATGAGGTTGTGTTGTCCCAGTAGTAGTACGTACCGAAGTTGTCGAAGTTCTCATTGTTGGCGACATAATAGGTAATCGCATCAATTACTTCAGGCGTCGGATTTACATCCCACCATTTACAACTTGCTGAAGTGCTGGCGGCTTCCGTATTTACAAACACGCGCGTACCATCTTCGCTTAGATATGCATGGTTCGCATTAGCGCCGCTAACTGCGACCCAATCGGACGGATGGACATACGTCTTGGTGTCACCTGTCTTTCGGGTTGTGAAACAGCCGTCCTCAGAAGCAAGAGTCCATTCATAGGTGTCTTCTGTCAGGGATTGCATGTACGTCCAAGTATCGCCTGCGCTGGTGTTCGCGCTGGTCGGTTTGGAATATGAGCCATCCTCATTCTTGAGCCATGCGGGATTAAGGGCTTTGCCGTCATATTTTGGACCAGAGGCTTTCCATTGATATAGGGTGGTAGAACCTGTCGTTTCACCTGTGGCAGCAGTAGCAGCAGGCAATGCAGCACCGAATTTCACTTTACCTGCATTCTCGCGTGTGGAGTGGATATTGGCACCGCCTGCGGTAGTATATATAGCACCATTGACATTGAGCAGACCTTCTACCAACACCTCAGCATCCGGCATCTTCACTTTGGTCTTGTCACCAATAGTAGCCACACGCGGATTGACTTTCCATGAAGGTGAATAATAGGGGTTGAACCAATATCCGCCATAACTGAGCCAATTGTCTTGGTCGTAGAAGAACACGCGCTGACCGGATGGAATGGTCAGAGTACCTTCCTTCTTGATGGTCAGTTTCGAACCCGGAAGGAAGCATACGTGGTTGGTAATCTGTATTTCTCCATCGTTAGCTACGATATTGAAGTTACTGGTAATAGGCAACACATAGTCAGATGAAGTCAAGTCTATATCTCCTACCATAGGCAGATCCATTTTCAGCGAGACACTTCCTAACTTAGCACCGGAATTCATCGTCCAATTGACATAGTCGGTTTCCGCGTCATATTCTTTGCGTACCCATGTATCTTCACCGGCTGTAGCGGGATCCATAAGGAACATGGCCCCGCTGGTGCCTATCATCTTAACAGCCTCTTGTGTAGGAACTTTATCATCTACTGTACCAAAAATGCCAAGATCTTTATACATGTATGTACCACCATGCGCCAATCCTTGCGCTCCGGCACGATAGGTAATCGGACATTCGATATTTTGGTAATAGTAGTGAGTTATAAGGAATACACCCTTATTGTCCAATCCATTCTTATTTCCTTGCAAATTGATTTCTTCAGAACCGCCACGCCAGTCGCCCATTTGGAAATCCTCATAGACGGCTGACCCGTTTTTGGCGTTTATCTCGCCTTTACCCGTTACATAGCCCCACGCATATAACGCGGCTCCGTTTTCAAGGTCGATATGTGAACCTTCATTCAGATAGAGCCATCCGTATTTGCCGCTAACAACACCTGTACCATGAGAGGTTAAGCCTTGGTTGGACAAGTAGGTTACGGCACTTGCTTCAATCTTACCATAAACGGACATATTCACCCCATTGGCAAAAGTCAGTTTATACAATGGCGTTGGTGCTTCATATTTCTCTACATTGGCAGCAGGACTTGTATATGTCGGTGTAGCACCATTGATGGTAGTCTGGCTTGATTGGTACGGAATGAGCAATGTGGTTTTTGCCGGCAGCACATAGTCGCCCTTAGAGAGGGTGTAGTTGGCAATCATGATGATGGTATATGTGGTAGATGGAGATGCATTGACCACCTGTAGAGCCTCCTCCAGAGAGGCATAAGAGGTGCTGTTCTCTTTAATCTTGCAGACATACTCACCGGTCATGTTGTCTGTTACGCGCCAACGGTAGCCCTCGGTATATTCCGGCGTGCCTGACTTAACGGCTACTTTATTCATGCCCTCACCGAGTTTCTTGTCGAGGTTCTCGTCCTTGACATAGTAACCGCCGTTGAGAACGAAATAACCCGGCTCACCGGCAAGACTGACATCAGCAAAGGGAGTAGCACCGGCTGTACCTTTAAATTTACCGCCATTGATGATACAAGTTGGAATGCCCGTCACTTCAGTTCCCAATACCGGATCTGCTACGACAACAGCATAACCCGTTGTGTTGTTGGCATGTGCGGTGTATTTTCCACCATTGATAGTGGTTCGCGCAGCGGCAACATAGGTGCCTGCTGTAGTATATACCTCGCTGGTAATAGCTTTATTTACAGCGTGCGTATAAACACCATAAGCCGTTGTTCCGCTTGTGGTTTGAGCCTCAACCACATTGCCTTCATTCGCCTCTAATTCGCCTTCAAAAATCCAACCGATAGAACTAATCGATGCGTTATTGTAAATACCATACGCAGCAGCTGATTTAGTGGCGTCAGCCGTATTGGCTGTTGTTACATTGATTGTAGTATTGGAAAGAGTCGTTTTCTTATCATTGATATAAACGCCATAACCTGTTGTGGTTTTGGGTTGTACAGTGATATTACATCCCTCAATAGTGGTGGGGCCGCCTGCATAAATACCCGTGGCAGAAGTTGTTCCGTTTGTCTTGACAACGAAGGTGGCATTTTTTATCGTTCCTTCAGCAGAAGCAGATGCCGCGCCTGTTGTAGATACAGCAGTTGTACTAATAACAGCACCATATGCTGTTGTGGTAGCTGCTGTAGCGCGATAAGTACCACCATTGATTTTAACTTTTGCAGCTACTGCTTTTTCTGCAATTTGATAGATATTGTAGTAGTTCTTATACGCGTTTTTCTGGCTCGAGGTTGCGCCGGATGCGGTTCCATTGGTTTTGAGCGTTTCTTTTGTTGCCTCCGTCTGCGTCTTTGTCGCAACAGATACACTCACGCCACGTGCTTCCGTACCCGTTCTTGTGGTTGCCGTAACATCCAAGTTGTTCAATTCCGCTTCAGCTGCATACTCAAACATTGTGTAATCAGTAATTCCACCTGTCACTAAAACTCCATATGCGGTTGAATTTGCTTCAGCATGAAGTTCTGCTCCTGAAACTTTCATTGTGCCAGCTTGAGCCAGCAATGCATAAGCACTTGTGCCCGAAGCATTAGCAGTAAATATACCGCCATTAATAGTCGTGTGTCCTGCTGAATGGACAGCTCGTGCCGCATTCTTAGTATTTGTTGTATTAGCAGTAAATGTTCCTGCGTGAATAATCAATGTCGGATATTCCTCTCTATGACCTCCTATTTCTTGCTGTAAAGAGACATTCGTCTTTGGACCATAAATAGTTTTCGCCATTATTTCTTCGCTGCTTATTCCGCTTGCTGCTTTAATACAATAAGAATTAGATGTGGCTGTCGTAGAGGTATAAGTTCCGCTATTTATTGTTAATTTTGCAGCCGCAGCATATTCGCCTTTGTAAGCCGCATAGGAACCGTTTTCGTATATCGTTCCGTAAGTTGACGACACATAAGCTGCCTCTGCATAGGCACCAACAGTGGTAGTCGCAGTAACTGTACAATTAGTCATTTCTATGTCAGCAGCATATTCTGCGCCGTTGGCACTTCCCACAGCAGCAAACGCCATTACACCCGTTGCATACGTGTGTGCAGTTACGTCTATTGTACAATTCTTGAGCTGAATAGTGTTATATTTATCATCATAGGAGTTGTAACTTCCTGTTGCATATACACCGAAACCATAATAAGTACCCGTATTAACCTCAATCTTACCACCCGTTATACTTCCTACAGCCGTCACTTTTTGAGAATTCGTACCATCAGGCGTTTTTGTTTTATCTGCCTGAGTAGCATTACTCGAGTCAAAAATAATTCCATAAGCACGTCCCTTATCTACTGCATTAACGCGCTCATTAATAGCTTTTACCGTACCGCCTGTCATATTTAACGTAGCGAAATAGTTGCTTGTCGCCGTTGCGTTTGCAGTACCAACGCCCAAATCAATTCCTCTTGCGTTACCATTACGAAGGTTAGGATCACTTGTGGTTGCTGAATACGAGGCATCAACCAGGTTAGTATTTGTTTTACCGGTAACCATTCCACCCTCCATATTCACCAAACCATACGCTAATACACCATACGCTTGATAAGCCGCTTCTGCATACACCTCACCTCCATTGATATTCAAGACGGATGTTCCTGCAGTATTAGTTGCTACGCTACCTGCCTGAACAATACCATAAACATTTCTCGATCCAAGAGCTTCTACTTTACCACCATTGATATTTACCATCGATCCAGCTACCTGATGGATAGCACGGGCTGCACAGTTAGCGTATTTAGCGACAGATACACCTTCTACTGTAGCAGCAGCCGAAGCGTATTGACCTAAGTTGTTTACAGCAATCGTACCGCTCTCAAGGGTCAGCGTTGCGCCTGCCTTATTGACAAAGATAGTACGAATCTCGGAGTTGCGGGCAACCTCGTTGATAATTTTACCACCTGTCTTCGAGTCCTTGATTGTGACAGCCACAGCTGCGTTCACATTCAAGATACCCACCGAAGTTGCATTCACTGCTGCACGGAGCTCCTTACCATTCAGGTCAATAGTCATTGCCTTGTTGATATTGTTGGTCGCAGTAATGGTGCCCAAATTCACATCACGCATCAACTTGATTGTGGAACCTGCATTATTATTTGCGAGATCCAAACCTTGGGCCCAAGTAGTAGTATTATTTGAAATAAGTGTACCGCCCGCATTGCGCACCTCTACATCATAGTCAAGTTCCTCTTCGTTCACAGCCGTTACCGTAATACTCTTTGAGCCATAAGTAGCGTCCGTGCCGCCGATGGCGTCTTTGACTTTGAGGGTCAAGGTAGCCGTATGAGTAGTTGCCTCTTTGTTTCCGTTATACGTAAAGTTCACCGTTACGACATTTCCGGAAATAGACATCGAATTATACGTAAAATGACTCGCGTCAGCTCCGGTAAAGGTCGGTGTGTCGAAGTTATTCTCACCGTCCACATACTCCACATCAAAGGTTGCCGTCCACGCTTTATCTGCCTGCGAAGCATCCGAAGCCTTGAACGAAGCCGGAATTTCATCGCTCGAACCACTATTGACCTTTGCATTTGGGAAATTAGCGGTAATCGTACAGGACTTGGTGGTCGAATGCGCCACACCTTTCAGCGACACAGTCACAGAATTGGTACGGCTAACACCTCCGTACGAACCTCCGCCCGTGAACTGGTAGTCCACCGCCACGTGCGTAGCATCCACGCGACGCCAGTTGGAGAAAGTGAACTTACCACTTGCTCCATTAGCCGGAGAATTCGTAAAGTCCGTCAGGGCATTGCTCGTCGATGTGGTGAACGCCAACGTACGCTCACTCGCTTCCACCGGATAAATAGCCGACGGATCCGTCGGTGCCAGATCAATATTCGCAGGGGCACTGGATACAGACACAGCCGTAAAATTAGCTTGCGCATTGGCTTGAGCAGTTGATGTGCTTGCAGTAATAGTACCACTTGTGATAGCAGTTGATGTGCTTGGGGCTGATTTCCAGGAACCTCCTGTCGTCCACGAAGTAAAAACGTATCCTGCGTCAGGCACTGCTTTGATGTACCATGTGTCAGTAGGGGCACTCCCTGCATTGGTTTTCTTTTTGTCTGCATAAGTTACCGAAGAACCGGTTGTGGATTTGCTATAAGATGTAGATGTACCAACATATACCGTACCAGCACCTGTTTTGACCGCAACACCGGCTTGAGAATAATAATCGCTATTACCCCACGCGTTGCCAATACCGAGGGAGATAAACAGACCTATGAGCGCCACACGCATTGTTATGCGGTTTAGGTTGATGCGATTAGCACTCGTTTTACATGTTTGAACTAAATTTGTTCTCATATTGTTTTGTATCTTAAATTCCGATATTATTTTGCGTTATTCTCCAATAATTGTTTCACTTCTTTATCGAAGTCTGATTCGATTAGTTGTGTCTTATTGAATATCTCATATTCTTGCCCCGCTTTCTCTTCTGCCTGCGCCTTGGACACGCGCCCTTTGTTTGGCAGAATCTTGAACTTGCGGAATTCCAAGAACTCATTGACACTATTGGCGAATTGTTGCATCGTAAAGGTATTCTCCTCCTCTATCAAATCCTCAATATAATCAAAGAATCCTGTTACTGCACGCTCCAGACGCCTAATCTGTTGCTCATCCAAATAATTCTTCGCTATTGTTACGTCCGACTTCAAAATGCGTCCATCCGGGGAATTCTTCCAAGTCGTCAATCCCATGTGCGGTTTCGTATGATCAGCCGCGTCATATACAATCTCCGCAGCCGTCTTGCCCGTAATCGCATAATGGAACTTATTCTGTATCATTGCATAGAAGTCGCGCGTCGTCTGCGAATCGCTGTCGTAATCAATACTGCATTCCGCGTAGATATCCGTAATCTGTTGCCATATACGGCGCTCCGAAGAACGGATCGAACGAACACGCTCCAGCAACTCGCGGAAATAATCCTGACCAAACGCCGTCTTGCCTTGCTTCAGCCGATCGTCATCCAGCACAAAGCCTTTACGGATATACTCATTCAGCACCTTCGTCGCCCACTGGCGGAAACGGGTAGCCTGCACGGAGTTCACACGATAGCCCACAGAGATGATTGCATCGAGGTTATAAAAATTAGACTCCGTCGTCTGTGTTTTACCCTCCATTGCTCCATGTGGAGTGGTTGTTTCAATTTTTGCAACAACCACTTTCTCGTCCAATTCGCCTGACTCGAATATGTTTTTCAAGTGTCGGCTAATGGACGACTTATCTACTCCAAACAACTCAGACATAGCCTTCTGCGTCATCCATAGAGTTTCCTCCCGGACGACTACTTGCACCTTCTCCGAATGCTCGGGAGTGTTGTACAATATGAATGCTATATCTTTTGCCATTTCGATCTTATTGCTTTCTCTCGCGTATATATGCGTACTCGCACATGCGCCGTCAAAAAGCGGCGCAAAGTTACAACTTTTTTCTCTAAAAAAAAAAACACTGAGAGCAAAAAATGCAAAAAATCTGCTTTTTGCTACATTTGCATAGCAAAAGTGGATTTTTCGTACGCTCGATCGGCGTCAGGAGCGAGGACGCAGCCCCCTACTCTCGTACAGCGGCCGCTCCCCATCAAAATATTGGTCTTTTATGATTGTCATATTTCAGCTTTTACATTATCCAATTGTTGCTGTATAGGTTGTTGCATCCACTCGGAAATGGTATCTCCGACATACTCACCAAATCGACCAATTACATCCAAAGTATGATCAATAATCTCATTGGCCCTTGCCGTTTTTATTCCCGCCTCCGTCGCGAGAACGAATTCGTTGAGGAATTTTCCCCTGTAGTTTAGCAATTAATAACGGACTGACTAAAGCCTGCGTCTCAAAGTTATTGAGAATCTCCAGTTTGTTTAACGCACGTAAAATAGCCACCAACGACTCCATCTTCATTCCTTTCCCCTTCTCCACTTGCGTGACTGTTGAACGAGATACTCCCGCGCGTTCTGCCAACTGCTGCTGGCTCAGCCGCGCATTGATCCGCATCTGTCGCATCTGTTTACCTACGTATTGCAACAGCGCTTCATTAGTCATAAAATAGTCTATCATAATGCTTGATTTTTCATACATTAACTGCGTTTTTACCACTTAATGATTGCTTTCTAAATCAAAATCTACTGCAAAGGTAGTGCTTTTTTTGATATATGCAAGATTTTTTATAAAAAAAAGCGCCGAAGCGCTCTTTTTACTTATCCTTTTTATCGAACGGCAGTTCGTCCTGGGGCTTGATATGATCAATTGCCTTTTCGCTACTAATGACCGAACGCCCCAAACGATGCTCGATATCCGCACGAGCGTTACGCGCCACCTCGGCACCATCTTTCGCCACATGCGCCGCTTCCACGATGCCTTCCGGATTACGCTCCTTACTCAGGTCGGTAGCCGTCTGTTCGGCAAGCGCATTAAGCAGCAACTCCATATTGGTCATGTTATCGCGCAGGTTCTGACTCGTCAGACCCTTATGGTGCTTATACTCACGCGTTGTCATGCCGCTCCAGACCTTACTCATTAGGTCGGTCAACGCCGCATAATCAGACTCGCTCTCCACACCGCTGCGCTTCCATTCGTCCGTCAGTCCTTTACGAATCTCGATCGTCTTGATACGCTGGTTGATCCAACTCCCCGAATAGCCCAAACGGCGATAGTCTTTCACGGCTTGCTCAATACTCAGTTCCGGATCTTGCAGCTGGTAGAACCGCTCGCTTCCCACCTGCGCTAACCACCGCTTCACCGGTTCGGCTTTCTTCGATGGGATAGATTGGATAATACGCAAAATCCCCTCTAAATCAGCCACATCGGTATTGTAACGCTTGCCGTCTGCCGCAACCAATTTCAGTTGGTGACAATTTGTCACCGACTCACTTCCTTCTTCCGTAAGCCGCTGTTTTAGCTTGTTCCAATACTTGCGTCCATCAACGCTTTCCGTCAATACGCCTACCATATCCACTACCGAGAAGTAGTATTTCTCCTTCTCGTCATCCCAAACCACGCGGATCTTTGTCTGGTCTTTTTGATATATGCAAGGATTTTCGCACAAAAAAAAGCGCCGAAGCGCTCTTTTTATTACTCGTGGCTAAGTACTGCTCGCACGAAGTTGCCAAACTGGGCAATGATCTGTTTACCGGTCACCGGATCGCGATGACCATTTGCCTGCCGAATCCATCGCTCCTGCAGTTCGGCATAGCGTGGATGCCCGGCATCGTGGATGATACGTGAGGCTTCCTGACAAACCGCTTGCCATTTGGAGTTCTGTACTTCTTCCGCGGCTGTGCGCGGAGAGTGCTTATAATCCCGCTTATCACGGGAAAAAGCCTCTTTCGGACCGCGTTTAATAATCTTTCCGTTCGGAAGACGGAATGTTTTCTGTCGCATCACAATGCGATCTTGTTTGTTAAATTTGCCGGTCAGATCTTCAATTCCCGGCGCTGTTGTAAAAATAGCCATAATGTGTAATGAATTTTAATTGTTTTACGTGTAATTTTCCTTCCACCCGTTGGTTGTTCGTTCGTTGTTCCTTGGTTCTTGGTTAGTTATTACCCTTCCAACCACCTACCCACGCCCCACCTTCGAGTTTTGTCCATTAGGTCGAATAGTATTCGACAAAAAAATTGTTGTGACAAAGTGGCAAAGTTGACAAAGTTGCTGTAAATAAGCTAATTAGTGCGCTTTTTACTTTGCCACTTTGTCACTTTGTCATCCAACCTTTCGATAAACGCCATATTCTGCTTTGGTTATGAGACCCTCGTGAAGCCATTTCTCATTCCATCGGAAAGCCGTTCGAGG
>JAEEGL012086879.1_pt1 | contig 19376 bp, 11 predicted proteins | sample 9134231 | NCBI WGS metagenome assembly JAEEGL01 (sample SAMN16246548, study PRJNA631951) | gut metagenome | biome: gut microbiome; feature: rumen; material: fiber-attached | host: Bos | place: Iran: Karaj | collected 2018-10
CGATGTGGTGATCGTTGGTCTGAAAACCACTAACAATCATCTGCTTCCAGAGTTGCTTACCCCTTTGCTGCATGAGCAGACGGTGGTGGTGCTGATACAGAATGGCATTGGTGTGGAAGCTGACGTGCAAGAAATGTTCCCAGGTGTGCAGATTGTTGCGGGATTGGCGTTTATCTGTTCTTCCAAGACGGAACCAGGTCGTGTGAACCACCAGTGTTATGGCAGTATCAACCTGGGCAATTACTCCTGTAAGGATGAGGCTCGCTTTCGGAATATATTGGACGACTTCAGACAGGCTGGTATCCAGGTTGCTTCTGTGCCATACGAAGAGGCCCGATGGAAGAAGGCTGTGTGGAACATGCCTTTCAATGGTATGACGGTAGCCTTGAACACCCGTACGGATCTGCTTCTAAAGAACCCTTCTACCCGTCAACTTATCCGCGATCTGATGATGGAGGTGGTGGGTGCGGCCCAGCACTTAGGGATTACAGGTGTTACCGAAGCCTTTGCCGAGAAGATGATTGAGATCACAGATGTCATGACACCTTACTCTCCCTCCATGAAGCTCGATTTCGATTTTCACCGCCCGATGGAGATTCATTATTTATATACTCGCCCTATCGAGATTGCCAGAAATGCCGGCTACCGTATGCCGAAGCTGGAGATGCTTGAGGCGGAATTAAGGTTCTTGCAAAACTGACTCATGAAATATCTCTTACTACCTGAAACAAAAGACCGCAGCCTGGCTTTCTATCTGGCCTTGGAGGAGTATGTGGCTCGTCAGAAGGATGAGTCCGACAGCTTCTTTATGTGGCAGGTGAAGCCCAGTGTGATTTTTGGACGCAATCAGGTGGTGGAGAATGAGGTGAATGTCGATTACTGTCGGGCGCATGGCATCAGCATGTATCGCAGGAAGAGTGGGGGCGGTTGTGTGTATGCCGATATGGACAATCTGATGCTGTCGTACATCTCGGCTGGTGAGAATGTGAACTTCGCCTTCAACCGTTTCATTAATATGGTACTGCTGGTACTGAGGAAGATGGGTATAGAGGCTACGGGCACGAGTCATAACGATGTACTGATAGGTGGGCATAAAGTGTGTGGTACAGCCTGCTACCATGTGGGTGGCAAGAGTATTGTCCACAGTACGATGCTTTACGACACGAATATGGAGCATATGCTGAACGCCATCACGCCCAGCCGTGAGAAACTGCGGAAAAAGGGTATTGAGAGTGTGCGCCAGCGCATCACGCTGCTGAAGGATTATACCACGATGAGCCTTGACCAGATCAAGCTACTGATACGTGACACACTCTGTTCGGATGAACGCCGGCTGACGGCAAGTGAGGTGGTAGATGTCGAGCGGTTGGAACGGAGCTATTTAGATAACGAATTTGTTAAATTATTACAATAACCTATGGCAATAAAACAAGAATTGGAAAAACGTGAAAAACGTACTTGTCTCTATGACAAGCACTTGTCGTTGGGTGCCTTTATGTCACCCTTCGGTGGCTTTGAAATGCCTATCCAGTATGCAGGTATAGCACCGGAACATACTGCTGTTCGCGAACATGTAGGTCTCTTCGATGTGTCGCACATGGGTGAGGTGACTGTTCGTGGAAAGGATGCAGAGCGTTATGTGCAGCATATCTTTACAAATGATGTGACAGGTGCTCCTGTTGGTAAGATTTATTACGGTATGATGTGCTATGAGGATGGTGGTACTGTCGATGACCTTTTGGTCTATAAGATGGGCGAAAATGATTTCTTCCTGGTTATCAATGCTGCCAACATCGACAAAGACTGGGCTTGGATGCAGCAGCATGCCGAGGGTTTTGACATTGACCTGCAGAACCGTAGTGACTTCTATGGCCAGATTGCTGTGCAAGGACCAGAGTCGGAACATGTCGTTGAGACGGTGCTGGGCTTGGCGTGCAAGGAATTGAACTTCTATACATGCAAGACCATCGGCGACATCATCATTTCCCGAACAGGTTACACAGGCGAGGATGGTTTTGAGATCTATGCCTCACACGACTATATCCGTGACTGCTGGGACAAGCTGATTGCGGCTGGTGTGCAGGCTTGTGGCTTGGGGTGTCGCGACACCCTGCGCTTTGAGGTGGGACTGCCTCTCTATGGCGACGAACTCTCTGAGACGATCACACCCATTATGGCTGGTCTCGGTATGTTTGTGAAACTCGATAAGACAGAGTTTATCGGCAAGGATGCACTTGCCAGACAGAAGGCAGAAGGACCTGCGAAAAAACTCGTTGGTATCGAACTGGCTGACAAGGCGATTCCGCGTCATGGCTATGAGGTGTTGAATATGGATGGCGAACCTATTGGTGAGGTAACCACTGGCTATCGTACTCTGTCAACAGATAAGAGTGTCTGTATGGCGCTTGTCGATGCACAGTATGCCAAGCTCGACACTGAGGTGCAGATCCAGATCCGCAAGAAAGTATTCCCAGGCAAGGTTGTCAAGAAGCAATTCTATAACAAAAGCTATAAAAAGTAAAAGGTAAAATAGTAAAAAGTAAAAATAAAATAATAAGTATTATGGCAAAAGTAATTGAAGGACTCTACTACTCAGAGTCACACGAATTTGTAAGAGTAGAAGGTAACGTAGGTTTCGTAGGCATCACCGATTATGCACAGAACGCACTGGGAACAGTGGTGTATGTGGATATGCCCGATGTTGACGATGAGGTTGAGGCTGGTGAGGAGTTTGGTGCCGTAGAGAGCACCAAGGCTGCTTCCGACCTGATCTCACCCGTTAGCGGAACAGTCATCGAGGTCAATGAGGCACTTGAAGACCAGCCGGAACTCATCAACGAGGATGCCTTTGAGAACTGGATCATCAAAGTGGAACTCAGTGACAAATCCGACCTCGACAACCTCATGGACGCCGCTGCCTATGAGGAATTCTGCAATAAGTAATATTGCCAAAGGCTATAAGTATGGACTATAAATATTTTCCACATACAGAAGACGACCTGCAGGCGATGATGGAGAAGGTGGGGGTGGAGCGTCTCGGCGACCTCTATGCCCAGATACCTGAGGCCATCCGCTTCAGGGGTGATTATCAGTTGCCCTCAGAGATGAGTGAGCTGGAGGTGCGCGACCTGTTTGAGAAACTGGGGTCGCAGAACAAACAGCTAACCTGTTTCGCAGGCATGGGTGTTTACGACCACTATACCCCCTCCGTCATCCCCAGTCTGTTACAGCGCTCCGAGTTCCTGACCTCCTACACACCGTATCAGGCAGAGATCTCCCAGGGCACGCTTCATTATATCTTCGAGTATCAAAGCATGATGGCGGAACTTACAGGCATGGATATCTCGAATGCCTCCATGTATGATGGCACTACCGCCTGTGCTGAGGCTATGATGATGGCTGTTGCTGCTGGTAAGAAACATCGTAAGGTGTTGGTGTCTGGCTGTATCAATCCTCTGACCCTCAAAGTGTTGAAGACCTACGCCCTTCATCAGGATATCGAACTGGAGACACTGCCTGTCAGGGATGGTGCGACGCGTCTTGACGATGTGAAAGCCCGTCTCGCTGAGGGTGGTGTGGCTGGTGTCATCGTACAGCAGCCTAATGTCTTTGGTGTTGTAGAAGATTTTTCAGGTTTTGCTGATGCCTGTCACGACCAGAAGGCCCTTTTCGTGATGGATTGTGTGGCAGCTGATCTCGCCATCTTGAAGACGCCGGGCGAGTGGGGTGCCGATATCGCAGTGGGCGATGGACAGAGTCTGGGTATTCCCATGCAGTTTGGTGGTCCTTACGTGGGCTATATGTGCTGCACGGAGAAGCTGATCCGTAAGATGCCAGGTCGTATCGTTGGTATGACGAAAGATAACAGAGACCAAAGAGCCTTCGTTCTCACCCTTCAGGCACGTGAACAGCATATCCGTCGTCAGAAAGCTACGTCGAATATCTGTTCTAACCAGTCGTTGATGGCACTCTTTGTTACGATCTATATGTCGCTGATGGGTAAGCAGGGCCTGAAGGAGGCAGCACAGCTCTCCTACGCAGGTGCCCATTATCTCTGTGACGAGCTGCTGAAGACAGGACGTTTCTCGCTGGTTTATGATAAGCCATTCTTCAATGAGTTCTTTGTGAAGTACGATGGCGATGCCGACACCCTCTACCAGCGTTTCATCGAGGCAGGCATCCTGGGTGGTGTGCGTTATGAGGATGGCTTTCTCTTTGCCGTCACCGAGAAGCGTACGAAGGAAGAAATTGATAACCTTGTAAAGATCGCAGCCCTATGAATAATAAGTTATATGGAAATCTGATCTTCGAACTTTCGAAGGAAGGTCGTAAGGGTTACAGTCTGCCCAGGAATAATTTTGGCGATTACAAGGTGCCTCAGTCACTATGTCGGGCAGAAGATGCTGCTCTGCCTGAGTGCGACGAACTGACGGTAGTACGTCATTACACCAACCTCTCGAATAATAACTTTGGGGTTGATACAGGCTTCTATCCTCTTGGCTCGTGTACGATGAAATACAATCCGAAGATCAATGAGGAGATGGCAGCACTGCCGCAGTTCCAGAATCTGCATCCGGAGCAGCCCGAACATACCGTAGCTGGTGCTAAGGCTCTGGTTACCCTGCTGGAGAAGTCGCTCTGTGCCCTTACTGGTCTGGCTCACTTCACCTTCAAGCCCTATGCGGGTGCCCATGGCGAACTCACTGGCTTGATGACCATCGATAACTATCACCGTTCTCGTGGCGACCTGCAGCGTAAGAAGGTGATTGTGCCCGATTCTGCCCACGGCACGAATCCCGCCTCTGCCGCCGTCTGCGGCCTGGAGATCATCGAGGTAAAGTCGGATTCTAGTGGCCTAGTCGACCTAGTCGACCTAGAACGTCTAGTCTCTCTAGAAGGCGATTCCATCGCCGCCATGATGATGACCAATCCCAATACCCTCGGACTCTTTGAGACCAGCATCCCTGAGATTGCAAAGCTGATTCATGGCTGTGGTGCGCTGATGTATTACGATGGTGCCAATCTCAATCCGATGCTGGGAGCCTGTCGCCCTGGTGACATGGGCTTCGATGTGATGCATATCAACCTGCATAAGACGTTCTCCACACCTCATGGTGGTGGCGGACCAGGTAGCGGACCAGTAGGTGTCCGTGAGGGACTGCAGGCGTTCTTCCCCTGTGTGTCACCTTATCACGGCAACTTTGCCGTGATGATGCGCGCCTATGCCTATATCCTCTCTTTAGGGCGTGAGAATGTAAAGTTTGTTGGTCCTTTGGCAACCCTCAATGCCAACTATATCAAAGCGTCGCTGAAGGATGTCTATGAACTGCCCATCGACACACTCTGCTGCCATGAGTTCGTGTTCGATGGCTTGAAGGATAAGAGTACGGGTGTCACCACGATGGATGTGGCGAAGCGACTGTTAGACTACGGCTATCATGCCCCAACGATCTACTTCCCGCTGCTCTTCCATGAGTCGCTGATGATAGAACCCACTGAGAATGAGTCGAAGGAGACTCTTGATGGCTTTATCGCCGTGATGCGTCAGATCGCGGAAGAGGCAAAGACAGATCCAGAACTGGTGAAGTCGGCACCCCACACCACTCCCATCGGACGTGTGGATGATGTCCTCGCCGCCAAGCATCCCGTCACCACCTATCGTCAGATGATTAAAGAATAATTTTTTCAGACAGAAGAACATAAGAAACATAAGTTTTAGGCAGTAATATTTATGTTCTTATGTTCTTTTTATCTAAAATAAAGTTTATATGTCTAAGACTGATTTGATTATTATCGGCGCAGGACCTGGTGGTTACCGCGCCGCTGAGTATGCCGCCCAACAAGGTCTGAAGGTCGTGATCTTCGAAGGCTCTGAGGTGGGAGGCACCTGTCTGAATGTAGGCTGCATCCCCACCAAGACCTATGTGCATAGTGCCACCTTCGACGAGGCTCGTCAGCGTATGGGCGAGGTGGTGCCCCAGCTCCGTGCTGGTGTCGAGACCATCCTCTCGCATCCCAACATCACGCTGGTTCGTGAAAAAGGTGTGTTTGTGGATGCTCATACAGTTGGCGACTATACAGCCCCTCATGTCATCATCGCCACAGGCTCCGAAACGAAATGGCTCCCCATCGAAGGTGCTCAGACGGATCCTCGTGTCGTAGATTCCACAGGACTGCTGCAGCTCGACACCCTCCCCAAGCGCCTCGCCATCATCGGTGCAGGCGTCATCGGCATGGAGTTCGCCAGCGTCTTCCATCGTTTCGGTTCTGAGGTAACGGTGATCGAGTATCTGAAGGAGTGCCTGCCAGCCCTTGACAGTGACATCGCCAAGCGTCTGCGCAAACTGCTTGAGAAGCGTGGCATCACCTTCAAGATGAAGACCGCTGTTGAGAACCTTGCCGACATCGATGCTGATGTGATCCTGATGGCAACAGGTCGCAAGCCTCGTGTACAACCCGACTTCGCCAGTGCAGGCATTGAGTACGATGAGCGCCAGGGGATTGCTGTCGATGCTCATTTCGAGACCACCGTCAAAGGCATCTATGCCATCGGCGATGTGAACGGCAAGCAGATGCTCGCTCATGCTGCTGAGATGCAGGCAATACATGCCGTTAACCAGATTCTGGGCAAGCATGACAATATCCGTTTCGACATCATGCCCGCTGCCATCTTCACCGAACCCGAGGCAGCTTGTGTAGGACCAACCGAAGACCAGCTCAAAGCCGACGGCATTGCCTTTACCTGTAAGAAGTCCTTCTGGCGTGCCAATGGCAAGGCTCTGGCGATGGGTGAGACCGAAGGTCTCTTGAAGCTCTTCTGCGATGCTGACGGCGTGATCTTAGGTTGTCACGCCTATGGTGCCCACGCTGCCGACATCGTTCAGGAGGTCAGTGTGCTGATGTGCAAGCAGACGACGCTCAGCGAACTCGCCGATATGGTACACATCCATCCGACTCTCTCCGAGATCCTTCGCTCCGCGGCTGAGATATAACATGATTATTTACCAATTATATTTACAAATCAAAAAATGAAGACAATGAAGAATTTCTTGTGCTATGCGACATTTCTGATCGCGGCACTAATTGGAGGTAGTTGCCTTACCTCTTGTAACACGAGTGATGACAATCCTTCGCCAGCCCCTGAGGTCACCCTTGAGGATGCCTTGACGGATGGTAATGTCGTGGCTATGGCTTTCAACCTTAACGGTGAGGACTTCTACGTAGCCTTCGTGAGGGTGGGCGATACCTATGAGTTGCTCGACTTTGACAGAGCGATGACACGTGCTGAAGAACCGGTAATCACAGAGAAGGATTGTGAGTTTACGATGATTCACGACAAAGAAAACAACCTGATCAAATTCACTGTTAAGGAGAAAAAGACTTCCGGTCTCGTGCTGACCGCTGTCATCGACATTAAGCAGAGTACAATGGAGGTGACACCTGGCGATCCGAAGTACAAGATAACCGGTGTGAAGATGAAGGTTTCCAACGTCGAGATTACCAATCTGCTGAAGAAGAAAGGCGAAGGAGTTACCTTGACCGATGCTTTGGTGAAAGGTGCAAAGGTGGAGGTGTCCTATTACTGGGAAAGAAGCAAAACCCCAACCGTCTTCACTTTCACTAACGAAGGTGGAACATTCTCTTGCAAGACTACTGGCTACAATAGTGATACCTTTGAAAAGGGTAGTCTGAGGTCGGAGGGCAACTTACTACGTTTCAGCGTCATCAACAACGTAAATCCTTATTGTTCCCTCGAGATCGACTTCAATGTACCGAATATGACCTACAAGTTCTTCACGGTCTTTCATGACTATTACGACTCCTTCAAAATCAGCGTGAACGACACTGACCTCACGTCGAAAATTAACAAGGAGTAGTCACATGGGGTGTGTCCCACTGATTCCGCTCTGAGTAACCACCCCCCTTCTATATAGCCCTCCCCCTTTAAAGGGGAGGCTATAGTAGGAAGGGGTGTTACTCCAAAAGGAATCAGCACCCCCCAAAGACCCCACCGCTACACCCGCCGTGAGGTGGAGCTGATCGTGGAATACCTCTGCGAACCATGAAAACAGCTTTTTTTCAGCAGAAGAACATAGAAGTGTACCGAACCGCACAAAATAGCACAGAAGCCGCCATTGATATGTTGTACCTTTGCAACGGCAATGAAGGCAAGCGGGCCGCAAAGGAAGCATTCCTTTGGTGGAGGGAGATAATCTCCACGGGTCACTCGGATGATCTCCACGGGTGACGGAGATAATCTCCATCAGGGGAAAGGAATAATCTCCATGATGCGAAAAGACAATTCGGATAGCAGTCAGATGATATTCCTTCGAGGCAAAGATGGCATTCCTTCCGCTACCCGCCAAACCTCAGCCGACAGTCCCCAGTGATCATAACTAAGTGGACGTACCTTTTGGTTGATATCTTCTGGTAAAATCGCTCATTGCAATAAGCTTTTTGAATAAAAAATTGGTTATTACAATAAGTTTTATTATCTTTGTGCCCTATAATATCTAGTTATGGAAGCTTATTTCTAATTTGACTGCGATGAAGAAAACGTTAAAACTTTGGATGCTTTTGGTGGTGGCGCTGTACATCGTATCGTGTACCGATATAAATGACAGCCCTGTAGTTTACGGCCCGCTCAATGAGGCGCTGACTAACACGGGAATCTTTACGGAGATTAAGGAAAATCCAGATGCGGCGGCGATGAAGAAGAAGGACGAACTAAACTACCTGTCGCAGTACAGCATGTTCATTCAACAGCCTGTGAACCACAACCGGCCCGACGGCGACAAGTTCAAACAGAAGGTGTGCATCCTGTTTCGAGGCTATGACCGCCCCACTATCATGGTGACTGAGGGGTATCAATGGTTAGATTTCGTCGACATGTTAGATGTCGGAAAGAACCTGAATGCCAATATGGTACACGTGGAGCATCGCAACTTCGGCGAGTCATATAATCAGGATAAAGGAAAGTGGGAGTATGAAACGTGTGCCCAGGCATCGGCTGATCTCCACGCTGTCTATCAGGCGCTGAAGCCTTTATTCAAGGGTAAGTGGATGAGCGCTGGTACCAGCAAGGGTGGTGAGACTTCTATAGACTATGTCTATTATTACCCGAATGATATGGATTTGGCCGCAGCCTTCTGTTCACCTTTCAACACCAGTCTTACGGACAAGCGTTTCGGTGAATATCTTTTTAACGAGGTAAGTACCGAGGAGTTGCGCGATATCATGAAAAAGAGTATACGCTTGGCATTGAAAGATGGTGAAGAGGGGTATTACCAGTCGGTCTGCGACCTGTTTAAGAAGAAGAGTTTGCCGGTTCCTACGTTTGCCGAATATGTTTTTAATTGCTTCGATACCTTTTTTGATATATTCCAGTATACACTTCCAAACAAACATCAAGAAAAAATTGAGAGCATTACCAAAGATAAGGAATCGCTTGTAGCGGCGATCTTCAAAATGGTATCTGACAACAGAACTATTGACTTATATACCTATTTCGTGGATTGTGCAAAGGAGCAGGGCTTCCCTGATTATGGCTACGACTATTTGGCCGATGTGCTGGAGAGTACCAGCTTCAAGGCTGAGGATGTGATGCCAGCTTTACTGCATGAGGAGGACCGTTGGCTGGTGAACCAATACGATGCCAGCATCCGTATTGACATGTATGAACACTTTTTTATGAACTCCACCACCCCCCTGCTCTTCTTCTATTCAAAAGACGATCCCTGGTCGGCTGGTCAGCCTGAAAAGATTGGTCCTAATGTCAAGAAAATTATCAATCCCATCGGCATTCATAGTTCCCGAATCAATGATCCCGCCTATTGTCCTGCCGATGTGAAACAAGAGGTGATGGATTACATCAGTACCTACATCTTTAAATGAAAAGCCTAAAAAACATCGTGTTTCTTTTTTGTATATTTGCCACCGAAATGATTAACTCACGAACCACAAGCATTGTCTGTAGCGCTTTTGATGATATCTTCCACCACTTTGGGGAAGTATTTCATCTCTAGCTGGTGTTCTTTCTCAGCGATGTCCTCTACGGTATCGTCGGGAGAGAGACTGACACGGAACTGGGCGATAATCTCTCCTGCATCACAGACGGGTGTGACCCAATGAACGGTCATACCCGTCTCTGTTTCTCCGGCAGCCTTTACCGCTTCGTGTACGTGGTGTCCCCACATGCCCTTGCCACCATATTTCGGCAACAGGGCAGGGTGGATATTGATTATCCTGTGAGGGAAAGCGTCAATCAGGAAGTCTGGAATCAAAGGCAGCCAACCCGCCAGAACGATGAAGCCGATATTGTATTTCTGAAGCAGCGGCATCATCACGTCAGGATTGTGCAGATCAGCCTTAGGGGTAACAGCCGTAGGCACACCAAGACGCTCCGCCCGCACCAGCGCATAGGCGTCAGCCTTATTACTGACAACGAGAGCGCAGTTTACGCTCTCGGAGTCAGCAAAGTGTTTGATCAGGTTCTCGCAGTTGGTACCGCTTCCCGAAGCAAAAATTGCTATATTCATTATTATACCAAATGTTCGATGAGATCGGCACGGTCGCCTGGGAGCATGTCGATGACAGGAATCTCAACCATCGTGTAGCAGCCAGGCTGCAGGCGCATGGAGGCACGTGCCACATTCACCAGCACCTGACCTGTGAGGGCGGGGTTGTTGATGCTCATGTTAAACTCCAGACGCTGGTTCTGCGTCTTGCCGCTCACACCCTTGCGCACCAGATTCACGCCATGACCCATGTCGCGCACGTCATCCACACTCTCCACCTGGAACACATGAGTCTCGTCGCTGGCGAAGTAAGGATCAGCCTTGATGGCGGCAGTCACCTCTTCGAGCTTGGCACCCTCTTCGAGCTCTACATACACCATACGGCGATGGATACCCTCACCGAGGGGAATGGTCATCGACAGGGCGTTCTTCACACCAGCCTTAGAGCGCACGCATACGCTATGCCCCATCGACATACCAGGGCCGAAGTTCGTATAGCTAAGTCCTTTAGGAGCAAGGCTCTGCATCAGAGTGCGAACGATAGAGTCTGAACCCGGATCCCAGCCGGCAGCGATCACGCTCACAGTGTTCGTCTCCTGATTCAGTTTCATCAGGCGCTCACGATAGCCACGGATCTGGGTGTGTATATCGAAAGAATCGACGGTGTTGATGCCGAGAGGCAGAATCTGGTTGGCATACTCCTCACAGCTACGGGTCGGAGTGGCGAGGATGGCCACATCCACATCCTTTAGTTCACGGATATCCTTCACCACCTCATACTGGGCGAGTTCCGCGGGCTTGTTCTCAGCACCGTTACGACGTACGATACCTGCTACTTCCATGTCGGGGGCTGTCTCCAGGGCCTCGAGTGCATACTTACCAATGTTGCCGTAACCTACGACGGCTGCTCTGATTTTCTTCATATCTTATATGTGTTTGTTGTTTATTTCAATCTTTTCGGTGGCAAAAGTACATATTTTATCTGAGATAAATAACATTTTGCATAAGAAATTGCATAAAAACTTTCTTTTTGTGACAGAATACAAGTTTTATGCAAGAAATATAATAAAAACGACAGCGAATCGTTATTTAAATGCTTTAAAATTTAAACAGATAAAAACTATGATTGAGTATATCAAAGGAGAACTGACAGAGTTGACACCAGCGTTGGCAACAATCGAGGCTGGCGGTATCGGTTATGGACTGAGTATCTCGCTGAACACCTTCAGTGCGATTCAGGGAAAGAAGGAGGTGAAGCTCTATGTGTATGAGGCTATCCGCGAAGATGCCCATCAACTCTTCGGGTTTGTGAACAAGAAAGAACGGGAGATGTTCCTCCTGCTCATCACGGTGAGTGGGGTGGGCGCCAATACGGCGCGGATGATGCTCTCAGGCATGAGTGTGGCTGAGCTTTGTAACGCCATCTCTACCGGCAACGCCAAGTTGATACAAAGTATCAAGGGCATCGGAAAGATGACGGCACAGCGTATCATCGTGGATCTGAAGGATAAGATCGTGGCATTGGGTATCACCGATGAGATACCGGTGGGTGGCTCTGCGGCACCACCTGTGAACAACGAGGTGAAGGACGAGGCTGTCTCGGCACTGACGATGCTGGGATTTGCGCCGGCACCGAGTCAGAAGGTGGTGGTTCAGATCCTGCAGGAGCAGCCCAATGCTCCTGTGGAAACGGTGGTGAAACTCGCCCTCAAACAAATCAAGTGATATCTTCTTGAAACGGATAGCGGGCATCGTCATGGGTTTGCTGTTTGTCTGTGCATTTGCGCAGACAAATTCTGGAGCAATGCCGGTGATCGGGGATGATGACATTCCCGATTCTTCTTCACGCGCACGCTGGCGTATCCAGAAGACGGCACCTCTGCTCGTGGCTGATCTTGACTCTTCAGCTATCGACCTGAGGCGACCCGACAATATCCGGCAGACGGTGGAGTACGACGACTCTGCCAATGTGTATCTGGTGGGCTCGAAGATCGGGGATTCCTACCTGAATGCCCCCATCCTGATGACGCCTGCCGAGTATCGCCGCTGGAGTGAGAAACGTGCCATGCGTGACTTCTTCCGCAAGAAGAACACGGAGAATGTGCAAAACAAAGGCAAGGATAAGTTCTCGTTTGCCGATATGCACTTCGATCTCGGACCTGCAGAGAAGATCTTCGGACCTGGTGGCGTACGCATCAAGACCCAGGGAACGGCAGAGCTGAAGATCGGCATGAATATGAAGAACATCGACAACCCCTCGCTGCCCATCCGAAACCGCAAGACCACTGCCTTCGACTTCGACGAGAAGATCAACCTCTCCGTGAACGGCAGGGTGGGTGACAAGGTGAACATGAACCTGAACTACAACACCGATGCCACCTTTGACTTCGACACGCAGAACCTGAAGCTGAAATACGAGGGCAAGGAAGACGAGATCATCAAACTGGTAGAGGCAGGTAACGTGTCGTTCCCCTCGAACAACTCACTCGTGAAAGGTGCATCGAGCCTGTTTGGTATCCGTGCCGATATGCAGTTCGGACGACTGAAGCTGCAGACGGTGCTCTCGCAGAAGAAATCATCCACGAAGAGTGTATCCTCGAAGGGTGGCACGCAGACGACTCCCTTTGAACTTGATGTGGCCGACTATGAGGAGAACCGCCACTTCTTCCTGGCGCATTACTTCCGTCAGCACTACGACGAGGCGATGGCGAATCTGCCTAACCTGTTGACGGGTATCGAGATCAACCGTGTGGAAATATGGGTGACCAATAAGACCGGACTCACCACCAACACCCGTAACATTGTGGCATTCACCGATCTGGGTGATACGAAGGTGAGCAATCCCAGATGGGACCTGACAGGACAGACAGTGCCAGGCAACAATGCTAATACGGAGTACAACACCCTGACGACGCAATATGCGGCAGCCCGTGATATCGAACAGACCAACAGTGTGCTCTCTGGCATCCCCGGCTTCCTCTCGGGGGCTGACTTCGAGACCCTGGCGAGTGCACGACTGCTGTCAAGCTCTGAATATACCGTCAACAAGGCCCTCGGCTACGTGTCGCTCCGCGCTGGTCTGCAGACGGATCAGGTGCTGGCAATAGCCTATGAGTTTACTTACGGGGGTGTGACCTATCAGGTGGGTGAGTTTGCCAGCGACCTGACGGATGCCTCAAAGGCGCTCTTCGTGAAGTCGCTGAAGAACACCTCGAATAATCCCCATCAGGGCAACTGGCACCTGATGATGAAAAACGTGTATTACCTCGCCTCGACGGTGGAGAAGACCAAGTTCCGTCTCGACATCAAGTATCAGAGCGATACCACAGGTGTCTATCTCACGTATATCCCGGAACCGCAGGTGAAGAACCAGACGCTGCTGCGCCTGTTGGGCTGTGACCGTCTGGACAATAACAATAAGCCCAACCCCAACGGCTACTTCGATTTCATAGAAGGCTATACGGTGAGCAACGGGCGCGTGTTTCTGCCTTCGTCAGAGCCTTTCGGCGGTTATCTGCGTGAGCGGCTGAGGCGTGCCGGTATCGATGCCCAGACGGCGGAGAAATATGTGTTCAGTCAGCTTTACGACTCCACCAAGACGACAGCCAAGCAGAATGCCGAGAAGGACAAGTATATCATGACAGGCCAGTATAAGGGCTCTTCGGGTAGTGTCATCTCCTTGGGAGCCTATAATGTGCCTCAGGGATCGGTGGTGGTGACGGCTGGCGGTGTGGTGCTGACCGAAGGCTCTGACTATACGGTGGATTATTCGGCTGGTGAGGTGACGATCCTGAACCAGAGTATCATCGATGCCGGCACGAATGTGAACGTGTCGTTGGAGTCGAACACCGACTACGGCATGCAGCGCAAGTCGATGATGGGTGTCAACTGGGAATATGAGTTCTCGAAGAACTTCCAGATAGGCGGTACGCTGATGCATCTCTCCGAACAGGCGCTCACCTCGAAGGTGACGATGGGATCGGAGCCCTTGAACAACACCTTGTGGGGCCTGAATGTGAACTGGAAGCAGGAGAGCCACTGGCTCACCTCGATGCTTAACAAGATTCCCTTCCTCCATGTGAAGGAGCCGTCGCACATCAACTTCACGGGTGAGTTTGCCCACCTCATCGCCGGTACGGCCAGCGGCATTCAGGACGATGCCTCTTATATCGACGACTTTGAGAACTCGAAGAACTATATCGACGTGAGCAATCCGAAAGCCTGGAACCTCTCCAGTGTGCCTTCCCTCTTCATGGAGTCGAGGGACAGGACCGACGTGACCAGCGGCTTTAACCGTGCCCTTCTGGCCTGGTATAACATTGACCCGCTCTTCACCCGTCGTTCCTCAACGCTCACGCCTGCCCATATCAAGAGCGATCTGGAACAGTTGTCAAACCACTATGTGCGTGAGGTCTATGTGAAGGAGCTCTATCCCAACCGTCAGCAGAGCACCTATAACGGTGCCACCTCGACGTTGCCGATCCTGAACTTGGCCTACTATCCCCAGGAGCGCGGACCCTATAATCTGACGCGTGACCTAAATGCAGACGGTACGCTGCGCCAGCCTGAGACGAAGTGGGGCGGCATGATGCGCAAACTCGACACCAACGACTTTGAGCAGGCCAACATCGAGTATATCGAGTTCTGGTTGCTTGACCCCTTCATCTACACCCGTGAGAAGGGCGAGGCCTCCGACTATGCCGGCGACCTCTACATCGACCTGGGTGAAATCAGTGAGGACGTGCTGCGCGACGGTAGAAAGTTCTACGAGAGCGGCATGCCTGTCGATGGCTCCAATGCCTTTGTCACTACTCAGTGGGGTAAGATCCCCGTGCAGGCCACCCAGACCTATGCCTTTGCCACGACGGCTGGTTCGCGTAATCTGCAGGATGTGGGCTTCAATGGCCTTAACGACAACGAGGAGCGTGGCTACGGGGCTTATAAGGAGTGGATCGACGCCGTGATCAGCAGTGGGGTGGTGACGAAGGACAGTATCATCCAGGCTTGGCGGAACGACCCTGCCGGTGACAACTACCATTACTTCCGTGGCTCTGACTACGATGATGAGAAGAAAAGCATTCTCGATCGCTATAAGCGTATCAACAACCCGCAGGGCAACTCGCCTGATACTGACAACCAGACGGAGTCGTACGACACCAGCTATAAGAGCAGTCCCGATGTGGAGGATATCAATCTCGACTTCACCCTCAACGAGTTTGAACGCTACTACCAGTACAAGGTGCGTATCAGTCCTGAGATCTTAGAGGCCTATCGGAACGGCGTGGCACCAGAAGAGTGCTTCATCTCTGATATGCGTACCAGCAGCGTGAAACTGCGCAATGGCAATACGGAAGAGGTGAACTGGTATCAGTTCCGTGTGCCCCTGGTGGATTTTGAGCGCAGGGAAGGTGGCATCAGCGACTTTACCAGCATCCGCTTCATGCGTATGTTTATGACAGGTTTCCAGAAGCCTGTCGTGCTCCGTTTCGGTAGTCTGAACCTGGTGCGTGGCGAATGGCGCCTCTACAAGCAGAGCCTTGGAACGAGTGGGGCAGAGGGTGGCACCCTTAACATGAGTGCGGTAAACATCGAGGAGAACAACGACAAGAAACCCGTGAACTACGTGTTGCCACCAGGTATCAACCGTGTGACCGATCCCTCACAGCCTCAGTTGGTGGAGAGCAATGAGCAGGCACTGCAGATGATTGCCAACGATCTGCAGCATAATGAGTCGAAGGCCGTCTATAAGAAAACCGTCATCGACTTGCGCCAATACAAGCGGATGCAGATGTTCGTACACGCCAACCACCTTGTGCCAGACCTGACCAACCTTGAGGATAAACAGCTGGCGGTGTTCATCCGTCTGGGCAGTGACTACAAGAACAACTACTACGAATACCAGATACCACTGGTGCTCACACCCGATCGCAACGACTATAGCAAATACTCCACTGCCGATCGCCGCATGGTGTGGCCACTGGAGAATATGCTTGATATCTCCCTCGATGTGTTCACGAACCTGAAGAAACAGCGTAACCAGATGAGGGCCACAGGCATGACCTCCTATAATCAGCTCTATACGGTTTCCGATCCAGCTAAACCGGCTAACAAGGTCAGTATCTTAGGAAACCCCACACTCGGCGAGGTGAAAGTGATGATGATAGGCGTGCGCAACCTCTCGAGAGATGTAAAGTCGGGTGAGGTGTGGGTCAATGAGCTCCGTCTGCTGGATTCGAACAACGAGGGTGGTTGGGCTGTGTCTGGTACGATGAATGTGCAGCTCTCCGACTTTGGCATGGTGAACCTCACAGGCCGTTATATCAGCGACGGCTTCGGTGGCTTGGAGGAAGGGGTGATGCAGCGCTCCACTGATACGCAGAAGCAATATAGTGTCACCACCTCGCTCGAACTGGGTAAGTTCTTTCCTGATAAGGCGAAGGTGTCGGTGCCCCTCTATTACTCTGTTACCAAGGAGACGGTGAAGCCGCGTTACAACCCGCTCGACAGTGACCTGCGGCTTGATGAGGCGCTGGATGCCGCTCCTACCAAGGAGGAGCGCGACAGTATTGAGAGTATCGCCCTAACACGTACCACTAACTCCAACTTCTCCATCTCCAACATGCGTTGGGGACTGAAGTCGAAACGCCATCCGATGCCTTATGATCCAGCCAACTTCTCGTTCAGTTACAGTCATGCCCACCGTTACACCTCAGGTAAGACCACCGTCTATGAGAAAGAAGACCAGTGGCGCGGTGCACTGAACTACAGCTACTCGCCTGTGTATAAGACGTGGGAACCGTTTAAGAAGCTGCAGGGCAAGTCGAAGTGGCTCAACTTCCCTAAGGTGTTCGGTCTGAACTACCTGCCGCAGAGCATTGCCCTGAACTCTGAGATTACACGCAGTTACTATGAGTTGCAGGAACGGGACATGGAGAATCTCAGCAACCAGAGTCTGCCGTTGACCTTCAACTCGCAGTTCCTCTGGAATCGTGACTTCGCCATGCGCTGGGACTTTACGAAGAACCTGCACTTCAATTTCCAGTCGGCCACCCATGCGGAGATTGAGGAACCCTATACCCCTGTGAACAAAGACCTCTTCCCTGACCGCTATTCGGCATGGAAGGACTCCGTGTGGCGCAGCATCAAGAACTTGGGAACACCGCTCGACTACCAGCAACAGGTCACTGCCAGCTATCAGCTGCCGCTGAACAAGTTGCCGTATCTTGAGTGGATCAACAGCGATGCCTCCTATAATGCCCGCTATACCTGGGTGCGCGGAACGAAGCGTAACGATGGTGTGTCGCTGGGTAATACTGTGAACAGCAATCGAAACGTAAATATCAACGGGGCCTTCAATCTCGAGACGTTCTATCATTATTTCCCCTTCCTGAAGAAAGCCGATGAGCGCTTTGGCAGAGCCAGGAGTGCAAATGTTTCCACCCGGACAAGGCAGGCTAGGCAGGTAAAACAACTTGGCAACACTGAGGAGCCCACGCCTGATGAGAAGGTGCTGCCTCTGCATAGAAACGCCTACCAGCGCGAGATCACCCTGAGCCCCGATACCACCATCACCGTGGCCCACAACAAGAATACCCGTAGGTTGGATGTGACGGCTCGCACGCGTGATGGTAAGCCCTATCACATCAAATACAAGGTGATCGATCAGAATAAGATCCTCATCAAGAACCAGGATACCGTTCAGCTGAAACTCAGTATCGTGGCTAAACCGTCGAGAGAAAACGAGTGGTGGTATAAGCCCACTCAGGCTGCTGCCCGCTTCCTGATGATGGTGCGCTCCGTCAACGTGAGCTACCGCAACCAGTACTCCATGCTGTTGCCTGGGTTCCTGCCCATGATTGGCGATATGTTCGGACAGCGTGCCGACGGACTCCTGTCACCAGGTCTTGATTTTGCCTTTGGTATGATTGGCGACAGCTATATCGACAAGGCCCTGGAAAACGGGTGGCTGATGAAAAACGACAGTATCTCTATCTCCACACCGGCTACCGTCAACAGCACCAATGACCTGCAGATAAGGGCCGTGCTGGAACCCATCCGCGACCTGAAGATCGACCTCAATGCCTCTTGGACCGACAACCGTGCCCGCAGCATCCAGTTTATGTATCCAGGCAAGCCCACCACCCATAGTGGCTCGTTTAATATGACCACCATCTCGTTGACGGGCTCCCTTGCAGGAATGGGCGATGCCAGCAACGGCTATCACTCCGATGCCTTCGACCACTTCCGTTCGCTGTTGCCGGAGTTCCGGAGCAGGGTACAGGCGCAGTATGCCGATGCCCCCCATAAACACCAGGATGTGAACCCCTATGGTGCCGACGTGATGGTGCCTGCCTTCCTCTCTGCCTATACGATGGGAGCTGGTAAGTCGCTTAGCATCTTCCCTGCCATCACCCGTCTGCTGCCCAACTGGACAGTGCGTTATACAGGTCTGTCAAGACTCCCGTTCGTGCAGGAGTATCTGAAGAGTCTCACCCTGAATCACGCTTATAAAAGTGTGTATAGCGTGGGTAGTTATGCCTCGTACAGCTCTTGGCAGGAGTATATGAACGGGTTGGGCTTCATCAGGGATCAGGCCACGGGTGCCCTCCAGCCCTCATCGATGTATAACGTATCCACAGTGAGCATCAACGAGGCCTTCTCACCCCTGTTGGGTATCGATGCCACCTTCCATAACAACCTCACGGCAAAGGTTGAGTACCGCACCACCCGTGTGCTCAGTCTCTCGATGACCAGTGTGCAGCTCAACGAGGCGCTGAGTCGTGACTGGGTGATAGGTTTCGGCTATAAGATACAGGACTTCCGTCTCTTCACCGATGGTTTCAGCCGTAAGGTGGGCAG
>JAEEGL013004829.1_pt1 | contig 19376 bp, 16 predicted proteins | sample 9134231 | NCBI WGS metagenome assembly JAEEGL01 (sample SAMN16246548, study PRJNA631951) | gut metagenome | biome: gut microbiome; feature: rumen; material: fiber-attached | host: Bos | place: Iran: Karaj | collected 2018-10
ATGATGCGCGAGGCGGATAAGAGGATGTATGCCCGTAAGTCAGAATACTATATGAAGGAAGGAAATGACAGAAGAAGAAAATAGAAAGCAACATCTCATACTTAAGGCCGATGCTTTAGTATTATGTAGCGTCTTTTTTATATTAGTAAAATGACTGATTTTGATAACTAATATAAATTGATCGGCTTAAACTAAAAGGGCTGTTCCGAAGGGCAGCCCATATATGAGATCCGGCGGGAATAAGCCCACCGGGAAGGGCGGAAAGTTGCCGCCACGAATATGATAAGTATCGTCTACTCTTAGAATTCGTTTCCGGTTCTGTTTTTGATAAAGGATTCGCAGTACAAAAATTTTATCCCTTCTCGGAAAAGTGTCCTTTCTGCATATTATTGATAGAACTGTATTTTGAAATTCTTTCCTCACTATTGACATTCAATTTATGCTGAAGTATTTTTTCGACAAAGGAAGCCTCACCCGCAGGCAGGCTCTCTCCCAACGACACCGTCACATCCGCCCGTACCACATTCGTCAGCACCAACATCACCGCTATCAATAATGCGCCTAACTTCTTCATCGAATATCTCCTCTTGTAATACAAATAAGCCATACCTCTATTATAGCACTTTGTTTTTTGACGATAATATGGTAAAATAAATTATTACCGAATATGGCGCGGGGGATGGGAAAATCCCTTGAAAAACGGATCACAGGAGGGGATTTATGAAGGACGAGGAAAAGGTAGTATTTTTGAAAGCAGTGTTGTCGATGGCGACCGTGGATGATGACGTGGATCTGGCGGAAATGAAGTTTTTTTCAAGACTCAGTGACTTGCTCGGATTGAACGGAATGGAGATCGCCAATATCCAGGCGGATGTTCTGAAGGGAAAGGAAACCACGGAGGATTATCTCGAAGGGATCAAGGAGAGAGGCACAAAACTGCAGCTTTTGTATGAAATGGTGTCCATCGCCAGTTCGGACGATAACTATGACGAGGCGGAGCATAAGAAGATCCGCGAGGCAGCAAATACGCTCGGAATCGAGACCGGGAAGCTGGAAGAGATTGAGAAGCTGGTCAGCGAAGAGATGGAGCTTTTGAAGAAAAAAGAGCGTATTTTGGAATACTAAGTTTATTCGGGGAGGCGCCGCAAGATAGCGCCTCCGTTTTTTTTGAGCCATTGGTCACAAGCCTTGTATTCCGGGAAAACGGATAAGACCTCATCATAAAAGGCCTTGGAATGATTCATGTGCTTTCGGTGCGCGAGCTCGTGCACAACCACGCTGTCTAAGACCTCCGGCGTGGTGAGGAGGAGAAGGCAGTTGAAATTCAGATTCCCTTTGGAGGAGCAGCTGCCCCAGCGGCGGCGCTGGCTGCGGATCGTGATGCGCCCGTAGGAAACCCCCATTTGGGCAGCGTAATACTCAACCCGCGCGGGGATGCGCTTTGCCGCTTCTTTGCGCAGGGTTTTCAACTCTTCGGGAGTAAAAGGATCGGCGGCGGGAAGAGCCGCTTTTTCTTTTGCCTCCTGAAGGTGCTTCTCGATCCAGCCCTTATGCGCTTCCAGAAAGGCGCGGATCTCTTTTTTTGCCATCCGGTTCGGGCAGCGGACGATGACCTTTGCATCGCCGGTTACCGTAACGGCGATGGTTTTGCGTTTCGAGCGGATGATCTCGCAGGAGATGGTTCCTGTGTCCATGGTCCGGTTCGTAAGATTCTCAGGCATAATGGGTTACGATCCTTTCTACCGACGCAAGATAGGAGCCCCCGAAGATGTAAAGGTGGTTTAAGAGATGGAAGAGGTTGTAGAGGTCCCTTCGGTCCCGATATGAGCTGTCCAGGCCGGAAAGCTCCCGATACGCCTGGTAGAAAACCGGGGAAAAACCGCCGAAGAGCTCCGTCATGGCAAAGTCTGCTTCCGCGTGCCCGACATAAACGGCCGGGTCGATGAGCCAGGCTTTTCCGTCAGGGCCGACGGTATAATTCCCGCCCCAAAGATCCCCGTGAAGGAGGGAAGGATGCGTCGGCTCTACGAGGTAACGATCCAGATGGTCAAGGAGCGAGTTGATCTTGCGCTGCATGGAGGAGTCAAAATACGAAGCGGTCTGCTCGAACCGGGGCTTTAAGCGGCAGTCGCGGAAGAACTCGATCCAGGACTCACAGACGCGGTTACTTTGCGGCTTTGCGCCGATGTAATTATCCTCTGTAAAACCAAACGAACCGCCGTTTGTGAATGCCGTTGTATCGGCACTATGCATCTCAAAAAGCTGGTGGGCGAAGTCTTCCCAAAACGAGGGAATCGAAGCCCCTCGGTCAAGATATTCCATGATCAGAAAAGCGCCATTTTCTTTGTCGTCCCCGACCGCAAGCACCGTCGGAACAGAGATCGCCTGTGTGGAGCGGATCGCGGCTAACCCGGTTGCTTCTGCCTGAAAGAAGGAGACGGGTTTTCCTGCGTTCGTTTTTAAGAACAGGCGTGTGCCGTCCTGCAGGGTAAGGCAGCTTGCGTCGTTGATGTCTCCGCCGCCGACAGGCCGTTCAGTGTAGTTTGCTGCAGTTTCACCATATAAAGAAACAAGGGCTTCTTTCAGGGAATTCATCGGTTTCATAATGGTCCTCCAAAATGGATTTTGTATAATAAATTTAAGTGTATCATTTTCGCCCGGATAATTGAATAGTAACTTCGAAAACAACTGGCAGGAGCAGGGGCGATGGGCTATAATACTTTGTAGGAAAACAGCAGAATAACGGGGGAAGGGAATGAAAGAAAAATACGAACTGGATACAAAAGAAAATAAGGAGTTTGTGAAGGATTTAGCGGAGGGCCTGCTGGCGTTCGGGAGGCGGTTTCCGTCGCCGGAGGGGGGCGCTTGGTATCTTGGGGATGACGGGGCGCCGTGGAAGGACCGGTCGAGGGAAACCTGGATCACCTGCCGCATGGCGCATTGCTACAGCCTCGGCGTTTTTCTGGGATTTGACGGGAGTAAGGAGCTTGTGGAGAAGGCGGTGCAGGGACTTCTTGGAGAGCTTTCTGATCAGGAGAACGGTGGGTTTTACGCGGGCGTGAGGGCGGACGGATCTATTTTGCCGGATAAACAATGCTATGCGCATGCCTTTGTGATCCTGGCGGCCACGTCGGCGCTGCTTGTGAAGGCAGAGGGGGCGAAAGAGCTTCTCCATAAAGCGCTGGAGGTTTATGACGAGCGGTTTTGGGAGGAGGAAAACGGCCTGGCATCGGATACATGGGATACGGCGTTTACGAAAAAGGATCCTTACCGCGGGATCAATGCGAACATGCACAGCGTGGAGGCGCTTCTCGCCGCGGCGGATGTGCTGAAGGAGGAGAAGTACAGGGTCAGGGCCGGCCGGATCATCGATCACGTCATCGCTTGGGCGAAGGAAGAAGCGTGGCGGATCCCGGAGCATTTTACGGAACGGTGGGAGCCGGACTTACTGTGTAATCAGGATAAACCGGACGATCCATTTAAACCCTTCGGCGCCACGCCGGGGCATGGGATCGAATGGGCGAGATTGATCATGCAGTGGGCGTTTTCTTCGAAGGGAGAAGAGGGGCGCGGGCCTTATCTTGATGCGGTGGTGAACCTCTATCAGAGGGCTGTGGAGGACGGGTGGAATGCCGACGGCGCGCCGGGGCTTGTCTATACCACCGACTGGGAAGGGCAGCCTGTGGTGCATGATAGGATGCACTGGACGCTGGCGGAGGCGATCAATACGTCGGCAGTTTTATTCCGCGCGACGGGAGAGGATCGTTTCCGTAAGGATTATGCGATGTTTATGGAGTATCTGGATGAAACGGTTTTGGATCATGAAAAGGGGTCCTGGTTTCATCAGCTTGACCGGGAAAACAAAGTGATCGGGACCGTCTGGCCCGGGAAAGCGGATCTTTACCATGCGCTGCAGGCCATGCTGATCCCGTATAATGAAGAGCTCGGGCTCTCCATCGCGCCGGCGCTGGCGGCGGGGGAAAGCGGCCACAACTGAACCATGATAACCGTCTCGGCAGAAACGAAGATCGAGCGCGGCCCGGCCGTGAATAGAAAAAATGGAGGAATAAGATGCAGAAACCGGTGAATGAACATGCAACAAAAGAGGCCTGCGCGCTTCTTCAATATTTGGAGGAAGGCGCAGGAAAGAGGCTGATCACAGGCCAGCATACGCAGACAAAGCCGATGGAGGAGGTGGAGTATATCCGTGAAAAGACGGGAAGGATCCCGAAGCTCTGCGGGTTTGAGCTGCTCGCGTATTCTCCGAACATCAATTACGGCGACGCTTCCAAGGAGTGTCTTACCGAGGTTGAGGAGAATAAGGGGACTCTCGATACGGCGCTCGAATGGGGGAAGGACCCGGAGAAGATCTTGACCTTTACGTTTCACTGGTATTCGCCTGTGGGCGGAAGGGATAAGAGCTTTTACGCCGAGCACACGGACTTTGACGCGCGGGAGGTCTTAAAAGAGGGGGCCAAAGAGAGAGCCGCATTTTTCCGTGACATGGATGTGATCGCAAAGGAACTCGAACGGTTTCAGGATGCGGGGATCCCGATCCTGTGGAGGCCGTTTCATGAAGCTGACGGCGAATGGTTCTGGTGGGGCGCTAAGGGAGCGGCTGTGGCGAAAGAACTCTATAAACTGATGTTTCATTACTATGTGGAGGAGAAGAAGCTGAATAATCTCCTGTGGGTCTGGAACTGCCCACTCCGCGAGGGGTATCCCGGGGATGAGTATGTGGATGTGATCTCGATGGATGTGTACCTTCCGGAATACAAAAAGACGGATTACCGGGAAGAATATGACCTCCTGCGGAAAAATACGACGGAAACAAAGGTGGCGGCGCTGGCAGAGATCGGGTATCTGCCGGATATAAAGATGCTGGAAGATTCTAATGTGCCGTGGGCGTATTTTATGACCTGGTCGAAGGAATTTATCATCGGCGAACAGTATAATAAGGCGGAGGCGCTGCGCGAAATGTATGCAAGTGAATACGCTTTATCCCTGCAGCCGAAATAAGGCAAAAATACGCCCGTTCAAGATTGCGAAAACTGGCAAAAACTGATAAAATTTTGAACGGATATATCAATCTAAAATTTACCATACAGGAGAGAAAAATGGCGGATATCAGTTTTGACAAAATGCTTATGCAAAGGATCGAGGATGAGAGGGGGAAATACATTCCGATCAAGGCAAGCGCGATGGAGCGTTTTACTGTGAAACACGTAGATCCGGACACCTTGCATGTGAATCCGGATGATGAATTCTGTTTTAAGGATATCGGGCCGAGTTTTCGGATCATCCAGGATTATGTGAACGACATCAATCATATGGGATCGATCCGCTCCGCGGATCCTTTCGAGCCGTTGATCGTGGAAAAGACAAGCCCGGACGGGTACATGCTCTTAAACGGGCATCATCGGTGGGCGGCGGCGATGAAAGCGGGACTGAAAGCGGTCCCGATCAAGATCGTGAATCTGGCGCTCGAATCGGATATCAAGACCATGCTCGAAAACTCCAAACATGATAAACGCGTGACGATGGACCTCGATGAAGTGATCTTTCGAAATGAGGGCGATCCTGAGCTGGAAGAGGAACCGAAGAGCGCCGGCGGGGCCAAGCTCAAGAAACGCATCCGTAAGGGGATCCCGTCGCTGTTTCATCATCTCAATAAGACCGGCTTTGATGTATGGGTCTATTCCGCGGACTACTATTCCATTGATGATATCAAGGACTTTTTTGAGCGTTATGCGGTCAGCGTGAACGGCATCATCACCGGTACGGGCGGGGAACGATATGCCCGGTCGAAAGCGGCAAAGGAAATGTTGAAACTGATCGACAACAATTACGAAAAGACGATCCATATCGATAATGACATGCTTGTGGTTACAAAGGACAGCTCCTCCACCGGCGAGTTCCAGGAATATGATATCCCGGAGGATGTATCGAACTGGGCTGTTTATGTTGTGGAACGGTTGGGGGAAATAGATAAGAATGAGTAGACGGAATGACCAGATAAAAATGAGGGTTTCCTTCGATCTGGACGAGGTGTTGTTTGTATCGCCCGATACGCATAAGACCGAACCGCCGCTCCCGTTTCCTTTTCGGAAGATCTATAAGGAACGGCTGCGGGAGGGAACGCCGCGGCTCATCAACAAGCTGCAGGAGCTTGGCTATGAAGTATGGGTCTATACCTCTTCTTTCCGGTCGGAGCATTATATCAAATCTTTGTTCAGGCATTACGGCGTGAAGTTTGACGGGATCGTCAATGCGATCCGCCATCAGAAGGAAGTGCAGCGGGACAATCCGACGATCCTGCCTCAGAAAATGCCGAGCAACTACCGCATCTCCCTTCATGTGGATGACGAGACCGTGATCTGTACCGGTGCAAGAGCGAATGGGTTTGAAGCGTACCAGCTGGACGCGCCGGATGATGAATGGGTTGAAAAGGTTATTAAAAGAGCAGAAGAAATAAAAATAAAAAAGAGCAAAAAGGAGTAAAGATCATGACTACTGTAGAAAAGAAACGCGACGGAGATAAACTGTATATTTCGATCGATGGAACGCTGGACGCGAATAACGCGCCGGTGCTTTCCAAGGCGCTGGAGGGAGAGCTTGCCGATACCAATGAGCTTTATTTTGACCTTGCCAAGATGGATTATACGTCATCTGTAGGGCTTCGCGTCCTTTTGAAGGCGTATCAGGAGATCGATGAAAAAGACGGCCGCATGGTCCTTCGGAATATGAATGATGATGTGAAAGAGATTTTTACGTTGACCGGGTTTACCGAGTTTATTGAGATCGAGGACTGATCTATGAAGAGATTGGTTACAGAGGCCCGAAAAGAAAAGCTGAGTGACGTGCTGGCCTTCGTGGATGAAGAGATCGATTCCGCCGGCTGCTCACAGAGCGCGCGGCGGCAGATCAATATGGCAGTAGAGGAGATTTTCTTAAACGTCTCCTCTTATGCGTATGGGGAAGAAGGCGGGCGCTTGGAAGTGGAGCTTTCGATCGATAAAGAAGAGAGCCTTCTGGAACTGACTTTTTTGGACAGCGGTGTTGCTTTTGATCCCCTGAATCGTGAAGAAACGGATATTCATCTGCCGGGCAGGGAAAGAAGCCTGGGAGGGCTTGGGATTTTGATGGTGAAAAAAACCATGGATGACATGAAGTATGAATACCGGGACGCAAAGAATGTACTGACGATAAAAAAACACCTGCAATAGGCCGCCAAAATACAGAGGTTTGAGATGAAAGTGATACAAATGACGGAAGAGGACAGGGAAATATTTCAGCATCTGGATCCATTCGGAAAGATGCATTTCTTAAGGTTTCCCGGCGCTTTTGCTCTTGCGGCGACGATGGAACAAGAGGAATACGATATCCCTGCGGGCCTTATCATCGTGCGGACGGTGGAAGACGCCTTATCGGTCGAATGGCTCTATGCGGCGCCGGAGTACCGGGGGCAGGGGATCGGGAGTGAGCTTCTGCAGCTGGTCTTTGAGGAGGCAAAGGAAAGAGAGGTGGAAGAGGTCTCTGTCCGGATCTCGGAGAACCTTTTAGTCAGCAGTCTTTTCTGGGACCCGGAGCGGTTCTTTCTCAATGACGTGTTCCGCCAGGAGGACGAGGAGCTGCCGGAATGGCATACGACCGTGGACCGGCTGGGAAAGCTGATCGCACAGGACGACCTCATCAATGAAAAGGCTGCGCTTTCCCCGGAAATGAGGCCGCTTTCGGAAATGAACGCCTCGGAGAAAAAAGCGGCAGCGCAGGAACTGAAAAAGGAGCTGAAAAATAAGATCCCGGAGGAGCTGCCGGAACTCATGTCTTTGGCGGATGAACGGATGAGCTTTCTTTTATGCAGAAACGGCTCTTATGCCGGCATTCTTTTGATACAGAAATACGGCGATACTTGGCATCCGTTCCTGCTGGAAGTAAAGGAGGAGAAGGATGCGGAAAAACTGGCCCGTACCGCACTCTACTATTCTGAGGATCACGCAAAACCCAAGGAAGAGATCCGGATCGAATGCAGCAGGCCGGCTACGGAAAAGCTTCTGGAAAAGCTCAGGATACCCGCGGATGTCTATCAGGTGGCCATCCTGTATGCAGAGGTGAAAGAGTATGAAAAACAGCTCCAAAAGAGCCCCATGCCATAGAGCCTTATCGTATAAATATACAGGTGACATTGTTTAACGGGAAGAACCTGTTTGAGGGCATTGTTTTGAGAAGGAGAAGAGCGCCATGGAAATGAATGAACTTCAGAAAAAAGAGATCAAAGAGATTACCAGCCGGACGGAGATGCGAAGCGCCTATCATCTGGCGAACAAGAAGGTCCACGACCGGCTGCAGCAGGATGGAAAGCTGGGGTTTTATGATGTGGCCCAGGCGCAGAAGGAGAATCTGAAGATCGGGAAGTATCTGCACAAAAGAGATGAACTTAATATCCCGAAAGAGCAGCTGTATGATCTCAGTCTCAACGCGGTTCGAAACGAAAACTTTTTGTTTGTGAACATGGAGAAATGGACCGGGGACAGTAAGCTGATGTCAGATATCAAGCGAGGCGTCTCCAGTTATGAAGCTTTGCTCCGGGAGACCTTAAAAGGTTCGCGAAGCGAAGAAGGCGAACCGGTGGACTTGAATAAGAACCTTGCCGATTATGCGGAAAATGCCATATCATTTTGTGATCAGATCTTAGCAAACTGTAACACCTATCTTGGCCGCGGGAGATCCATCTGGATCTGGCGCTGGAGCAGATATACAGCTGTGCAAAGATTGAAGGAAAGAATTGAGGGGGAGAAGAAATATCTGGAGCGTGTCAAGGACGATAGATTTGCGAAGAAATACGGCTCGATCGTGAAGGATGACGATACGCTCCTTACAATATTGAATTCGGCCACGATCAAGGGACGGCTGAAGGCGAAACAGGAAAAGGATAATCAGATCCGAAATCAAAAACTTAAGACAGACTCCGAAAAAGTAGAGAATGATTTTCAGAATAAAAAGAAGCAGATTGAAGAGGATACGGCGGCTGTTCTCGGCACAAAGGTCAGTGGTGAAGACCGAAAAATGCAGATCGCTGCCACAACGATGTCCGTAATGAATGGATATTCGAAAGAGGAAACAGCGGCCTTTTTTACGGATATCAACAAAGATTATGAGAAATGCAATGAAGAGGAGAAGAAAAAGAAGATCCAACGTATGGAAGCGTTCTTTGATACGCTGACAAAATTTGATCTGAAACAGCTGGAGTTTAAAACCCTGGAGGATCTTTTCAACCCGGAGAAGTATGAAAAATGCCGTATGATCACGATCGCGGGAGCAGACTGCGAGGACATGATCACTCTTTATCAGCAGCTTTTGAACGGGCCGGAGAAGAAGTATCTTTCCATGGATAAGGCTGCTTTTGACGAAGTGATCGCAAAAAGGAATACGCTGATGGTGGTCGCCCCTATGCTCGACAACATGGTGAAGGTATTACAAAACCCGGCGGCAGAGAAGATGAACCTGGATGAGATGCAAAAGCTCAGTACGGATGAGCTCATGGAAAGACAGGCGAATGCATGGGAAGATGAAAATCTGGAGCAGTTATACAAAGACCTTCGCAATATCTCTTTCTACCTGAAAGATCAGGAGACCGGGGAAACGCTTTTCGGAGCGGGGATGAGTATTGATATTCTTCTTCAGAAAGAACGGCAGAAGGCCTGCAGATCCATAGCGGAGGCAAAGCTGGAGAAGGAGCTGAACAGCGCGAAGGAAAAGTATCAAGAAGGTATCGACCAGCTGACTTTTGAGAAAGAACAAGAAGTAAAAGCGAGCATCGAAAAAAATGAAAATAGTATGAAAGAAAAGGAGAGAAAGGAGCTGGAAGAGAATGCCCCCAAAAAGGCGAAAGAGTTTCGGGAAAATCAGTTAAAAAGGGATGAGGAGGAGAACCAGGCTCAGAAAAAAGTATATGATGAAAAAATGAAGGAACTCACAGATAAGGTGAATTCCTTGTTGAACAAGAAGGAGACCCTGACAAAAGAAGACAAGGAGGCGCTTAAGAAAGCGCAGAGCGAAATTGCGCTGCGGGTTATGAACCGGCAGACGGATATGAAGGTTTACGCCCGTAATTCCGTAGACATGCAGATCAAAAAGCAGGTATCCTTTAAGGTCATGCAGGATCTTTCCGAGTTTTATCCCATGATGGAGGCGATTTACGGACAGAAGGAGGCGAGAGATAAGTTTAAGGAGCTGGTAGGGAAGTTCGCGGCGGATAAAAACGGTGCCATGGAGCAGCTGGCGGATGACCTCATGAAGTTTGAGATAGAGCCGAAAGAGCTTTTATCTTATGACCAGCTTTCTCTTAATATGGAAAAATACAACCAGATGAGCGGCATGGTGGAAGCGTATAAGAGGCTGCGGAAGAATAATCCCGATGGGGCCGGCGCAAAAGAGGGCTTCAATGAAAAATTTGAGAAATTATGCGCCGCGACAGATCTCTTCCGTGTCAGGAAACAGATCCTTCTGGATCCTTCGTTTTCTGCCGAACCGCCGGTTACGCTTAAAAACTATCCCGGGGAAAAGAGGGAAAGCTTCGTGAAAGCGCATTTCCGCCGCATGCTGATGGTATCTGAGGTGCTGGAGAGAAACTTCTGCCAGGCGGCAGGCGTAGAGCTCCCGAAAGACACTCTGAGCATGATGCAGGACAGTTCCTATGCGGAAGCGGATCGGAAGTATGCCCTTCGTCTCTCTAAAGAAGCGAGATATGGAAAGGTGGCTGATGAAGCCAGTCAGGAGGTGCGTAATAAGCTCCTCTCCCAGATGGATTCCGTGAAAAAGGAACTGAATGAGCTGGAAGAATCCCTGAAAAAACAAAAGAAAAAAGGCGAAAAATATGAGCACATGATACAGATCAGGGAAAAGATCGCAAGACTGGAGCTTCTCGATAAGAAAATGAAAAAGGAGAATGAGGACGATCCTTCGAATCGAATCGCTGACGCTCTGCGGCTCATTGAACAGGAGCGTTTCCGGATCCCGCAGGACTTCAATATCACGGATTTTGACCATATTCCGGAAAAGATGGTTGATGAGAATCTTCCCAAAGAGGAGAAGGAAGAGAAGATCGTGGAGAAGTTGGGCGTCTTTTATACGGAAGGCCCGCAGGGAAAGGATCCGAATCTTATGCTCGCGAAGAAGATGGGGAATCTGGGGCTTAAGGAATGGTATGACAATTACAAGAATAACTATCTGAAAAAACAAGGCCAGGCCGGGGAGATCAGGAGCCATGCCAAAAGCAATTCCTCACATATCATACAGTTTAATGATAATTTTGACCGGATGATCTCTCATTTTTATGGAAGTTATCACTTTGGGCGCACCGACGCGGAAATGCGTGAACAGATCGAAGCGTTGACTTATGCTGCGTCAATGATGGGATATGACGATGATGATGATACGATTCAGTACATGGACAGCATGTATAAAGAGATGGTCTTAAGGATGCATGCCCAGATGAACGATGTCATATACCGAAATCTTTATGGCGGAGTCAATAAACTGATGCTGATGACGCCGGTGGATCAGGCCATGAGCTCCAATGTTTATCAGAAATATGATCTCTTATCTGTTAACACTGTGACCAACGTGGATATGAAGGGAAATTTCGGAAATTATCTGTCGGCCTTAAATGAATACAACACAGATGATCAGGAGATCATTGAGCCCGAGGTATTCGAGATGGGCGCCGGATTTTCTTATGTGACAAGTAATATGAACATATTGGCTCAGGGCAGAGGAAAAGGTTCGACCCTTTGTCTTCCCAAAGCGATCAGGGAAGAGTTCTCTAAGTATGTGAATGGTAGACAGAAAGCAGGCGTGGATCGGAAAACAGCCGAATTCGAATTTATGGAACAGCATCCTGAGCTCTGGGACAATAAAGCCGCGTATAGTAAGGAGCCGGATCCTGAGGATAGTCTTCAGAAGCAGAACATTGAGAGTAATAGAGAAATTCTTCTTTCAATGTATTTTAGCGATAACTCAATAAAAAGGGTATTGTCAAACGAGTACGTCGAAAAACTCACACCGCAGCAGATCGATACATATCTGAAAGACCTTAAAAAACAGAATTATCAGGGCTTCCCGCCGTATGATCAGGTCGTGAAGCTGGGGAATGAGGGCTTTAAGGATATGAACGTGTCGGATATGCTCGTGCTCTTTGAGGAAGAAAAGAATAAAATGAAAAAACAGGATGCTAAAAAATGAGCTTGATCGAGCTGGAAGCAGAGGAGAGAGAAGAAAGTGCCTGTCGTTGAATTGAATGAAGACAACAGTGAAGAATATGCGCCTTATCTCGGAAAGGATATGGCGGAAAACCTGAGCCGGACCTTCTACCGCGGACTCGCGGTCCTGAGGGAAGGAAATCCGGAGCCGGCCGCGATGATGATCTGGGAGCTTCATAATTCCGAGGATGAAACAAAGGATAATGAAAATGTTATCGAAATGATCAGCGCGGAAGATGAAGAAGCGGGGAAGGAATTATTTACGGGTTATGGGGATTTCCTTTCACGGGAGCCCGTTCGCCGTTCCCACTTTGTGATTCCGGCAAAAAGGGATATGCTCGAAAAGACCGTCTTAAAGCAGGCCGGTTTTTCCGTAAAACTGATGGAGGGAGACCGGATCATGGTGAAGGCCGGGGACTTTTCCAAGCTTCCTCTGATGAAGGCAAAAAAGGATCTCCCTTCGATCCAGCCCATTAAGGAGACGACCATGCGTCAGTTTCGAAAAGGGATCTGGCGCTGCGTCGGAACAAAAATGAAAGGGATCTGCGAGGATCTTTCCTACCTTCCCGTGGACTGGTTCGAGCCGGATGTTTCGAGCTTCAGTGAGCAGGATGGCGCGATCAGCGGTTTTATCCTGTTTCATAAGCATCCCTCCGGCTGCCTGTCCCTGCAGCTCATGGCCGCGCTCGGAAAGGATTACCAGCAAACGCTGCTCGGGATGATGCATCATTCCATTCAGGCAATGGAGGAGTGTTATGATCCCGAAATGCTCGTGATCTTAAACCGTCACAACAAGCCCTCGATGCACCTTTCGGAGAAACTGTTCCCCAGAGGCTTCGGTTCGCCTGTCTACATCGGCGTGAGAGAAGAACATTTATAAAATTTTGATCTCAGGGGTTAACTCTTCAGGCGCCTTTGCCGATATAAGGATTGAGATAACTCTCATTTTCTCGTTACGTTCGGTGGGGGTTTTGAAAGGGATTTCAAAGAATATCTACAAGGAGGTAGAACATTATGGCAGGAATTTACGGTATCTCTGCGTATCAGCAGGCCACACAATCGTGGAAGGCACAGTCCGCGGAAGTGAAAAATCAGGCTGCGCCGTCAAAAACGGAGCATGCGGCTTCGCCCAAAGAGGGAAACACAAAGGTCGAGACGAAGCCTTTTATGCCCATCAGCTCCAACAGTTCTCTTGTTCCGCAGAAAACAGAATACGGAAACACGATCGGAGACGTGAAGCTCTCCGACAAGGCGAAGGAATATTATGAGAAACTGAAGTCAAAGTATCATAATGTTGAGTTCATCGCGGTCAGCAAGGACATGAAGGGCAAGGTGCAGCAGAACGCGGCAGCCTACGGGAACGCCAACAAGATGGTGGTCCTGATCGATGACGAAAAGCTCGAGCGCATGGCGGAGGATGAATCCTATCAGAAGAAATACGAGGGGATCATCGCGATGTCGCAGACGAAGCTGAGCGAAGCGAAGAACAGCCTGATGAGCACCGGCGCCAACGTAAAGAATTTCGGCATGAGCGTGGATTCCGACGGCAACGAAAGCTTTTTCGCCACGGTGGAGAAGTCTCTGGATATGCAGAAAAAGCGCATTGAAAAGAAGGCGGCCGAAAAGGTGAAGGAACGCGCGCAGGAGAAAAAGAAAGCCGAAAAGGATCTCCGCGACGAGCAGATCGAAAAGGTCCGGGAGAATAAGGCCGAAAAAACGAAAGGCGAAGAGGAATCGGACGGCGAAAAGATCGATGACAAGGAATATGTCACGTTTGAAGCAAAATCCTGGGATGAGCTTTTTGACAAGGTCCGCGCTTACTCTTATGATGACGCCAACGCCCGCGTGATGACGGACGCGGAACGCATGCTTGGCGCGCAGGTGGATTATAAGGGATAATAAGGATTAAAGGGCGCTCCGTATCGGATCGATAAAACGTTCCGATACGGAGTTTTTTTATGTACAGGACGGCGCAAGGCAATATTTCGGCTTACGCCGATCGCCGTCCGCGTGCGAGTTGGAGGGGGAGCCCCCCTTTTCGATTGAGCAGGGTGACGCTTGCGGCACGGAGTTTGAGGATATATAATATGGAAGAAAAACATTCATCAACTGATCATGGAGGGAGAAAACGCTGATGAAACGCCTTGCGAAAACAGAAAACGGAATGGTTAGAGGACTTCAGGGAAAGGATGCCAGGATCACGGTATATAAGGGGATCCCGTTTGCAAAACCGCCGGTAGGGAAGAACCGGTGGAGAGCGCCCGAGCCCTGTGATAACTGGGAAGGCGTTTTGGACGCCTGCCGCTTCGGACCGATCTCTGTACAGGACACGCCGGGGCTCGGGGACGATATTTACTGCCGCGAATGGCATGTGGATCCGGATATCCCGATGGGAGAGGACTGCCTTTATTTGAATGTTTGGACGCCGGCTAAGGAGCCGGATGAGAAGCTGCCCGTTCTGGTCTGGTTCTTCGGCGGCGGTTTTCAGTGGGGGTATCCCGCGGAGATGGAATTTGACGGGGAGCGGCTGGCGGCAAGGGGCGTGATCGTGGTCAGCGTCAATTACCGGCTTGGCGTGTTCGGCTTCCTTTCCCATGAGGAGATCACGAAAGAAAATCCCGATGCGCCCGGGAATTTCGGTTACCTTGACCAGCAGGCGGGCCTTCGCTGGGTGTATCGGAATATCGCCGGATTTGGCGGAGATCCGAAGAAGATCACGATCGCAGGCCAGTCTGCGGGTGGAAACAGCGTGATGAACCAGCTCGTCTGCGATGAAAATAAGGAAATGATCAACGGAGCCGTGGTGTACAGCGGCATTATCCGGTTTTCGGAGCTGGAAGAGGCAGATGATCTTTTTAAGCCCCCGGTGCTCTCCGAGGCGGAGAGGAGAGGCGCGGATTTCTTTGCTTATCTGGGCGTGAAGACGCTGGAAGAGGCGCGGGAGCTGGATCCTCTCTTTATCCGGGAAAAGTATGCAAAATACCGGGAGGACCATCCCTTTTTCGCCGGGATCATCGACGGGCATTTCTGTAAGGGCGATCCGCTGGAACGCTTTGTCAACGGGGACTGCGCGCAGGTGCCCATGATCAGCGGAAATACGGAAGATGAATTCAGAGTGAACGGGTCGAATGTGGTGGAGCGTTCCGTAAAGGGCGTATTCCGAGACGCGCTCGAAAAACGCGGGGATGTAAAGCTCTATTATTATCGTTTCAATCCGGATATCCCCGGCGACGATCACCCCGGTACCTTCCATTCCGTGGACTTATGGTTCTTCTTCGAAAGCCTGATGAGCTGCCGCCGGCCGTTTATGGGAAGGCATTATGATCTGGCGCGGCAGATGTGTAATTACATCGCGGCCTTTGTGAAGACCGGAGATCCGAACTGCGCGGACGTGGACGGAGCGGCGCAGTGCGCATGGCGCCCGTATCTTCTGGATGACCGTTTCGAAATGAACTTTGAGAGCAACGGGCCGCGCGCTTCCATGGAAACCTGCCGGCCCCGCCAGGCCGTGAATCCGTATCTTCCCGGCCATGAATACGTTCCGGACGGCGAGCCGCATGCCTTTGACGGCAGGGTATATGTTTACGGTTCCCATGACCGGTACGGCGGGCAGACCTTCTGTCTGAATGATTATGTGTGTTATTCCGCGCCGGAAAACGATCTGACGGATTGGCGTTATGAAGGCGTGATCTACCGCAAGACCGACGATCCGGTGAACCCGGACGGCCATATGGCGTTGTACGCGCCGGACGTGACGAAGGGGTGCGACGGAAGATATTATCTTTACTATGTGTTGGACAAGGTGAACTATGTTTCCGTGGCTGTGTGCGACACGCCTGCGGGAAAATATGAGTTTTTGGATTATGTCCGTTATCCCGACGGCACGCTTCTCGGGCAAAAGGAGGGCGATGAGCCGCAGTTTGATCCCGGCGTGCTGACGGAGAACGGGGAAGTCTATCTTTACACCGGCTTTGCGGGGCATCAGGACGAGTCGCGGCACGGCGCGATGTTTACGATATTGGATAAGGATATGCTGACTGTGAAGAAGGGCCCAAAGATCATCATGCCCGGGGATGCGTACGCGAAGGGGACGGAATATGAGGGCCACGCTTTCTTTGAGGCGCCTTCGATCCGGAAGAAGGACGGGAAATACTATTTTGTATATTCCTCCGAAGTGATGCATGAACTCTGTTATGCGACGTCGGACCAGCCCGGCGGGCCTTATCGCTACGGCGGCGTCATCATCAGCAATACCGATATCGGGATCGGGGGATATAAGGACGCTGCGCTTTCCATGGCGTATGGTGCGAATAACCACGGCGGCTTCGAGAAGGTCGGCGATGACTGGTACATTTTCTACCACAGGCACACCAACGGGACCTGGTACTCGAGACAGGCCTGCGCCGAAAAGATCACCTTTGATGAAAACGGACATATTCCGCAGGTCCGCCTGAGTTCCTGCGGGTTGAATAAGGGGCCGCTTTCCGATCAGGGAGAGTATCCGTCTTACATCGTCTGCCATATCTTTAACGAAAAACACGACACCTACATCGGAGACGACGGAGCGCCGAGAGTCATGCAGGACGGCGCGGACGGGGACTATGTCACACCGTATATCGGCTATATCCGTGACAACGTGACCGTGGGTTACCGCACTTTCCTTTGCGAAGGCGTGACCGGATTCAGGATCAGGACCAGAGGCTATATCAACGGGGATTTCCTGATCAAAAACGCATGGGATGGCGATGCGCTGGGGAAGATCGCGGTGGTCGGAGACAATATCTGGACCTCGTATGAAACGAAGCTCGATTTCCCGGACGGAGAGCAGGATCTCTACCTCACCTTCCGCGGAACCGGGCAGGGGTATTTAAAGAGCATCGAATTTTTGCATTAAACGATGAATCCTTTTAGAAGCATAGATCGAAAAATAAAAACATATCTGAGCAAACTGCGGTTCAAGGAAAAGATCCGCCTGCTTTTTGTGCTCTGTATCGTGGTCCCCGTGGTCCTGATGGACGTGATCATTCTGGTGATCGTGTACAAGGGCAAGGAAGATGATATGGAAGCGGAGCTCAGGGAGACGGCATATGCGGCAGAGTACGCTTTTGAAAAGCATCTCGAATACCCGGCCACGATCGCGGATAACATCATAAAAAGCAAGATGATGGTGGATTTTTTGAACACGCGTTATGAGGGGCCTTACGATTATTACGAAAGCTGGTATGAGATGCAAAAGGGGCTTCTGTTTGACGCAAACATGGGCATCGGAGGCGCGAAGGTCAATATCTATGCGGACAATCCGACCATCCTGAACGGATCCGGGTATTACCGGATGGAGATGGTGGAAGAGGAACGGTGGCTCAGAGAGCTGTACCGGGGGAAAGAGAGCAAGAAGCTGGTCTTTGATTACGACAGGGGAAACGGCGGGATACTGGATAAGAAACGCAGGATCCTCATTTTGGCCCGCCTGAGCCGGGGCGCGTATAACGGCTGCAGAAAGGCCCTGTGCCTGGAGCTGGATTTCAGTGATTTTGAAGATGTTCTGCGAAATCTGGATATTCAGGACCAGGTCTATGTCTGTGACGAAAACCGGCTGATCTTTACCAATCGGAACAATCTCGGGGAGACCGAACCCTTCGAGACGGCGCCGGTCTTTAACGACGACGTATTTCATCAGGATTTCGCGCTGTACGGGCACCGCCTTACCATGTATGTTTTGCCCGGAGAGAGCGGGGCAGGAGCCGCCCTTTCTCAGAACGCCGTCATCATTTTGATCATGATGATCCTCAACTTCGCGATGTTGGCGCTGATGACCTTTTTGCTCAACAGCTCCATGGTTGACAGGATCCGGCATATGGAAGGGTCGTTTGGCATCGTGCGGGACGGGATGCTGCAGCCCATTGAGGACATCGGGGGGAATGACGAGATCGCGTCGCTGATCGATAATTATAACGTGATGGCGGATCACATGAATGAGCTGGTGAATACCGTGTATAAGGGCAAGATGCAGGCGCAGGAGATGGACATCGCCAAACAGAATGCGGAGCTTCTGGCACTTCACAGCCAGATCAACCCTCACTTCTTATTTAATGTGCTGGAAAGCATCCGCATGCACAGCCTCCTGAAAGGGGAAAAGGAGACCGCCGAGATGGTGGGGCGGCTCGCGGTTATGGAGCGCACCTACGTGAACTGGGGCGACGACGAGATCCCCGTGAATAAGGAAATGGAATTCGTGGACGCCTATCTGAACCTGCAGAAATACCGGTTCGGGGAACGCCTGACCTACCGTGTTTCGGTGGAAGATAACTGCGGAGATTTCCTGATCCCGAAGCTTACGATCGTGACCTTCGTGGAAAACGCCTGCGAGCATGCGATCGAGAAAAAGGCCGCGAAGGGCTTCATTTTTGTCCGCGTGTATCAGGAAAAGGAGATGCTTCATATTGAAGTAGAAGATACCGGCATGGGGATGGATGAGGAGAAGCTCGCCGAGATGATGAGGCAGGTGGAGAATGTCAGTATCGACCAGCTTCGCGAAAAAAAGCACATCGGGATCATGAACGCGTTCCTGCGGCTTAAAATGGTGACGCATGGAGAGGCGGAGATCGAGATCGATTCGGAGGTGGGTCTCGGAACCATCATCCGTATCGGGATCCCTGTGGGGAAAACAAATAAGGAGCTTGTATTATGAAGGTATTGCTCGTAGATGATGAACCGGTCATCACGCAGGGGCTAAAGATCCTTGTGGACTGGGAAAAAGAAGGCTTTGAGATCGCCGGGTGCGTCGAAAACGGGGTTGAGGCTCTTAAATTTCTGGAGGAAAATCCCGTGGACCTGATCCTGACGGATATCCGCATGCCAGAATGCAACGGGCTGGAGCTTTTGAACCAGGTGAAGACAAGGGAGCTGTCCGATGCTTTCTTTATTATAATGAGCGGATATGATGAGTTTGATTACGTGAAACAGGCGATCCACATGGGATGCCTGGATTACCTCTTGAAGCCTGTAGACGCCGCGGAGCTGGTCGGGATCCTGCGGAAGATCAGGGAGAAGGAACAGCAGAGGAACGAGGATGAAAAGCGGCTGGCGGAGCTGGAAAAAGCTTCCGGGCACACCAAC
>JAEEGL013564945.1_pt1 | contig 19376 bp, 18 predicted proteins | sample 9134231 | NCBI WGS metagenome assembly JAEEGL01 (sample SAMN16246548, study PRJNA631951) | gut metagenome | biome: gut microbiome; feature: rumen; material: fiber-attached | host: Bos | place: Iran: Karaj | collected 2018-10
GCCTGTTCATATGGCGTCATACCGTTATGTCCCTGCTGTGGCTTTGCCAAATCAATCCCTAAGCTCTTCTGCTCAATTAGGACCCTAGTCTCTGGGATATAAGCATCAATCCTTTTGGTGTTACCATCAGGACCAACTACCTTCTTTTGGAAGTCGATCCTGTCAGTAACATGATCTATACCCATTACATCTTGCAGGAAATCAATCCAATAGGAACGATCGTCTTCATCTTCACGTCCTTTGTTTACCCACTTATTATAAAATTGTCTTGCAGCTTCGCGTCTTTCATTATCTGTCATCTGTTTCTCCCCATGGTCAACCTAGAAACAATGCAATATACCATTTCATCTATACAAAAAGCGCCGAGAAAATTCTCGGCGCTTTTGTAAACTATCACAAAAAAGTGCATCACCCGGTGCGTCACCTGTTACGGAATACGCCTCTAGTGTACTGTTTTTACTAGTTTCATAACGCAGGGGGTGGGATTCGAACCCACGTGGCTGTTACACCAAACGGTTTTCAAGACCGCCTCGTTATGACCTCTTCGATACCCCTGCACTGCTTGATTTTCAAGCACAGTATGGTGCGTTTTCTCAAACGCAAGTGTAATTGTATCAAATGGTTATACAACTGTCAACATGATTTTTCGGAATATTGACATGTCGACAAAGCACAACTTCCATTTAGCATTAAAGCTGCACAGAATCACTGTTTCTGCATGCGTTCTTCGTATTCATTCTTAGGCATGGGCTTGGCAAAATAGTAGCCCTGGATCATGTCACATCCTTCACCAGCCAGGAAATCAACCTGTTCCTTTACTTCCACGCCCTCTGCCACAATCCTCATATTTAGGCACTTTCCTAACTTGATCGCTTCGGATACCACGATCTGAGCTCTTTCGTCCTCTGCCTCTCCACGGAAAAACTCCGCATCAAGTTTAAGCACATCAAGCGGCATATCTTTAAGTGAATTAAGCGAAGAATATCCGGAACCGAAATCATCCATCGACACGGCAAAGCCCATACCCTTAAGCTTATTGATAGTATCAAGCATAGCCTTTTTATCATCAAAGAAAGCGCTCTCCGTAAGCTCTATCTCGATATATTTATGCGGCGTACCGATCTCATCCACCATGTCACGTATCTGCTCGGCAAGATCATTTTCTATAAAATGTGCCCTCGATACATTCACTGATACCGGTACACATTCATAACCCATATCAAGCCACGCCTTCTGATCCGCAGCCACATGTTTAATCATATAGTGATCGATCTCAGTGATAAAGCCATTCTTTTCAAATATCGGAATGAACCTCCCGGGCGATACAAAGCCAAGTTCCTTTGAATCCCATCTGATAAGCGCCTCAGCCCCTCTCAAAGTGCTGGACTGTGGATCGTATTTCGGCTGATAATAAACCTTAAACTCCTCATTTTCCAAGGCATACTGCTGCTTTTCCTGTACCTTGTCGATCCATTTCTGCTCCTCTATAAGCTTCTCATCGAAAAATGCGATGCCTGACTCTTCCGTTGCATTTAATGAATCTCTGGCCGCAAGCGCCTTATTATACTCGGATTCGATATCGATATCCCTGCGCTTGACTACACGCCCATTCTTATCCACTTCTTTCTCGATATGTGAAACACCCATCTGGAAGCACAGCTTATGATCCGTATCTATGGCGGCAAGCTTATCAATAAGCTCACCAAGCCTGTTTTTCAGTTCAGTCTCGCTGCTAAACGCAAGCAAAAGAGAATAATTGGATGAAGAAGCATGCGCACATATCTCCCTTTTTCTAAGACTCTTCTCTATAGTCTTATATATGTCACACAGCAGTTTCTCACCCTCAACAACGGAATGGCATATACAATAATTCCTGTAGTTCACAAAGAACATATTGATGATCGCATAATCCGTCTTGGCCGTACTTCCTCTTCTTAGCAGCTGCTCTCCCTTCACCACAAACCATGACCAGTTATGCCCGTCAGTTGTCACATCCGTGAAAAACAAAGAGATCATACGTTTCTGCTTAACGATGTTCTTGATACCCGCCACAAACATCGTGGTCAGGATCAGGGCAGTAAGCACTACTATCGCTATAACTATGCCCATTACCATCTGTACATCGTGTTTGCCGGCGCTAAAATGCGCCTTACCAATGAAATGTTCTCCATTACCGACATCGATGGACATCCACACCGGAAGATCGATATATGCATTGGCCATGGTACTTATCGCATCATGTTCATCATCAACCTCTTCTCGATTGATCCATTCCCTGTATTCCTTTATATCAAGCGCGATCCCGCCGGTAACGGGATTGACATGAATATAACCTGCCTCACTGTCTCTGTATATTGTGATATCTTCCTCATAATCCGATAATCTGATGTCAGCACTTTCCTCTGACACCGTATTTTTGCCATTACAGAATATCACCTTTCCGTCACTGTCAGTTATGACATAATCCCTCTCTTCTTTGGTAAGAAGATCAACGATATTCTTATCGTCCTTGGATATGCCTGCCTCATAAAGTTTCGCCATATACTTGATATTCTCGTATTCGGTCGAAAGTTTTGAATCCAGTATATATGATCCAATGACTGTTCCTGCTGTCGCAAGCAATATCGTTGCGCATACTGAAAAGAGGGCGATCTGTACTATCAGCCCCCATAAATGCGCTTTTTTAAGTTGCCTGTATGTTTTTTCATTCTTATTCCGGCTCTTTGCCATTATCTTTGCCTCCGATATATATACCATGATAAATCATCCGGCAATGCCTGCTTGATATCATTTATTAAATTTACTTTTAACAATCGCCTCCGCAAACAACAGATCCTCAGGCGTCGTAACCTTGATATTCTCGTAGCTTCCTTCCACAAGTTTCACTTTATGTCTGGTCCACGTCTCTACCACCATCGCATCATCAGTGACCACTATACCCTGGCACGGCAGACCGCATTCCTCTTCACGGAGTATATCGTATGCTTCTTTAGCCAAGGTGTACTCAAATACCTGCGGCGTCTGAATGATCCATGTCAATTCCCTGTTCGGCGTGGATACCACATAATCCGCACTGTTGGCTATCTTTACCGTATCTTTGGATCTGACCGCTGCCACACAGGCTTCGCTTAAGCATACTTCCTCATACAGTCTTTTTAACATGTCTTCCGTTATAAAAGGCCTTGCTCCGTCATGTATGAATACATGGTCCGCTTTGTCATCCCTGACGGCTGTATCAGCTGTATCGCCGGATATGCCTGCAGCTTCTTTAAGCCGCTTTATCTCATCCAATCCTGCCATGACCGAATGGTATCTTTCCCTGCCGCCCGGTACGATGCTTCTTATCTTATCATAGCCGTATCTGTCGCGGATCTCTCTGTCGCAATAGTCTATGTCCTCGGCAGATGTTACCAGAATCACATCCGTTATTATATCCGATTTCTCCATTACATCCAGAGAATATGTTATTATGGGTCTGCCTTCAAGCAGCATGTACTGCTTCTTGACATCGCTGTTCATCCTTTTTCCGCTTCCCGCGGCAAGTACTATCGCTACATTGCTCATATCATTTCATCCCGGCAGTTCTATAAACCAATCTCAGTCACGGTGATCTTTCGATGATCCGTTCCCTTGCTCATATCTTTCTCAATAAGTACCTTTGTGTATCTGTCCGGAAGGATATCTTCTATAAGATCGGCCCACTCTATTAAGCATACACCGTCACCGGATATATATTCATCATATCCTATCTCATACATCTCTTCGGGGTCACCTATTCTGTACACATCAAAATGATACAGAGGCAGCCTTCCGCTTTCATATATCTGCACTATGGTAAATGTCGGACTATTGACTATATCAGTCACTCCGACTCCTGTTGCCAAACCCTGCGAAAACACAGTCTTTCCGGTCCCAAGGTCTCCTATGAGGCAGATCACGTCTCCGGCACTTACCTCCTGCCCGATCTGCCTTGCAAGCTCATACGTCTCTTTTGCACTCTCTGTGATAACTGTTCTGTTCATATACGCATCTTACCCGGTAATATTCCGTAAGTCTGTCAGTCATGTCCGCTCTGCCCATGACATCCCGTCACTGCCTTAGCCAGTATATACAGGCATCTTCCTTTGGTTTATCATAGAATCCGGGTCTTACACCCTCACATATAAATCCAAGTCTTTCATACAGGCACCTGGCTGCCTTATTACTCTCTCTCACTTCCAAAGTGTAGTCCTTAATATCGTACTCATCTCTTCCGACGTTGATCATTGACTGCACCAGTCGGCGCCCTATCCCCCGGTCACGACAGTCGGCCTTCACAACGATATTACAGATGCTTCCTTCGCCTGCAACCGCCAAAACACCGGCTGCGCCGCACACGACACCCATGTCATCTTCTGCGACCATATATAACGCATTCGGGTTATTCATCATGTCGATGAAAGACTCTTTATGCCATGGCATGGAGAAAGCTTCTTCCTCCATTGCACACACAGCGTCTATATCTTTCATTTCCATCTTTCTGATCCTGATATCCATATTATTCTTATTTATTAAATCAAGCATTAACTTCTGGCGAGATATCTCCGATATATCATCTCTCCCCAAGCTTAAGCGCCGGAACAGCGTTAAGATTCCAGTCCGCCGTATTACCGGCCATATATTCATGATAACCTGCAACCGCTATCATCGCTGCATTATCCGTACAGAATATGGGTGATGGCATATAAAACTTCACTCCCAGTTCATCACAAGCCTTTTTCATCGCCTCTCTTAAGTGCGAATTGGATGCCACTCCACCCGCTATGGCGAAGCTGTCCGTTCCATATTCCTTAATGGCAGCCATGCTGTGTCCGGTCAGTACATCCACCACGGCCTGTTGAAATGAAGCCGCAACATCTGCCTGATCGTAATTCTCCCCTTTCATGGAAAGGCTGTTAAGATAGTTAAGTACCGCTGATTTAAGTCCTGAAAAAGAAAAATCATATTCATTGTCCGCGATCTTAGCTCTGGGGAAATCTATTGCGGCAGGATCGCCTTCATAACTCACTTTATCTATCTTCGGCCCACCCGGATATCCAAGTCCTATGACTCTTGCAACTTTATCAAATGCTTCTCCGGCTGCGTCATCCCTTGTACGGCCTAAGATCTCATAGTCTCCGTAATCCTTTACCCTTACAAGATGAGTATGTCCGCCTGATACCACAAGGCACATAAAAGGCGGCTTAAGATCAGGATTCTCTATATAATTGGCGCATATATGTCCCTCGATATGATGTACCCCCACAAGCGGCTTATCGAGAGCCCATGCATAGGATTTGGCATAGGATACGCCGACAAGCAACGCTCCCACAAGACCCGGGCCGTATGTGACTGCGATCGCATCAATATCTTCCATGGTCACACCTGCATCGGCAATTGCCTTCATCACTACCTGATCTATCCTCTCCATATGCTTACGCGAAGCGATCTCCGGAACCACTCCGCCGTAAAGCGTATGAATATCTATCTGCGATGAAATAATGTTAGAAAGCACCTCCCGTCCGTTACGGACGACAGATGCCGCTGTTTCATCACACGAAGATTCAATTCCAAGAATAAGTATGTCTTTACTCACTTTTACCGTCTCACTTATATTCATTCCGGACTGTCCGCCTGGGGCTGCCAGCCGTATATCTTCCAATGTCCGTTATCATCCTTGCGAAGTATAAATATATCCTGCAGCAGCTGCGTACCGGAATTGGTCCTGATACTGAACGTACCGTAGAGGCTCGCACATTGCCTGCCTTCCACTTCAAAGAAATCAACATCCGTACTCTGCGAAGTATACATGTTCACTATCGCATAATCATTGTCCTTAAAGGTCTTAAGTTCACTCTTAAGATCCTTGATGTAATCCTCCCTGGTCTTATTGGCCACAAGGTCATCATCAAGTATCTCCAAAAGCTTAAGTCCTACAGCCTCTATCTCCTCATCCGTAAGGTCTTCATTGTGAAGCACCTTTGAGAACTCCATATACTGCTTCACCACTTCCTTGGGAGTCGGAGGATAATTGATGTCAAAATTGAGTAGCAAAAGAGACTGAGCGGGTGTCACCACAACCTCAGCTTCTTTTCTGTCCTTGTAATTCCTGTTAGACAGGTAATAGTAATACCCTACTATCAAAAGGACCAATATTAAGATAATGACAAAACCCTTCACTCCTTTGGGGCTTTTCATACAGGATTCCCTTCCTTATATCTTAATTATCGCAATCTTCTAATCTTCAAACAATAAATCTGTGCTTCTGCCATCTTTGGCCACTACGGTGTGCTCAAATATCTCACGTACCTGCGCCGTATACGCCTTGGGATTGGGAAGTGACGGGCTGTAATGTGTAAGCCACATCTCCTTTACCTGCGCGGCCTTCGCTATGGCAGCTGCCTCATAAAAAGTCATGTGCTTGTGCTCCTTGGCCTTATCAAGCTTATCGGGCTCCCCGTACATTCCCTCACAGATGAACAGATCGGCTCCCATTACATTGCGCGTGATCGCATCCGTAGGTCTTGAATCCGTGCAATAAGCAACTTTTAAACCCTTTCTCGCAGGTCCGAGCACCATGTCCGGTGTAAGCTCCCTGCCATCTGCTGCAGTCACTGACTCACCTTTTTGAAGAGCATTCCAGTAACGCACGTCAATATCTGCCGCCTTGGCTCTCTCCACATCGAAACGTCCCGCACGGTCAAGTTCGAATGCATATCCGTAGCAGGTCACATTGTGACACACCTTATATGCCGAAGCCCGAAGACCGCATACCTCAAACTGCTCCTCATTGGACGTAAGTTCCTTGTATTCTATCTTAAAAGGCAGATCCTTGGCTATTATCCTTATGGATTCCACCACTTTCTCCACAGCCTTGGGTCCGATAATGAGCAGCGGTTCAGTCCTCTCAGCATTACCCATCGTAAGCAGCATTCCCGGAAGACCCGATATATGATCCGCATGAAAATGCGTAAAGCAAATAACATCTATCGGCTTGGGGCTCCATCCCTTCTCCTTAAGCGCTATCTGAGTTCCCTCACCGCAATCCACCAATATGCTGTGTCCGTTATATCTGAGCATCATGGCCGTCAGCCATCTGTTCGGAAGCGGCATCATACCGCCGGTTCCGAGCAAGCACACTTCTATCATTTCTCCAAAGCTTCCCTTTCCGCCTGCGACTGTCTTAAGTATTCAGGTGCAAAAGATGCCGCACTGACTGTCTGTCCCCTCTTAGCGTATATGGCACCAAGACGAGCTATTGCTGCCGCACTCTGTCTGTTCATATGAGCCGGCGCATAGCAATGGGGCAGGATCAGATTCCTGTCTATGATCTCTTTAAATACCGGAACTCCATCACCCAAAAGCATAACTTCCGTATCCGAGTCACCGGCATCATTCAGTCTTTGTATCAATTCTTCTATGCCTATGGCGCATTGGGGAAGGATGGCATTCATTGAATAACCAATGTTATTCATACTTCCGCTTTCCGCAACAAATTCATATATCCCAGTATAAGTCTGCTGTCTTCTGGCATCCATCAACGGACACACATAGCCTCCAAAACCGTAGCAATTATATGCAAGTCCATCCACCGTAGGAACTGCCGCAACAGGAATATCAAGAGCACTCGCGATACCTTTGGCTGCCGCTCCGCCTATCCGTAATCCCGTAAAAGAACCGGGGCCGGCAGCTACCGCAACTGTCGAGATTTCTTTCTTGACCATTCCGGTCAATCTAAATATCTCATCTATCATCGGCAGAAGTGTCTCCGAATGAGTCTTCTTGAGATTGACCGTATACTGTGCAGTCACTATATCATTGTCTTCATCAAGGATTGCCACTGAAGCCGTAAGCCCCGAGCTGTCTATACCCAGAATCATCTGTGATCTCCGTCGCCTGTTACTATTGCTTGATCTTTACCTTTGAAGGCTCCATATGAGTGGATATGATCTCTATCAGGTCATATCTTTTCTCCTTCAAATCCTTCTTGGGAAATACCCATGCACTTTTGGGACCTGTATACAGCAGGATGCTCTGATTGGTAGATCGTGCTTTCTGCATCTGATCCCATGTTACATTCAGGCTCTCTTCTCCCACCGTGACCGTCACACCCTCATCGTCAAATACGTAATGCATGGTGTTCTTGTATATGGGATTAAGCTTGATCTGCTTATGCGCATTGATATAAAGCATCACAGGACTGTATAAAATAAGCATAAGTCCTGCAATAAGATACGCCGGTTGCCTGTATGCCGCAAACAAAATAAAGAATACGGCTCCTACTGCATTGCCGGTGATACCGGCCACGCCGCTGTAGGTATGATACATATTGTAATCATACAGCGCAGATGCCGTCATCTGCACGTCAAATTCACATTTCATGATGTACTGTTCCTTCGCGAAAATGGGCATAAAAATACACACTACCCTAAAGTACAATTATAATGGAATTTGCCATTTTCCACAAGAAATATTTCTTGCCAAACAGCCCGATCCCCTGTATACTATCGCTTGTAACTAATATTCTTGAGACAGGGTGAGATTCCCGACCGGCAGTGATGATTTAAAGTCTGCAAACCGCACAGCGGCCGACACGGTGAGATTCCGTGACCGACGGTAAAGTCCGGATGGAAAAGGAGAGAAAAATGAACATCACAGATCTTTTTGGCACTGTTTCTGAGAACGCAGTCTTTGTTCTCGAGTTTTTAGGGATCGTAGCAGCCGTATTCCTCATCGCTTATATCTTTGAAAAGATAGGGAAAATGAGGGATGCAAAAGCCGGCAAAAAACCATCCAGGATACTTTCCACCAAGACAATAGTCGTAATAGGTATGTTTTCTGCAATATCTACGGTTCTTATGATATTTGACTTCCCCGTAGTATTCGCACCTTCCTTTTATAAGTTCGACCTGTCCGAACTGCCGGCACTTGTAGCAGGTTTTGCATTCGGTCCGGTAGCAGGTGTTATGGTTGAATTTGTCAAGATAGTCCTTAAAGTTTTGTTCAAGGGCACTTCCACGGCATTTGTCGGCGAACTCGCCAACTTCGTTATAGGAAGTTCGTTCATCGTACCTGCTACAGTCATATATCGAATCAATAAGTCAAAGAAGTCCGCTGTCGTCTCATGCGTAGTTGCCACCATAGTGATCACGATAGTCGGTTCGCTTTTCAATGCCCTCTATCTGCTTCCCGCTTTCTGCAAGCTTTACGGCATGCCGATCGAAGCGATCGTAGCCATGGGCACCAAGGTAAATCCGGCCATCACTTCCGTAGACAGCCTGGTTCTTCTTTCTGTTGCACCGCTTAATATGCTTAAAGGACTGATAGTCAGCGTTATTACGCTCCTTATCTACAAGCACATCAGCAGGATCATCAAGACTTCGCACTGACAACCGGCTTTTTATTCTCAGTCGGACATACGGCGAGAGTGTTACATGGGCATAACCAGGATATGACAACACAAAAGATCCGGATCGATTCATCGTCGATCCGGATCTTTTATTCATAGAAACACAATCTGTTTGCTTTGTGTCATCTTGTCATCTTATCATCCCATCAGCCTATCATTACATCAAAATTATTGCCCGTCACCGGCTTACCCGCCGCAATTCCCAGATAAAACTCGGTATACGTCATATTCCTGTAAGGCTGAATAAATATAAACCCTATTCCAAGGCTTAATATCCCGAGCAGATATATTGGGATGAAGCTCACCATCATGCCCAAAAATCTTCCGTAGTGCCCATGCATCAGATCTACGCTATTTTCCATGATCTCCCTTACGGTAAGATCGGGGTAATCAAGAAATATGAAAAACACCTGCGACAGACGGATGTATGTATATATCATACCCACAATGCCCAGTACAGACAATCCCACCAGCAAAAACGTAAGAGTCTCACCGTCAAGGTGCTTATAATACATCATCGCATATGTGAGGCCCGCCGGAAGCAGCCATATCAAACATCTTAAAGAGAAGATGAAATCAAGTACGATGATCTTGTCCGGGTGTCCAAAAAACGCAGAAAAAATGTCCTTGTACGCAATCTTGTCTCCGCAGGCAAGCTTTAGATACATAGTAAGCTCTCCAACGGTAAAAACAGCTCCGATAAGCCCTGATATCAAAGTGACCGCCACATATATCGCCATACCGACCACCGAATAAAGATCTGATACCGACTTGGCTATATAATTGGTGGCCACAAATATAAGCTGCACGGTAACTATTGCTCCTATGACGGTGCTGTAATTACCTAACAGCTTATCTCTGGCTATTGCTTTAAGTTCTACCGTAGATCTGTGGTTCATGATCTATCCTCTCACATCAAAATTCATTCCGGATAAGAGGCCGTTATCCCTGTTCTTTAAATTCTTTGTATAGGGATTGTCCTCGTTGCCGTATTGGATCTTGGTAGTCGTGGTACCACCCGACACAAAGGTCCTTCCGCACTCCGGACATACAGAGGTATGTATGGCCACACTTGCCTGCAATACCTTGCCGCCGTTCTGTGCCGCCTTCTTATAGGCATTGGATACATGCTCGCCTTCATGAGCTCTTACGGCCGCTCCTGCAGCCTCCGGAGAAATATGCTGAGCGGTCTTAAATGAGACATTGCCCTCATCGGAACCGTCCTGATACTTGCGCTCCTTGCATGTCTTACACTCAGCAGGCGAAGATTTCTTGCCCGGCATGACCTTGGTGGATTCACCCGGATTAAGCACAGGCTTGGTCTCACCGGTACCCTGAACGCCGCCCAATGGACGTATGGCAGCATCCACTCCTGCTCCCTGCGATGCAGCCGCATCATAAGAACCGGACATACCCACACGTAATGGACCGACTCCGCTTACTGCGCTCAAACCGGTTGTGTATTTATATCCCGAATAAGGATCCCAGCCTACAGGTACCATACCACTCCTATTCCGTGCATCCATGCACTGTGATGACCATCCTAGAGATCTGTGGGTGATAATCCGCTGCCGTTTTCATTGATAAAAGGAAGGTTGCCGTAATTAAGATCCAGCCTGCCGTCCTTGGCATCATCCCACATCTCATCAAAGGAATATCCGTATACCTCTTTGAACATATCATTGACCTGCTGTTTGAAAGCACCGCCTCCATAAAGCAGACTCATCGTCACTCCAAGTATCGCGAGATTGACTCCTATCGCCAAGGCTCCGGTAGTAACGGCCGTCTTGGCTTTCTCATGCATATATCCATTACGGTCTCTTGATAATATGGCGAGTATTATCGCTACCGATCCAAGTACGATCGAAGGATATATGAGGAATGTAAGTACCGATATCACAGCTACGACCCCGAGTGTGGAAGCCGCTCTGGCCATGGAATTGGCACTGTTATTATATTCTCTGTACGCCTGTCTTCTGTCGTCCTGTGCACCCGGACGGGGTACATAAGGACTGTTGTTATAATCATCCATTGTTATTATCGCTGTTATTGATCCACTTAAGATATCCGCCTATGAAGGGATCCAGTGCTCCGTCCATCACGGCATCGACATTACCGCTCTCTACGCCTGTACGAAGATCCTTAACCAACTTGTAAGGCTGAAAAACATAGGATCTTATCTGATTGCCCCAGCCGATCTCAGTGACCTCGCCCCTGATATCGTCAAGCTTCTCCTTATTCTCCTCAAGCTTAAGCATATATAACTTGGCCTTTAACATCTGCATTGCCTTATCCTTGTTCATATGCTGGCTTCGTTCATTCTGACACTGTACCACTATTCCCGTAGGTAAATGAGTGATACGGATGGCAGAAGATGTCTTGTTGATATGCTGACCACCCGCGCCGGAGCTTCGATAGGTATCCACACGGATATCATCATCTTTGATCTCAACATCGAGATCAGCATCTATCTCAGGCATAACATCAAGTGATACGAAAGATGTCTGCCTCTTACCCTGGGCATTAAACGGAGATATTCTCACCAGTCTGTGAACGCCCTTCTCCGACTTAAGATAGCCGTATGCATTCTCTCCGTTGACCTGGAAAGTGACCGACTTGATACCTGCCTCATCGCCATCCAAAAAGTCAAGCACCTCAATGCTGTAGCCTTTCTTCTCTGCCCAACGTGTATACATACGATACAGCATCGAAGCCCAATCGCAACTCTCAGTACCGCCTGCGCCGGCATTTAGTTTGAGAATTGCATTGTTTCTGTCAAATTCTCCTGACAATAGCGTACTTATACGTATATTATCTAACAATTCCACAAAAGAATCAAGTTCTTCACGTATTTCGGGTATCAAAGATTCATCGTTTTCTTCATAGCCCATCTCTATCAGGGTCTCAATGTCGTCATACTGTGTCTTGAGACTGTCTATGGTCTCCACAGTATCCTTCATATTCTTAAGATCCTTCATTTTTACATTGGAACTCTCAGGATCATCCCAGAAGCCGGGGGCTTCCATCTCTCGTTCCAATTCTTCTATTCTGGCTTTCTTGGCATCCAATCCCAAGGATGCTTCCACCTCAAGCAGAGTATCCTTGTACTTGCCAAGTTCGCCTTTCATCTGGTCAAGTTCTACCATAATTCTATCCTTTTACCGCTTATTGATGGCATGCACTAAATTACAAGATCATACTCTTCCGCAGCACTGCTTATATTTCTTGCCGCTTCCGCATGGACACGGATCATTGGGGTACACCTTGCCTTCCATACGCTTAACGGGCTGCTTTGCAAGACTGTCGTCCTTATTGGTGCCTGTGACTTTGGCTACCTGTTCACGCTCAACCTTCTCTTCCACTTTTACATGACATAAAAGTCTCACGGTCTCTTCACGAATGGCATCCGTCATCTCATCGAACATCTCGTAACCGCTCATCTTGTACTCCACAAGCGGATCCCTCTGTCCGTATGCCTGAAGTCCTATACCCTGACGAAGCTGATCCATATCGTCGATATGATCCATCCACTTACGGTCTATGGTCTTAAGCAATATCACACGCTCAAGTTCTCTTATCATCTCAGCCTGCGGGAATTCTGCTTCCTTGGCCTCATAGAACTTAACGGCTTCTTCCTTAAGCTTCTGTGTAAGTGCCGCCTTATTCTTAATACTGTCATTATTCTCGGCTCTTAATCTGCCAAGCGTAACGGGCTCTATGGGAATAATGGGTAAAAGCTCATTATTAAGATCCTTAAGTTCCCAGTCATCAGGCTTTTCATCCTCGCCTATGTTACGATCCACAACGCCTTCCACGATATCCGTGAACATCTTGTAGATGACGTCGCGCATGCTCTCACCATCCAAAACTCTGCGTCTCTCGGCATAGATGATCTCACGCTGTTCATTATTGACCTGATCGTACTCAAGCAGGTTCTTACGTATGCCGAAGTTGTTGCTCTCAATCTTTTTCTGAGCATTCTCTATGGCATTGCTTAACATCTTGTGCTCGATCTCCTGGCCCTCGGGAATACCCAAAGTCGTGAACATATTGATAAGTCTCTCCGAGCCGAAGAGTCTCATAAGATCATCTTCAAGCGAGATATAGAACTTGGATTCACCGGGATCTCCCTGTCTTCCGGATCTTCCTCGTAACTGATTGTCTATACGTCTTGACTCATGTCTCTCCGTACCTATGATCTTAAGTCCGCCTGCTGCCTTGGCCTCGTCATCAAGTTTGATATCGGTACCACGGCCCGCCATATTCGTAGCAATGGTAACCTTGCCGTGTATACCGGCCTCTGCAACTATCTCAGCCTCCATCTCATGGAACTTTGCATTTAAGACCTTATGCTCTATTCCCTGTTTGCGAAGCAATCCGGACAGTTCTTCACTGGCCTCGATGGTGATCGTGCCCACCAATACAGGCTGTCCCTTGGCATGTGCTTCCTTAACCGCATCCACTATGGCTACAAGCTTCTCACGTCTGGTCTTGTATACTGCGTCCTGATGGTCTATTCTGGCCACCGGAACATTAGTGGGTATCTCAATAACATCCATCTGATAGATGTCTCTGAATTCCTTCTCTTCGGTGAGCGCAGTACCCGTCATGCCGGCCTTTTTCTCGAACTTATTAAAGAAGTTCTGGAAAGTAATGGTGGCAAGCGTCTTGCTCTCACGCTTAACCTTAACATGCTCCTTTGCCTCGATCGCCTGATGAAGGCCGTCAGAATATCTTCTTCCGGGCATGATACGTCCGGTGAATTCATCCACTATGAGCACCTGATCATCCTTGACCACATAATCCTGATCACGGAACATAAGATTGTGCGCACGAAGCGCAAGGATGATATTGTGCTGTATCTCAATATTCTCTGGATCTGCAAGATTGTCGATATGGAAAAACTGCTCGACCTTGGCTACACCGCGCTCGGTAAGATTGAGGTTCTTATCCTTCTCATTGACTATAAAGTCGCCGGTCTCTTCACGTACAACACCCATGATGAGATCCATCTTGGTCAGATCCTCGACATCCTCACCTCTCTGCATCTGACGTGCAAGTATGTCGCATGCCTCATAGAGCTTGGTAGACTTGCCGCTCTGACCTGATATGATAAGGGGTGTTCTGGCCTCATCGATAAGAACCGAATCGACCTCATCGATGATCGCATAGCCAAGCTTACGAAGTACGAGCTGTTCCTTATAGATGACCATGTTGTCCCTAAGATAATCAAATCCGAGCTCATTATTGGTCACATAAGTGATGTCACAGCCATACTCATGCTGTCTCTCTTCGGGTGTCATGCCGTTTAATACCACGCCGACGCTCAGTCCCAAAAACTCATGGACCTGCCCCATCCATTCGGCATCACGCTTGGCCAGATAATCATTGACCGTAACGATGTACACACCCTCTCCGAGCAACGCATTGAGATATGCGGGACAGGTAGATACCAATGTCTTACCTTCACCTGTACGCATCTCTGCGATACGTCCCTGATGAAGGATGATACCGCCGATAAGCTGCACTCTGTAGTGCTCCATATTGAGCACTCTCTTGGCCGCCTCTCTGACTGTGGCAAATGCCTCAGGCAGAATATCGTCAAGAGTCTCCCCACTCGTAAGTCTGTCCTTATATTCTTTGGTCTTGGCGCGCAGCTGCTCGTCCGACAGAGCCTGCATCTGCGGACGCAGAGACTCTATCTTGTCCACTATCGGGGTAATACGCTTAAGTTCACGCTCACTGTGCGTTCCAAAAACCTTGTCAACTATCTTGCTCATAAAAAATGTTACCTAACCGTTATTAATACTTTAACGCTTCCTCTTCTTCGTTCATTACACGTAAACCGCCCTGTGCAAGCGCAAGCAGCTCGTCCTCACCGGGATATACGGTGAATGGTGCGATCCACTCACATGCTTCCTTGAGTCCGGCTACAACTTCTTTGTCATAAGCAATACCACCGGTCACTACGATCGCATCCACCTTGCCCTTAAGAACGCAAGCCATCGAACCTATATCCTTGGATACCTGGAAGATAAAGGCATCTCTTATTACCTTGGCCTTGGTATCTCCGTCCTGGATCATCTTCTCAACATCTCTCATGTCGTTGGTTCCGACATAGGCATTGAATCCGCCGCCACCTACAAACTTCTTGTATACTTCAGCCTCCGTGTACTTACCTGAGAAACACATCTTGATAAGTGCTCCCGAAGGTGCTCCGCCTGCTCTCTCGGGAGAGAAAGCTCCGTCTCCGTCAAGCGCATTGAACACATCTATTACTCTTCCGCCGGTATGAGCTCCTACTGATACGCCTCCGCCCATGTGAACCACAACGAGATTAAGGGAGTCATAAGCGACACCTTTTTCCTTGGCATATCTCTTGGCTACGGCCTTCTGATTGAGTGCATGGAAGACACTCGTACGGGGAAGCTCGGGTACACCCGAATATCTGGCGATATCGCAGAGTTCATCCACAACAACGGGATCCACGATAAAGCTTCTTACACCGATCTCATCACCGATCTCTCTGGCGAGCATTCCGCCGAGGTTCGATGCATGCTGACCCTGCTTGCCTATCTTAAGATCCTCAAGCAGTTCATCCGTCACTTCGTATGTACCGCCGGGAATAGGCTTAAGCATTCCACCTCTGCCGACTACCATGTCAAGCGAATTGATATCGAAGCTCTTCTCCTGTAAAAGCTTAAGTATGATGTTCTTACGGAAATCCTTCTGATCCGCGATGGTCGCATACTTTGCTATCTCTTCCGTCGAATGACGAAGTGTCTCTTCAAATAACAGATTCTCATCTTCGAATACACCGATCTTGGTGGATGTAGAACCCGGATTAATGATCAAACTGAGTATACTCATAAATACCTCCAATACTATCTGTTAAAATGTCTCTGAAGCAAGGGCTGCAAGAGCGATCGAATTAACCTTAACGTCTACGGTGTCTGACCTAGAGGTTAAGATGACCGGGGCCTTGGTACCCGTTAAGATGTTACCGTTTTTGCAGGGAACCATATGAACAATGGCCTTGTATACAAGGTTACCGGCATGTATATCCGGGAAAAGAAGGATATCTGCGTCTCCGGCTACCTTACGGTCCAGGGCGCCCTTCTCCTCTGCAGCTTCCTTGTAAAGTGCTATATCAAGTGAAAGAGGTCCGTCCACGATACAACCGGTGATCTCACCCGCTTCGTTCATGCGTGTAAGCTCGGCAGCCTCTACAGTGACAGGCATCTTCTCATTGACTGTCTCAAGCGCAGCCAAAGGTGCAACCTTGGGCATCGTTACGCCGCAAGCCTTGGCAACATCTACCGTATATTCTATGATGCACTTTTTATCTTCAAGTGTGGGATATGGCATAAATGCAACGTCTGTAAGGAATAACAGTCTGTCTATGCCGGGGATCTCAAATACGCATACGTGAGAAAGAGGCTTGCCTGTACGAAGTCCGACTTCCTTATTAAGAACACTCTTAAGGAATGTTCCTGTAGGAAGCAGTCCTTTCATATACATATCTGCCTCACCGTCATGGACGAGCTTAACCGCCTTAAGTGATGCCTCTACTATATCCTTCTCATCGATAACCTTAAAATCGGCAAGATTCATGCCTATCTCTGAAGCGATCTTGGCGATCTGATCCTCATCACCAACGAGGATTGAATCAGCTATGCCTCTTTCTTTTGCTATCTTGACAGCCTCCAAAACCGCCTTGTCCTGTGCCACAGCCACAGACAGCTTCTTAAGCTTTATCTCCGAAACCTTTGCCAATAGATCATCAAATGACTTACTGTTAGTACTCATGTCAAACCTCCAAACTATCTTTTACGATTTTGCTCATAAAAACGCTATTTACTATGATATCACCAACACTTCAAATAATCAATTAAAGTTTTGGAACGAACAGGTAAAGATTCCATAAACTTTGCCACTGTAAAGCGATAGATTTTCACATAAAATATCAAAATATTTCTATAATTCACACGCGGCATATTATATACTATATTTGGGTGTGTGTATACACTCGCACAGGCCAAAGTCACAGAGACGTGACCGGCCGGATGGGGAAAATATGCCGGGAATAAAATCAATATTACACTTTATTGACATTTTGGGTGTCGACGAGACACCCGATCTGCAGGTCTTTAAACAGGCTTTGTCAGAGGTCGCCACAGATTACCATATGGCGAGACTGTTCTTTGACGAGTCTTCCACAGCAGATTTTGCAGAATATGACAGAACGGTCATCGCAGATGACCCGAACAGTGCCGAATACGGAGATATACTTCATTATACTTTCCGTATGGAAGACGGCCTGTATTTTGCGATCACAATATATGCGGAGCAGGGACATGCTTATCCCGACGGTATCGCCGGAGAACTACGTGCCATATCCAATATAGCTTTTTACAATTACGGGCGCATCAAATTCCATGACCTTGTGGTCCATGCTTCGATGACGCATTACCTCACCGGACTTCCCAATTCCGGCGGTTTCTTAAAACGTGTCGGCGAGATATTCGCTTCAGGCAAATTATCCAACTACGATTCTTACTATTTCAATATAAGAAGTTTTGGCAGCATCAGCAAACGCTACGGTTATAAACAGGGCGATGACATGATATGCCAGTATGCTCATGCCGTGAGTCATTTTGCGGGCAATGATGAGATCGTTGCGCATGTGAGCGAGGACAATTTCGTGGCTCTTATCAAGAAGTCACATTACAGTCCTTTTATCACCATGCTCTCAGAAGTATCGGTCAATGCCGTCAAAGACGGCTCCACACACGAGATCAAGTTAAGCGCCACGATCGGTGTACTGCACATAGACAAAGAATTAAACGACATAAGCGAAGTGATATCACTTCCCGCCATAGCCATGAATTCAGCCAAGAATGTGCTACATCAGGCTGTGTGCCACGTATCCGACGAGCTCTTATACCAGGTATCGGAACAGAAGCGTGTGCTTGAAAGATTCCCCGGCGCCATGAGAAACAATGAGTTCATGGTATATTACCAGCCCAAAGTCGATTCACGCACCAACACTCTGGTCGGTGCAGAAGCTTTGGTCCGCTGGATACATAAGGAAGAGATGATCCGTCCGGGAGCTTTCATTCCTGTACTTGAGCGCGAAGGAGCCATAAGCGCGCTCGATCTTTACGTACTCGAGCATGCGTGCGCGGATATCCGTGAATGGCTGGACGAAGGCATAGAGCCCGTGCAGGTATCCGTCAATATCTCACGTAAGGACCTCGAAGATCATACCCTTCCATACAGGATCGCCGATATCATAGACAGGTTCGGCATAGACCGCAAATATATCCAGATAGAAGTCACCGAGACCATGGATGAGACAGAGCATGGCATCATGACGGTATTCCTCGATAAACTCTATGAGATGGGCATCTCCACCGCCATCGACGATTTCGGTTCGGGATATTCATCACTGAGCACACTTCGTAACTTTAAGATCAATACACTTAAGATAGACAGATCATTTATCAACAATGATGTGATCTCCAAAAATGACGAGATCATACTCTCCGATATCATACACATGGCCAATGCGCTCAATGTGGAGGTCATCACTGAAGGCGTGGAGCGTCCCGACCAACTTGAGTTCATCAACAAAGTCGGTTGTTATCTCATCCAGGGATATTATTACGACAGGCCTCTTCCTCTCACCACATTCATAAAGAGGCTTAAGACCCGCACCTATCCCGAGAACCCTCAGGAGATAGACGGAATACCTACCGAGGAGATAGGTTGACATAATGTGATCCATCGATGCAGTCGATCATATGCCTCGCAGTCATCTGTGTAAGCAGGCACAGCACCTCTGATATCGGGATGTCACATTCATCACCCATATCATATATGATCTCTCCGGCACTTTTGGGATCACAGCCAAGTACTGACAATATCTTTCTTTCATTTGATGTAA
>JAEEGL010650426.1_pt1 | contig 19375 bp, 16 predicted proteins | sample 9134231 | NCBI WGS metagenome assembly JAEEGL01 (sample SAMN16246548, study PRJNA631951) | gut metagenome | biome: gut microbiome; feature: rumen; material: fiber-attached | host: Bos | place: Iran: Karaj | collected 2018-10
CAATTATCACCAATCTTATTAAGGAGAGCGAAAAATGGGTTTAAACGCAAAACAAAAAGAAGCTGTAGAATATCTAGATGGGCCACTTTTAGTTTTGGCTGGGCCTGGCACCGGCAAGACACAACTTCTCTCCGAGAAGGTGGCTTTTATTTTAAAAAATACCGATGCCGACCCTAGCAATATCCTCTGTCTCACCTTCACCGAGTCTGGCGCTTCGAACATGCGTGAACGGTTGAAAAGCATTATTGGCCGAGATGGCGCCAAAGTAACCATTGGCACTTATCATGCCTTTGGTTCTGACATTCTCTCTATGTATAAGGAATATTCTGAAGATTACGACAGAAATCTTGATACGGCGATTGATGAAGTGCTGCAGTTCAAAATCATTAAATCGATTCAGGACAAGCTCCATGGTACTGATATTTTGAAGGGTGACAGCATCAAAAATATCATCAGCGTGATTTCGGAGGCCCGTGCAGCAGGTCTGACAGCCGATAATCTTCGAAAAATTGCCGAGGTCAATATCGAGGATAGTAAGGTGCTATCTACCGCTATTTCGCCACTTCTAAAAAACGTTGTCCCGCGCAATTTTGAAGCCTCACTAGAGAATGCATATCTGCCGATTTATCAAGTTTTGCAAAAATACGAGGAGGCTGAGCCGATTCTGCCTACCATCGAGCGCTCAATCGCAAAGCTAGCGCGCGATTTGAAAGAGGCTGTAGTAGAGGCTGAATCTACAGGCAAAGTCACGCCACTCACGGCTTGGCGAAATAATTATTTTGAAAAAGACGGGGACGATAATTACCGGCTAAAAGACCGAGTCGCCAACAAAAAGCTACTTTCACTCGCCAATGTGATGGCACAATACCTTGAGTTTTTGAAATCCCATGGACTGTATGATTTTGACGATATGGTGCAAGAGGCGGTACGTGTACTGGGCGCCGACAGGGGCTTCCGGCTGACTTTGCAGGAAAAATATCAATACATTATGTTGGATGAGTTCCAGGATACAAATCCATCCCAGCTCGCCATCATAAAAGCTCTCACCGACTACGAAAAGCCAATGGTGATGGCGGTGGGCGACGATGACCAAGCAATTTTTGAATTCCAAGGGGCGATGTCGACGAATTTGACAGATTTCCAGAGACATTATAATGCTCACGTGATAGCTCTGGTCGAAAATTATCGTAGCACGCAAGAGATTTTGGATTTTTCACACGAGATTATTAAACAGGCGCCAGATAGGTTTGCCGACAAGGAGCTTTTCTCACACAAGGACGCCCCGGCGAGCTCGCAGATTTACCGAAAAGAATTTTTGTCCTCCGATGCGGAGTTTGGGTTCGTTGCCGATGAAATTGCGCGCCTCATCAAATCCGGAGTAAAGCAAAGTGAAATTGCAGTAATTTCCTACAAAACCAAGTATTTTTTGCCCCTACTTAAATACTTAAAGAGTCACCCTGAAGTCAAAATTGCCTATGAGAAGCGAGATAATCTGTTTAAAGACAAGTATATCTACGAGATTTTGCGGATTTTGCGCTATGCAAACGAAGTCGCAAACGAAAAACGGCCGAGCGTATCTCTGATTGAGATACTCGGCTACGACTTTTTCGATCTGCCGATTACTGCCGTTATCAAGGCCGTGCATGCCGCAAAAGACGCTCACAAATCTTCGCTTGAGGCTTTGTCGGAAGTGGACGGGCCTAGCATCCGTGAGGCTGTCGATTTTCTAGCCGAAATCGCGACAAAATCCTTCACCGAGCCACTAGAAGTAATCCTCGCGATGGTTACCGAGCGTATGGGTGTAAATAAATACACCGAGTACGAGCAGTTTAAGTTTTATGAAAACTTAGCTGCGCTGAGAGGCTCGCTCACGCGGCATTTTGGCGACCGGGCCCTGAAACTTGGTGATCTGATCGAGATGGTAGACGATTACGAATCTGCAGAAATGCCATTGAATGTAAAAAGCCCTTACCGCGACGCCGACGATGCCGTACAAATACTCTCTGCGCACAAGGCCAAAGGCTTGGAATTTTCATATGTCTTCATTATTTCAGCCGATCATACCGCTTGGGGTGCCGGCAAAGGCAACAACAATCTACTTTCTCTCCCTAAAAATCTCGAACAAATTCGTCATACCGGTATGACAGATGGCGAGCGGCTACGCATACTATATGTAGCGCTTACTCGCGCCAAAAGCACGCTATATATCACTAATTCTCTGCAGGACTTTAATGGCAAATCAGCCGAGCGACTAGAGTATTTGAATGAATATGTCGATAAATCCTCTGGGGATGAGGTAGTAATTTCGCCATTTTTGCCTAGTAGGAACGTAACTCTTGACTATAATGCAAGCGCGGAAGAATCCTCCGACAGTTCTGCTATGGTGGCGAATGTAAAAAATTGGATTTTGCCGTATACAAAGGCTACCCCAGACATGCGCGCGCTCTATAGAGAGCGTGCCGAGAGGCTCTGGTTGTCTGCTTCGTCGTTGACGGATTTTATCGATGTAGTGTATGCTGGGCCGCAAGAGTTTTTCAAACGCTATATATTGTGTGTGCCTACAGAGGTAGAGACGGGAGCGCTCGCTTTTGGTAATCTCGTCCATAAGACTTTTGAAATGGTGACAAATAAGGGGCTCACCGACGAGCAGGCGATTGACTTCTATCTAGAGGAATTGGGGAAGCACGAGCTTCCGAGCGAGGAAATGACTAGGCTTCGCGAAAAGGGTCCGGCCGACCTCGCCGTGTCGCTTGAGAGATTTGGTGATATCTTGAGATGCGGTGAGGCTGAGGTAAATCTCGCCAGAGAGCATATTATGCTAGGCGATGTACCGGTCACGGGCAAAATTGACCATATCGTGGTAAATGAGACCACCAAAACGATTGAAATTTACGATTTCAAGACTGGTGGATATCATAGCGAAGCTTGGAGTAAGCACGCTACGCTATACAAGTATATGCTCCAGCTCGGATTTTATAAGCTACTCCTCAATCATTCGGCAAAATACGGCAAGTACAAGGTAGAAAAAGCCCATATTCTCTTCGTGGTACCCGACAAGGACGGTGAAGTATACGATAAGGAATATATCTTTAACGAGGAGGACGAGAAAGAGCTACTTTCTCTAATCCATGCGGTCTACGGGCAGGTTTCAACACTCAAATTCATGGATGATGTGGAGATTTTTAGAGAGTCTGACAATAACCTTGGTATCAAAGATATCAAAGCCTTCATTGAGCTTCTGCTTGCAAAATAGCGTTTTCACCATATGGCAGGACTTGAAGTCTTGCCATTTTTTCTTATCTGTGGTATAATGGTTAGAGATATGGCAAAGAAGAATAATACCAAGAGAAAACTTGTAGGGCTCGTTTCTGAGGAGTCTGGTGTTCGTGCTTACTACACCAAGAAAAACACGATGAACACTCCAGACAAGCTTAGCCTTAAAAAGTATGATCCTGTACTTCGTAAACATGTTGTATTTACAGAGACCAAGAAGAACCTCGGTCGTAACGAAGTCAAGGAAAAGAAACGCTAAAATATCCCCCTCGCAGGGGGTATTTTTTATGCTTTATTTTCGAGCTTTGTGAGTCTAAATTCGATATCGCGAAGCACATTCATGAAATACATGAAAGCCTCGTATGGAGAGTTGTAGGCGGAAAAATATGCGTGAACATCGCCGTCATGCCAATATTTGGTGCACATTGCGTACGGATGGTCCGAAGTAGTGAGAAAACGCCAGTCTGCAATGAGATTTTTGTCGCCAGAGTCTAGCACTCTGCCGCGCAGCGCATAGAGGTCTTTCATGGCAGAAGTCTGCATAGAGTTGGAGAGCCAGGCCGAAAGGTCGCGCTCAGTATCGGCCCAAGTAATAGTATCTGGCATAGACACGGTATCTACTGGCTCCATGAGATTCGCTGCTTCTGATACTGTGACGAAGGTCCCCTTTTTAAGCCAAGATGCGATAAAATTATCCATGAAGCCAAAAATACCGGTGTCGGACCATTGATGCTCGCCAAAGGTCTCAAAATCCATGAAAAGATTTACCAAATCACCTCTAGTACAAGACTCCTCCACCCAGCGCTGATATTTAGGAACCGTGAGTGGCCACTCTGCCCAAGCGCGGTCCGAAAAACGAAAAGCGATGTCGTCTGAGAGGCGATAATTTTTGAGGAGTAGCCGCGTATGGCTGCAGCCGGTTGGGCGATAGACCAAATTTGGACTGCGCGAACCAAGAATCTTGTCCCAACCCTCAGCCAGGACGACATCATAGCCTTTTTCGTTTGCCCAGTGAGCAAGGTCGTCGTTATACGCTAGCTCGGTATTTCTAAAAGCTTTTGGACGAGCCCCAAAGAGATATTCTATAAGAGCAGCGTGCTTCTCGACCTGCGCATCAAATTCGTCGCGGTCGTAAAAGAATGACAGCGAATGATAGTAGGTCTCGCCAATAATCTCGACTCGGCCGGTTTTGACCATATTTTGAATTTTGCGAATAAGGTATGGCTCCCACCTAGCGGCTTGCTCTAGCCAAGTGCCAGTAATCGAAAACGAGACTTTGAACTCTGGGTGTTTTTTGAGATTTTTTTCGAGAAGATCTAGCATAGGATAGTAGCTTTTCATGGCTACTTTTTTAAAAATCCGCTCATTGTTCTGAGGACCGTTGGCAAAATCGGCAAAATAATTAGGGGTGCCACCAATGTCGAATGCGGAAAATTGCCGGTAGCGAACTGGCTGGTGAATATGAAGATAAAGACAAATAGCTCTCACCCTTTTACCTCTTATGTTTAATAGATTTATTATATATCTTCATACACTTTTTTGCAACTTGGTCCCAGGACATTTTTTGGTATTCTTCTGAGGCGTTGGCTCGCAGAGATTTACCAAGTGCTGGGCTGCTGGCGATTGCCAGGATTTCGTCGGCCAATTTCATTTCGTCCCAGTAATCGTATTTCATGGCAGACCAAATCACCTCCGACACGCCAGATTGATTGGTGAGGATCAGTGCGTCGCCATGGCGCGCCGCCTCGAGGGCAGTCAATCCGAATGGCTCAGAAACTGAGCTCATCACAAAAATATCCGACACGGCGTAGACGTCGCGGAGCTTTTTGCCGCGAATAAACCCGGTGAAGAGAACGTTTTTGGAAATACCTAGACTTGCGGCCTGCTCGACAAGACCTGGAAATTCCTCACCATCGCCAGCGAAGACGAAGAGGAGCTTAGGATTCTCGTCTAGAGCCCTTTTGGCTGCATTCATCATGAATTTTAGGCCTTTTTGAATAGTAAACCGCCCTACGGTGGAAATCACCGTGTAGCCAGCGGCTTTCATAGAGTCGATATATTTGAATACATGGTCATACTTGTATTCGTGATTGATGAAATCTTCGTCGAGAGAATTGTAGGCTACGCTAATTTTGTTTAGCGGGATGTGGTATTTATCGTGAATGAGACGCTTGGTTGACTCTGATACAGCGATAATTTCGTCTGCCATCATGAGTCCTTCGTATTCTATCTCGTGAATGAGTTTGTTGCCCGGCTTCATACCAGCGCGGTCGAACTCCGTCGCGTGCACATGGGCAATCAGCGGCGCATGGAAGCGTTTTTTAGCCAAAATACCAGCCTCGTAAGTAAGCCAATCGTGCGCATGGATAACGTCCGGCTTGAAATCCATCAGCTTGTTTTCGATAAAATCACAGTAGAGGCTCTGGATGTCGCGGATGGACATTTTTTCTGGATGATTTTTGCTGTCTATGATTTTGGCTTCGACGCCATTAGACTCGTAAGCGCCACCGCCGTAGCGAAAAATCGGGTCAATGTCCGTAGCAGATACGACGTCCATATAGTCGATATTGTCATGCTCGGCTTCATAAGGAACGACAAACTCAATATTAGCACCCTCGCGCGCCAAAGCGTGCGCCATATTAAGACAAGCAACGCCAAGCCCCCCACTATTGTGAGGTGGAAGCTCCCATCCTAGCATAAGTATTTTCATCTATTTTATTTTATCACATTTTATGCTAAAATGATAAAAGAATTTACAAAATAGGGGCGTAGTACAACGGTTAGTATAGCGGTCTCCAAAACCGTAGATATGGGTTCAATTCCTGTCGCCCCTGCCACGAAACGATTTTCCATATCGTTTCTTTTTTGTTATAATAAAACCATGAGAAGGTATCATCCGGCCATTCTTTATACCGAAATCATAGTATGGGGGGTACTACTTTTTACGATTTTGGGAATGTTGTTTGCGGCGGACATCGTCGCTGGGGCGGAGATATCTGATAAACGTGGTGATTTTTGCGCTAGAGTAGATACGGATGCGCCAGTTTTGACGCTGGTAGGCGACAACAGCATCAACCTCACACTAGGGGCAGAATTTGTCGATCCTGGTGTTGAGGTAGCAGACTATTGCGATGTAGAGCAGAAAGTCGACGGGGAAGTCAACTCTGCCGCTACCGGCGAATACAAGATTACTTATACTGCCACTGACGAGAGAGGCAACATCGCTTCTGTCGAGCGGGTGATTTCCGTGCATCCAGAATATCGAGGCACTATATATCTTACTTTTGATGATGGCCCAGGAGTCTATACTAGTGCGCTGCTCGATATTCTAAAAAAGTACAACGTGAAGGCTACTTTCTTTGTGACCGGCGTGGGCGATGATGATTTGATTTTGCGAGAATATCAAGAGGGGCACACGGTAGGCCTGCATACCTGGTCGCACGACTATGCTTACATTTACCAAAATCTGGATACTTATTTTGCTGACCTAGCGCGGATACAAGAGCGCGTTAAAAACATTACGGGCGAGGAGTCGCATATCATCCGTTTCCCGGGCGGCAGTTCAAACACCGTCAGCGCTCGGTATGACGGCGGCACACGCATTATGAGTGCGCTCGCAAATGAAGTTGAGAAACGAGGCTACACTTATTTTGACTGGAATATTTCTTCCGGGGACGCAGGCGGGGCAAATTCTAGCGATGCAGTCTATTACAATGTCGTTGAAAGGCTAGTTGATGGCGGCAGTTCGGTTATTCTCCAACACGACATTAAGGGATTTTCCGTTGACGCCGTAGAAGGTATTATTAAGTACGGCCTAGATCATGGTTTTGTTTTTGAAAGACTTACCAAAGATTCTTTCACGGCACATCATGGTATAAATAATTAATATTGTGTTTTATCTAAAAAATGTGCTACAATTAAGTTATTATGGAAGGTAAGAAATCAAAGCCAAGGGCGTTACTCATATTCGGAGCGCCTTGTAGCGGCAAAACATATTTCGGCGAAAAATTCGCAAAGAAGTTCGATTTGGCTTTTTATGATTTTGAAAAAATCAAATCCGAACAGCGAATGAGCCGCAAGACAATATTACTAATCATCGAGCTCATTGCTAGGACTGGCAAGACTTTTATGCTTGAGGGCGAGCTTGACACCGAGAAGGACCGCACTGAGGTGCGCAATTTGCTCCGCAAGATGGGTTATGAGCCATCTCTCATCTGGGTCCAGACCGATGTCACTACCATCAGAAACCGTATGAAAGAGCGTTATAAATCCGTCTCTAAGGCCAAGACGATGTATGATACATTCATCGAGAGCTTGGAGGCTCCTGCAGAGTTTGAGAAGCCTATTATTCTTTCTGGCAAGCACACATTTGAGACTCAGACAAAGCACGTAGTAGCTGGTCTTGCTGATGCTGATAAATGATTCTGAGTTCGGCGAGGTAATCGTCCGAAAGAGCCCTCTTTCTAAGGGCATAAAATTTTCGATTTCTACTTCTGGTAGGTTACAGATGTCTGTGCCTGCGTATACTTCGACTTTTCTAGCTAAAAGGTTTTTGAATTCCAATCGCGAAGTGATTCGCGAGAAATTGCCAGTCAAAGACCCTAGCGAGCAAAGAGCCCGCGACTATCAGAAAAAAATTTTGATGAAGAAAGCGCGTGAGTTTTTGCCGTACCGGCTAGAGTATTTTGCCAAGCTCTACGGATACTCGTATGACAAATGTCGCTTGACGCATGCCGGGACGAGATGGGGAAGCTGCTCGTCCAATCGTACGATTTCGCTCAATATTGGTCTCATGAAAGTACCTGAGCCACTCCGCGATTATGTGATTTTGCACGAGCTAGCCCACCTCAACCATATGGATCATTCCAAAGCTTTTTGGGCCGAAGTCGGCGAGCACGACAAAAACTACAAGCTACACGAAAAACGCTTAAAAATGTTTAGTCCTGGAGTCTAGCCGTGATAATAAGGCGATGAGTAGCGTCGCCCTCACCATAGAGCTCACCAGCGCACGTCATGAGTATAATCGTATCCGGCTCGTATTCGCTAGCTTTCAAAAGCTTGTTCATGTTTATTTTTTCTTTCGGAATAGTCGTAATGTCTTCTACCCGGTAAAAATGCTGCCCGTAAAACACCGTGTCGCCCAAATTGACATATTTGAGGCCACTAAAAACACTTGTAGAATGCCCGATGAGGAGGGTACGGTTGCTACCTTGTCTAGTATAGCTCCCCACAATTCTATTTGGGGTCTTGAGCTCATGATTTTGGAGTTCTAGTTTTGTGACGCTTGAAATCACCCTAGCCGATGGAATGTTCAAAAACGCAGAGATATCATACTTAGCAGCTTCGGCTGGCTGCAAACCAATCGTAATAAAGGAAAAAGCCGCCGCCACATAAATAACGGCAAATACTCTCCTAAAATTAGCCCTTTTCTGGATCTTCACACCTCTCCTTTAGACTAATTATAGCATAAGAATTAATTGTGGCGAAAAAATGGTTATATTAAATTTTCCTGAGCTCGATAGCGAAGCCACCCCCTGGAGCAAGATAGATGTCTAGCGAATCGTTTTTGCTAACATGTTTTTCGTAGATTGAAATACCATAAGGGTTTTCACGATAATGCGCGTCTTCAGAGTCTGAGTATATTTTTGCAGAGTAGATACCATCTTCTAGGAAATCCAAACCAAGATGTACCCATCTTGAGTCCGTGTCGGTAATCCCGCCAATATACCAATTTTTATTATCACGGGCTTTTCTAGCGACTACATAATATTCGCCAATTTCACCAGCGATTGGTAGGGAAACCTCAAAATTTGTCGAAACGCTTTTGACAAATTCAAAAGCCTGAGGGAAACGCTCCTCGTATATAAATGGTCTGTCGGCCGCCATTGCCATGCCGGAATAGATTGTCACGAAATACGCTAGCTGTCTAGCTAGTGTAGTAGAGATATGCTTGACGCTATTCGTGATATCAAAAATACCGTTAGTATAGTCCATACCTCCAGCCAGTAAGCGTGTGTATGGCAAATAGCAGGCGTGTGATGGGCTGATCGCACCACCTTCGTATTCCTGGCCCCTGGCACCTTCGCGAGTGAGTAAATTAGGAAAAGTGCGTTCGATACCTGTACCTTTAATCGGCTCGTGGATGTCTAGACAGATGTGTTTTTTGGCAGCCAGCTCGACTGTTTTTTGATAATGCCTTACGCCGAGTTGTGAATGGTGAAATTCGCGCCGGCCGTTTATTATCATAGTGCTACCAGCATAGCCGGTTTTGATATAGTGGACACCATTTGCAGCATAGTAATTATATGCGCTCTCGAGCTGTTTTTCGTAATTATCAACAAAGCCTACTGTCTCGTGGTGCCCCACAAGCTCCACTCCGCGAGCCGAAGCATAGCGAGCAACCTCTGGCAGGTTGAAATCTGGCGTAGAGACGGTGAATTTATTATTGATGCCATTTTCGAGCCAGTTGCCCTCCCAGCCATCGTTCCAGCCTTCAATCAAGAGACCGGTGATGCCGAGCCGCACGGCCGCATCGATGTATTCTTTGGCGTGTGCGGTAGTGGCGCCGTGACGTTCACCTGGGGCCCAAGTCCACTCGCCCACGTACATCGCCCACCAAATGCCGATAAATTTGATTGTCTTGACCCACGAAAAATCACCTTTTGGAGGATCATTTAGACAATACATTATTCGATTCGTGGTGAGGTCTAGGCAAGAATCCGCAATCATAATCATGCGCCAAGGTGTCTCAAATGGTAGTTTGACATGGGCTTTTGTGCCGTCAGAAAGCGGGGTGATGTCGGATTTCAAGGCGCGTTTTTCGTCTAGCTTGATAGTCATTGAACCATAATCATACAGAGCTGCCTCGTGAATTGAGATATAGTAGCCGGATGGCGTCTTGATGGTAAGCGGGGTGTGTACGGAATTTTCTAGCTCTGCAACTTGGCATTTTTCGTAATTATATTCGTAGCGGTCTGGCTGGTAAGCTGGAATCTGCCAAGCTATACTATTTAAATCTACGTTAAATTCGGAGAGCTCATCTTTTATGGTGACTTGACGAAATTTTGCCTGAGCCGGGATTTCGTAACGAAAAGCCACGCCATCATCAAAAACACGAAACCTGAGCGTAAATATGCGATGTGGGCTAGCGGCCTCGGCTATAGAAAAAGCTGCCTCCTCATAATTATTGCGTATCAGACGTTGCTCACCCCAAAGCATTTCAAAAGTGTCGTCATGCGTCGTCTTGTCTATATGGGTGACCTTTAGGCGATTTTCGATTGGAGTTTCGCCGCAAAGTAGAATATTTAGCCGAGATTTTTTGATTAGGATTTTGTCGTCTTTTGACACCGAATAGGCAATTTGGTTATTTTTCAGATAAAACCGGCATTTTATGCGGTGATTCGGAGAAGAAAACTCCTTTTCCAGGGTGTCTTTTTTTAGCCGATTGTCCCACTTAAACATAAGTTAAATATACCACATTTTCGGGGTTTTGTATGATATAATATTTCTATGAATAGAGCTAGTGGTGGATCTAGGTTTAAAATTATTCTTGTTTTTTGCATTTGTTTTGTACTATTTGCCACCCTGACTTTCTTTGGTGTGCAATTTTTTACCAAAACGGGCGTTTTTAGAGTACCTGGGGTGGTTATTTATGATGAGAGCCTATCCGATGGCGAGGTGGCCCTAATCCAAAGCGTTTTTGATGAAAATCTGGATTTAGACAAGGATGTCACTATATCGGCGACAAATTATTTGGAATTGCCGGAGCTTGGCGAGGGTGAATTTATCTCTACGATTGCGGTACCGGTAGCGGATTTCTATAGCGACGAGGCCGATGTCGTAGCCGAAAATGCAGATGCGCTCTTTAATAATTGTTTGGATTGCTATTACAAAGTGGTTGATATTGATGAGCTGGATTTCAAGTCCAAGCTTCTCTCCATCAACGGACATTACTATCTGGATGAGTTTGACAAGGGCGCGATTTATCGCATTATCAAGTTTGAGTCGGAGAAATATGCGGAGGAAATACAGGCGCTCGCATCAAAGCTTTACTCTGACAAAACTTGGCCAGGGAAAGACACCGTGCTATCTTTTGCACAGACTGGCGTCACAGCGCTCTCGCGCAGAATGAATGGTAAATTGGCCGAAGTGGGCGACGCCACGTACTTTGCGGCACAAATTGGCAAATATCTCTCTGGCTTCGACCTCACCCATACTTCAAACGAAGCGTCTTTTAGTGAATATGCCACCAATAAAAATATCTGCTCGAACCCTAAGTTTGGCGATACCTTGCTCGCAATTGGGCTTGATATAGTGGAGCTCACCGGCAATCACAATCAAGACTGTGGTGACACAGATGCAGCTAGCACGATTGATTTCTATACTGAGCACGGCATCAAAATCGTGGGTGGCGGGAAGACCGCGAGCGATGCTGCGGTCCCACTCGAGATTAACGCCGAAGGCAATCACATTACGATGCTGGCATACAACGAATCTACAGGGGGAGCTACACTAGACAACACTCCTGGCGCAAACCAATACTATGAGGATTTGGCTGTAGCGCAAATTAGCGAAGCCAAGAAACGTGGAGATTTTGTAATCGTGGATATCCAGTACTATGAATGCAATGCCTATGCTTCGGAATATGAAGACCCGGCTTGCGACCGAGCAGACTCGTCGGCCGGAGACCAAGTAGGATTCTTTCGTCGCTTGATTGACCTTGGGGCAGACATGGTAGTAGGGACCAGTGCACATCAGCCGCAGACTTACGAATTATATGGCAATGGCGTGATTTATTATGGTCTCGGCAATTTGTTCTTTGACCAAGTTTGGTGGCCAGGCACCACGCGGAGCCTAATTCTAGCAAACTACTTCTACAATGGGAAATTGCTACAGACAAAAGTAGTCCCGACAGTATATGACGAGACTATGCAGACAAAATTATTAGATGAGGAGAAAAGCAGATGGCTACTAAACCGTCTAAAGAGCGTGAGACCGTAGTGATGGATTTCGACGAGGTGGATGAGCGTCCTAAACATAATTTTAGAGCGCTAATTATAGTTCTGATTTTCATCGCGGCACTCTCTATCTCATTTTTAGCTAATGCAATTATCGTTTTTGTCAAAAAACCAGCTGATGGAGAAGTTTTTAAAGATTCTGGCAATGAAACAACTGTCGAGCCTACGCTTGGCGAGCCGGAAGATGAAGCCGAGGGTGAGGAAAAACCAGCCAAAATTGATTTTCAACCCGTCGTGGACGCTTGGGTGAATTCTACAGGTGGAGACAAGAGCGTAGTGGTTTATGATTTAGACCTAGATGAAGTAGTCGGTTCGTACAACGCAGGCGCGTCGTTTAATACTGCATCGCTATATAAGCTATTTGTGGTGCTAGAAGGCTACCGGAGGGTTGAGCGTGGCGAATGGGAGGCCGACGCCAGTGTCCGCGGGGCCGGTCATACAATTCTAGAATGTCTGGATTTCGCCATAAGAGAATCGGATTCTCCTTGCGCAGAAGGGCTGTGGGCAATGATCGGGCACGACGAGCTTGATAAGATTATTGTTGATGAGTTCAAGATTAAGAATTCCAAAATATCCACGCTGACCTCAAACGCGAATGACATCACCACTATCATGAAGCTGTTTTACAAGCATCCTGGGATTTATAGTAAGGATTTGATTTCTAGAATGTGGGATTCGTTCCTAAATCAACCAACCACTACCTACAACTGGCGTCGTGGGCTACCGAGTGGGTTTTCTGACGCGGTAAAGGTATATAATAAAGTCGGCTGGGATTATGATATGGATAATAAATACTGGAATCTTTATCATGACACAGCCATCATAGAGGTGCCTAGCCTCGACCGCCATTTCGTAGTGACGGTGCTGACTCACCGAGTCTCGTTTACCGACATCAGAAAACTTGCCGCCAAGATAGAAACGGCAATAAATGAAAGCAAATTAGTAAGTGCTGAAGAATTGTGACCAATAGGTCTTATACTGTGAATCTAGGTCGAACACAAACCCGACCGCAAGCTTGGTAAAATCCGGATTTAAAATATTCGCACGGTGAGAATCTGACCCCATCCAGAGCATTACGGTAGTGACCGGCGAGACAGCAGCATTGCCAACGGCAAGGTTTTCTCCGCTAAATCCACCGCCGCTCGGAAGAGGACAGGCCGTAGCCCAGCTAGAGCCGTCTGGGCGATCGTGGCTATAGACACGCGTAATTTCATTGGCGCGAATGTCTGCAGCATTTTCACAAGTTGACCCCCAGGTGAGTGGGGCCAAATTATTATTTGCCCGAATGTTGTTGACGAAGCTTAAGACTTCGCGTTTCCACTGCTCTACTGGTGGCTGGACGACGGTCACAGCAATAGAATCCTTGCGCTTGCCATCATATGTACCGGCAGTAATAATAGTAGTGCCAGTCCCTTTGATTACTGGGAACCGACAGGTCTCGCTGCTATAGCCCAACCAAGTACGTGCAGAGTCATAAAACCCAGCAATGACGTCTGTGTTGGAAGTCTGCCAATACATATCACCAAGGTTCGACAGCCCACCACCAACACAAATATCGATGTCTGGCGTGGCATAGATAGTCATAGATTTTTCGTTCCAGATTTCCCCAGACGGAACAGTAGAGCCACTATATTCGTAGCTAGCTTGAGCAGTGTAAGTGTAGCCGCCAGCTTCTCCAGAATACGGAACCGAATGAGTATCGCCACCTGTTTTTGACTCTAGGAGCGCCATTTCACTCATCTCGTCTTTGACAATATCAGAGCGTTCGCCGACTACATGGAAGTTTAGCCCTCCATTAAGCCAAATGGCACTGGTCACTAGGATGCCCGCTATCAAAATTGCAGCTGCATTGACAGAAAGTAGGATGGTCCAGCGTGATTTTTTTAGCATCGATGCCGCCATCTTATCTCACTTTCTTGTGGACCTTAGAATCAATCGACATTGCCGTAAGGTTGACAATAGTCTCAATTTTAATAATTTCGCGCTGTGACAGAGCACTCCTACCACTCGGCGTACCAAAGAGAATTTGCCCATAAGTATGGCCGCCGCCATCTCTCAGAATCGCAACCGCAGACAGATCCATTTTTCCCCAAATCTCAGAACTTTCATCGACTTCTTGCCAGATACCTTCCTTTGGGTTCTTGAGGTCCATGAGGAATTTGATGTCGTCGGTACTAAAACGACGAGGTGATGAGCTATAAATTTGGCCATCTACGAGTATGCCTATATATTCAAAATGCATGTGCTCCGCTAGGAAGCTGGCTAGCTCTTTGATATTGATGCTACGCCCAGATGGGTTTGCAATCTTTTTCACGATATAAACCATGTCTATTTGATGGTTTGAAATTAACGAACGAATAAACATACTTAGCTCGCTGGCAGCTGGAAGCAATGCGACCACGATCATAATCATGATAAAATTCAAGATAATCACTTCTGTCGATGGGGTGGCCCCGCGGAAAAGTGCGAAAAACACAATCGCAAATATCATCATATATACCACCGCAGAAGAGGCAATCATAACAATATACGAAAACACCTTGAGCCACCACGAGGCGATATTTAGCGCCCGGTAGCGCAAAATCGTATAATAAAACGCGATGATTGTAGCGCTAATCGCAAGCGGCCCTGCCCAGATATAATTCCAGGTCCAAAATGGCAATATCAAATTGAATACGAGCGACATAGTACCGGAAATTGCGAAACCAATGAGTAGTACCAGGTTGCCACCTCTTATCCTAGACGATGTAGATTTGACGACCTGATATAGGAGCGAGAGAATGACGGTAGGGACAAGCATACAAAAGAAAGCAATATAAGCAAAATAGAGCGGCCCCATATTGACAACGATACTGTTGCCGGCGTTGGTGAGACTTATGCTGCTGTAGAGCTGACTTGGGTCTGCCAGGAAAAACCCTGTAATGACAGAGCCAAGTAACAGGAAAATAATAGCCAGAGGTTGACCAAATTTTTGTCTCCAACAAATATACCCCAAAAGCGCAATATCAATGTAAATAGCACTAATGTAGGTAAGATTTGCGCAGATAGGAATCCAACTCTCCCATTCTGGCTTTGCGACAAGAAAAAGAGAAATAGCCACCATCCAGATAGTCGCAAAAATAGTTGCGACAAAAAACCAAAATGAACGCACGCGCTCACCTTTCTTTGAACCAAAGAACACCACGACACCTGAAAGCAATGTTAAAACAGATACCGTCGTAAGTAATATTGCAATTAGCTGCATAAACCTCCTTATGCCTATATTATAGCATTTTTATAATAGTTGTGGTGCTTAAAATATCAAATCTGGTATATTCTGTGTCATCTATATATAATATGTAGCTTCCTCCTGATTTGAAGCCTGCCGTAGAGATGGTCGCATGGTTGAAAGTTTTTAGCGCTACGTACTGCGAGATTGTTTCTTGGTCGATATTCTTGATTTCGACTTTAGAGCCTGCTGGCAGGGTAGACTCAAAGAAAATACTGACACTATACTGAGATGAGGCATCGGCTGGAGCCTCGGCCATACCGCTAGCGCCCAGAGCAAACACGGTGCCACCTTTTACAATAGTTCCAAACTCAGAATCTAGGGCGCCGTTATTGTCCTTGGTCGGACCATCAACAAAAATTGTACCGCCATTTATATATATATGCCCGTTTGAATCTATACCGTCACCACTGGCGTTTATGTGAATATCTCCACCGTTTATATTAACAGCCCCTGTACTATTCACATTAATGCCATCGTCCGACGAGACTACTGAAAGGCTACCATTATTAATCGTAATGTTGGCAGATTCTAAGCCTTCATAACTTTTAACAATTTTAATAATCCCGCCGTCAATTAATAATGAATTCTTGGCGTGAATAGCGTCGTCGCTAGCGGAAATATTAAAGTTGCCGCTCAAAATATGGATAGACTCATTGCCGTGGATAGCATCGTGTTTGGTAGTAATAGAAAGCGAGCCATCACCGTCAAAAGTGAGGTCGGTCTCAGAGTGTATTACACCTTTTATATCAGCGTAGTCGGAGCTATATTCGCCCCCGTCTTGCAAAATATTTTCGCCAACAAGTTTGATAGCTAGACTATCAGTAGAACGACAGATAATTGCCGGGCCATTGGAATTTTTGATGGTGACATTATCCAAAATCAATTTGACTTTGTCTCTACTGGTGTCAATGACGAGTGGCTTGTCTATAAGCTCGCCTGTCAGACGATAGACTCCTGGTCTCACGATGAAATTTGTTGTAGCGATTGGCAGGCTATTTGCCGTATCTTCTGGAGATGGGGCTTGGTCGTTTAAAATAATCGCAAGCAGCAAAAGGCCAAGCATGCACAATATCCCAGCTAGTACTGAGAAAAATGTTCTTTTGTCATTCATTAAATCTCGTCCTCTGCCACCGGTTCGGAAAGCATGACTTTGAGATTGCAATTTTTGACCCTGATATCATCAAGAAATGCCTTCTCATGGACGCCGCTCTTCAATCTAACACTATAGGTGAGATTATAGAGACTACCCATATTGACGGTTTTCATAGTGATGAGGTGCGCGCGCGTAGTGTATTTTTTGAAAACACTTTTAAACACATCTTCGTAATCCAAGTCTTCTGGAATGACGATTTTTAAAACCCTGTCTTTGCGGCTTGGCTCAAGAATCGGTGTAAAGCTAAATAGTAGAATTGCAACAATTGCCATTGATGTAATGACTACAGCAAAGAGCACATGCCCCATGCCAAGAGCAAGCCCCACCATCATCGCAAAAAACACGGAAAGGAGATCCTTGGCGCGACCTTGGATAGAACGGAACCGAATCAGTGAAAATGCACCCAGAATCGCAATAGACGTACCCAGATTACCATTAATCATAATCATCACTGCCATTACGAGCAACGGCAAGGTAGCGAGCGTGATAAGAAAGCCTTTGGTGGTCTGAGATGTAGAGCGGTGCACAAGAGCGATTGCGAGCCCCAGTACCAAAGCCACTCCAGCACAAATAAGCGCTGTGGATATCTCTAGCCCAGTAGTGCTCATGTCGAATATCGTATTAAACATTTATTTCCTTTCTTATTAATTCGTATACTTTACCAATTTTTGAAAAACTGCTCGGGTAGGCTTTTGAATCAGACAAAGCTCGAACCAACCAAAGCGGCATCACACCATTAGCTTTTATCTCCATTATAATACTTTTTTCATTTTCTTGGCTATTAAAATAATGCTTATCATTGGATTTTTTAAAAAACTTGAGGTTGCGACTACGATAACTTAGATTTTCGTCAAAGGTAACTCTGAGGTTGTCGGCGCCAGAATAACTGGTGCGGTCATAATGAACGAGTATTTTTGGCTTCAAATCGAATGTCTCTACGAGATAGTCGACTTCTTTTGCGATCTGGAGATCAGTTGGATGCTCAATCTCGCGCCCGGCTAACTCTTCTAGAGATTTCTTGTGGCCTATAAATTGGTCATAATCTTTATGCGTGATGAGCACTCGGCGCTTGTAGCCATAGTTCATGTCTTTGCCTTTTAGTTTGGTCTTAATTTCAAGAAAAACTTTGTCATATCCGCCATACGAACGAGCACGAACCTTTTCCTTGAACTCTGGCTTTTCAATCGATTTAATAATAAAGTCAAAATTGTCGGTATCAAAATAAACATTAAACACGGTGGACTTGTGGTATTTGTCCTTCTCCATGTACTGTTTGAGCGTCCTAGTAATCTCGTCGCGTTGTTTTGACGTGATGAGATATTTCTTTTCAACCCGGTCAAAAATTTTGATATCCATACTGACATTATACTTGATTTTATGAAAATAATTGCGCTTATTTTTTGCTTTTCATGCTAAAATTATACATAAGGGGGAAAGTGTGGAGAAAAGATGAAGAATCGCAAAAAACGCTATTTATGGTGTTTTGTTAAAGCGATTCTGACCTTGGTCTTGGTTTCTTGCACGCTTGTTTTTCTGGCGCCTGAAAATGTTTCCGCCATTGACGGAGATGTGTTATCTATAGAGACTGGCTCACTTTCCAATCTGACCATTCGACCAAACGCCTTTGGCTCGGCTAGCACTTCCGTCACTATCACTACGAATAATTCAACTGGCTATACTCTGTTTATGCAGACCGACGGCGATTCGACAAACCTAGCAGCAATGGACGGACAGAATAGTTTCATTCCTACCATCACCCTGCCAGAGGGTGCAAGCTCAGTGACGGCAAATTCGATAGAAAACGGGTATGGCTACAGTATGGACGGGATTAATTTCAAGCCAGCACCTTCGGTGTTTGGCAATGGCGACATTATCGCCGATATCAACGCAGTATACGACAACGAGCCCGATGTTTACAACGTGACATTTGGCATAAAAGTAGGGACCGATGTACTTTCTGGCAACTATGCTAGGACTTTTGCCTTTGTAGTAATTGCGAATCTTCCTGATTCTTGTACTGCAGAGTCCATTTGCTATAATGGCAATTTCAGCGACGGCGGGGTAGATATGGCAGAGCAATCTGCGCCGAGCAATTCTAGTGTAAGGCTAAAAGCTCCGACTTTTTCTAGGGCTGGCTACGGATTTGCTGGGTGGAACACCAAGAGGAACGGTACCGGGACTAATTATGGACCAAATGAAGATATCACCGTGGGTGATCTTTCTGGCAACGGGCTTATCCTGTATGCAAAATGGATAGAATCAAAGGGAACGCTCCAAAATTGGAATGGGTGCGCGGCTATGTCTATAGGTGACGTCACCGCGCTTACGGATTCCCGCGACGGCAACACTTACGCCGTAGCAAAACTTGCCGACGGAGCGTGTTGGATGACTGAGAATTTGAGGCTAGATTTCTCCAATCCAAACCTGACAATCACCGCCGAGAACACACATAACCCTACTGCGGCTTTTGCTGCTGCCGCAAATCAACATCCAAGCGCATCTAGTAGCTTTTGCACATCAAATAATTCGAGTTGCGTTGACAGAATTTCGTTCAATACTGGCAACCTAAATATAAATTCCGCCAACTTCCAATATTCTTATGGAGTATATTACAATTGGCATACAGCCACGGCCGGGAATGGTCTTTATAGCTCCAGCAAC
>JAEEGL010746847.1_pt1 | contig 19374 bp, 15 predicted proteins | sample 9134231 | NCBI WGS metagenome assembly JAEEGL01 (sample SAMN16246548, study PRJNA631951) | gut metagenome | biome: gut microbiome; feature: rumen; material: fiber-attached | host: Bos | place: Iran: Karaj | collected 2018-10
GGGGATTGGGCCCAATCCCCAATCCCCAATCCCCAATCCCCAATCCCCAATTTTCAAATTATAAATTTTTAAATAAAAAATTCAAATTTTTATTTATATTTTTTCTTATAAATTATAAAACTTAATTTAATAATTATAAAAAAAAATTTAATTTTTATTAATATAATAATAAATGCTTCTTCATTTTATTTTTTTAATTTATTTTACTTATACACACACAGAAACAATATTTGTTTTTGAACAATTTAGACATGGAGCTCGAGGAAGTGCATTTATTTCTCGTAATTTTCATGATAAATTTGATGTTGAATGGGTAGGAGACGGAGAATTAACAGGAGTTGGTATGCGAATGCATTATTTAATAGGAGTTCATTCAAGAGAAAAATACCCAAATTTATTATCAAAACATTTAAACCCAAAAGAAATTATAGTATATAGCACAGATTTAAATAGAACAATTTTATCAGCTCAATCACAATTATTAGGAATGTTTCCTCCCGAAAAAGGACATCATTTAGATTATTGGGATTTTAAACATGCTGTTCCACCTAATCCTTTATATAAAGAAACTATGGATGAAATAGAAAGATTAGGAGACATTTCAATTCCCAAAAAAATAGAAGTTATTCCTGTGAATTTATTTGATCATGATAATAAACCATATTTATTAACTGAAGAAGCTGAATGTCCAAGAATGGGTGTTGTTAAAAAAGAAAATTTTAAAAAGAAAGTTGTTCAAGATAGTATAAAAGAATTTAATAAAACTTATGGAGAAAAATTAATGAATTATTTTAAAATAAATAATGAAAATTTTTTATTTGATTATTATACAATGTTAGGAATAACAGATCATTTTATTTCAGGTTATGTTCATAGAAGAAATTTACATAGTTTTTATAAATATGGAATTGAAGCAGATGACTTTTTTGAAGATTGTAAAAAATTTAAAAATTTAACATTTTATGAAATAGAAAGTCCAGAAGAAGAAGGAATTATGGCAATTAGTCCAACAATAAGAGATATGATAAGATTAATGGATAAAAGTATTCAAAGAGACATAGATAATACAACAACTTCAGATAATAATATTAAATTTGCTATGTATTCAGGACATGATTTAACAATTGCTCCAATGGAACAATTTTTACATAAAGGTTTTGGAGTACCTAGACATTATCCTGATTTTGCATGCAATCAATTTTTTGAATTGCATAAAGGAATTAAAAATAATACTAATTATTATTATGTTGAATATTATTACAATGGTGAATTTTTATTAAATATAAGTTATACTGAATTTAGAACTAAATGTTTGAGTATGGTTTGGCCAATGGATAAAATTTTAGCTTTTTGTAGGGTGAGACATACATCCTTTTTTAATTTAATAATATATATTTGTGTTGCAATAAGTATATTATATATATTATATATTATTATGAATCGGGCAAAAATAGATACTAAAGGTACTTTAAGAGATGATGATAAAGAAATGGAATTAGTTAATGATGAAGAATTGGATGATAATGTTAATCCTGAAGAAAAAAATTTTGCTAATAAAGGAAATCAAAATGCTGAGGTATTTTAAAATTTTTAATAAAAAATCATATTATTTAATTATATTGTATATTTATAATAAATTTAATTTTGGTATTTAAATTTTAATTATACTTCATCAACATCTTTATCATTTTGTAAACTATCAATTTTTTTCTTTAATTCAATTAAAATTAATTCTATTTTTTCATTAAATTTTTCAAAATCAAAGACATCTATTAATGCTTTACTCATTTCAATATAAATTACTAATAAATAAGTATTTATTTCATAAGTTACTATTATATGACTATCTCCTCTTGTAAAAGTTTCTTGTGCTGTTTCAAAACCTAATATTTTTGCAGCTTTTGTTGTTGCAATTTTAAATTCAATAGTTTTTTTTAATACTTCAATTATTTTTTTTTTAGCATCTCCTTGAGATAAAGAATGAATTTGATAATCTACAATATTTCCTTCAGAATCAATTAAAGATAAAAAAGTAATATTATAATATTGAGAAAATAATCTTCCTAAAATTTGATTAACTTCTATTTTAAATGCAGTTAAATTTGAACCTGAACAACAATCTGACATTATAAATATATAAAATATATATATTATAATTCTAAAATAATTTATTTAATATATAAAAATAAAAATTATATATTAAATATAAAACAAATATTTATATTATATTTCAATTTTTTATTATATAATTTATTATATTAATAAGATATTATTATTATTATTTATTATTTTTTACATTTGATCTAAATCATGAGGTTTAATTACATCATCAATTTTTAATATCATTTTACATACTTGTGTTGCAAGTTGTATTTGTTGTCTTTTACTATTAAATCCTTCATATACACCTTGTTTTTCCATATTATTTGAATTTTGTCTTGCACAATCAACACCAATAATAGAAATATTAAGTGATTTTTGAATTGACTTAACATTTGCTAAATATTCAATTCCATTATATCCACTATTTTCAGCTAAGGCAATTGGAATTTGATCAAGAGCTTCAGAAAAAGCTCTAATTGCATATTGATCAATAGTTTTTGTTGCATCGGCTTTAGCTGCTACAACTATAGAACATGATATTTCAGTAGCACCTCCTCCATAAACTATTCTTGGGTCTTTTATCATATTTCTAACTACACAAATTGCATCATGTATACATCTTTTTGCTTCTTCTATTATCATATCATTTCCTCCTCTAACTAATATAGTAACTACTTTATTTGCTAAACAATCTTCTAATACAATCATTTTTGAATTATCTGTTCCAAAACTTTGTTCTTTTACAATTCTAGCAGCACCTAATTTTGTGTTTTTTATATCTTCAAATCTTTGAATTATTCTACTTCCTGTTGCAATTGCGATTTGTTCTATTTCAGTTCCTCCAACCCATCTAACAGCAGGTAAATTATTTTGCATTAATAAATGATTAGCCTCATCATCAAATCCCCATTGACATATAACAAAATTAGCTCCTGAATCTTTAACATCTTTTACCATATCTCTAAAATATTTTTGTTCTTGTTCATATAATTTTTTATAATCTTCTGCACTCTTAATATCAACATTATATTTTGTTTTTGGTTTTGGTGGTTCAAATGGGCATGTTAATATACAAATACTTGCATTATATATTTCTTTTGGCATTTGAGGATGGCTCATTTCTTTATCTAAAACAATTCCTCTAATTAATTTTGTATCTTCTAAACTACCACCTACTTTACCTACTATTTTTATTAGATCTAAATTTACATCTTTTCTTTCCCAATCAATTACTTTTAATACTGCATCAACACATATTTCTGCAAATTGTTTTTGATATTTTGAAACAACTTTTGAACATAAAGCAGTAGTTGCAGCTTTTTTTAATGGTTCATAATCATTTTCTTTAATATCAATATTTTTTGCAATAGTTTCTAAATGTTTTATACTATAATCACATGCTTTATCATATCCTTCAATAATTTGTAATGGATGTAAACCTTTATCTAATAATTTTTGGGCTTGTTCTAATAAAGCACCTGCTAAAACAACTACACCTGTTGTTCCATCTCCTGTTTCATTATCTTGAGATTTTGATAATTCAACTAATAATTTTGCAACAGGATGTTCGACATTCATTTGTTCTAATATTGTTGCTCCATCATTTGTAATTGTAACATCACCATCTTGAGATATTAACATTTTATCCATTCCTTTTGGACCTAAAGAAGATTTTAATGTTTGTGCTATACTTCTTGCAGCTAAAATATTTGAACGATATGCTTCTATTCCTTTAACACGTTGTTTTGTATTTTGAGTGTCAAAAAGAATAATTGGTCGTCCGAACTCATCTATTAAGAGTGACATATTTTTTTAAATAAAATATTATTAATTTTAAATGGATTTTAAATAATTTAAAATAAAAAGAAAATTATTTATTTTAAATATTATTATTTATATTTTTATTTTTTATTTTCATAAAAAATATTTTAAGTTTATTTTAAATAAATATATAATCTATTATAATACAAAAAATAATGATGATATTATAAGAATCAACCAGTCCGAATTTTTTTTGTTGAAATAAAAATACTGAAAATATATTTATAATATAATTTAATTATATAAATTATTTACAATAAATAAAATAAATTTTATTTTCCTTGAATAATATAAGTTATTCTTCCAAATTCATTTTTCATATATTTTTTTTGAACAGATTTATATTCAGTTTTATTTATATTATCTATCCATAAACAAATATCTTTAGCACAATCTTTTATATCTTTTTCTTTACCTATAAAATATTTTTTATCATAACTTTCTTTATAATTTTTTTCTTTATAAAATTTCATTATAATATATGTTATTGCACATGCTATTATACTTCCATTATATTTAATACTTTTAAAATCTATCAAAAAATTTTCCATTAAAAAATTTCCCATTAAAAATTTTATTTTATCAAAATTGAAATTTTCACTTAATATTTCAAAAAAATTTAACATTGTTGGAAAACATATTTTGAATTTTAATATTTTTAATATTTCATATTCCATTTTTTTAACTTGATTTATTGTATAAGCATTATCAGTTATATAAATAAAATCTTCAATTTTTGGAATTTCAATTTCATTAAATTTACAAGAAATCATTAAAGCAGAAATTCCAATTAATTGTAAAAATTTTTTAGAACAATTTTTTATAGATAAAAATTTATCTATAATATTCACTGTTATATACAAAGTATTTGGAAAAAAATTAAATTTTAAATGAACATCTATTAACCAATCAATTAATATTGATCTCATTGTTATATTTATTTCACTTTGAGTATTATTTAAATAATTATTTATTGGAAATTCATGATAAATTTCATTTAATAAATTTAAATAAATATCATTTAAATATTCAATTGGAATTTGAGGTGTAATATTTTTAGATAATAATAAATAAAATTTATTATTATCTATAATATTTTTTTGATAATAAAGATTAATTGTATTATTTTTAATAATATTTTTATTATTATTTTTATTTTCGATATGTGAAAAACTTTTTGATTTATTATGATTTGGTTGATAAGTAATATTATTTTTATTATATGAATTAATTCTTTTATGTTTATTAATAATATTAATTTTATCTATATTAATATTATTATTATCATTTTGTTTTAATATTTTTGATTCATTTAAAGAAAATTTATTAATTAAATTTTTTTCATTAAAATTACTAAAATTAAATTGAGAAGTTTCATTAGGAATTAATGTATTATTTATTTTATTATTTATATAATTTTTATATAAATTTTCTTTACTATAAAAATGGTTAATATTTTTTTTATTAAAACTATTTCTAAGTGATTTACTATTATAAATATTTTTCATATCTTTTGGAGTTTTTTTAATATAAACATTTTTATTATTATTATTAAATAAATTTGTTAAATCTCTTCCAAAATTTTTAATTGAAATATTATTAATATTATTTGTTGGTTGAGGAATTTTGTTTTTATATTTTTTAAAATTCATTTTAAATTTTTTAAATTTAAAAATAATTAATTAATAATTAAAATTTAAATAAATTTTATTAATGAAATCTTCTTTTATAATTGAAGATAATGATCATAATTTAATGGAACAAATTTCTTCTTTAAAATTCGGTCCAAAATTATTAATTTATATTTTTATTAATTATTTAAATTTTAATGGGAATATTTCTTTTTTATTATGTTCAAAATTTATAAATGAAATAGGAATAATTTATATTTTATTAATAAATATTTTTATTATTTTTTGTAGTTATTTCTTTCAAAATCAAATTAAAATAAAAAATATACATAAAAATTTTTGTTCAATTTTTGAAGAAAATTTTGGTTCTTTATGTGCTAAAACAATAGAAATTATTGTAAATTTATTTTTATATTGCAATACATTTTTTATTTTTATTTTATTAAAAGTTGTATTCAATAATTATGAAAAATTTTATAATTTTTTGATATATTTTTTATTTTCTATTATATTTTTATTAATAACATTTATTTTCAATAAATTTGAAATTAAAAATATTTTTTATATTTCAAATTTTTTAAGTTTTTTAATAAAATTTTATAATATTTATTATTTTATTAGCAATTTTAAATTTGAAAAAGATAATTTTAAAATAAAAATAAATAATTTTAATAATTATAAATTAACATTTTTGATTTTTTCTTCTTTTTATAATAATAATTTAATTTTTTTTTGGATAAATAATCAATTTGAAAAAAGTAAATATGATAATTCATATCAAAAAAAATTTAAATTAATAGTTTTTATTTTTAATTTTATTTATGTTGTTTTATATGTTTTAGGAAGTCAAAAAAAAAATTTGTTTGAATTTGAAAATTTAAATACAAAAGATAAAATATTTTTTATTTTATTAATAATTGACATAATATTATATATTATATTTTATAATAATTTATTTGAAAAAAAAATAATTCGAAAAAATTTTGAAAATTCTAATTTTTATTTTAAATTTATAATGATATTATTAATTATATTTTTATCAATTTTAATTGAAAAAAAAATATCAAATAAAGAAAATATATTATTATATTTAATTTATATTATTAATATTTTATTATGTGTTTTAAATTGGGGCTTGCCAACTTTATTTATTATTAAATATAAATTAACTAGCAATATTTATTTAACAATAATAATAATTTTTTTATTTACTACAATTAGTTGGAGTGCACTATTAAAATCAATAGATAATAATTTATAAAAAAATTATTTATTTTTTATAAATAAATAATATTTATTAATATTAAATATATTTATATAGAAAAATATTTAAAATTTAGCAAAAAATAATAAAAATTTATAATTAAAATAAAATAAAATAAAATAATAAAAATAAATTATTTTTATTTAAAAGAAAATTTAACACTAAAATTAGGTCTATTATTTCCATATCCACCTCCATACATAACTGCAGGCATTGTTGGTTGTCTTACATTTCCCATATAACCTCCTCCATATATTGAAATTGGTTTATTATTTTGATTCATTTTATTATTATTCTTATCATTTTTTTGTTTACATTCAGGTAAATGTGATTCATAATTCATTTTTGTAAATTTTTTATTACATAAATTACATAAAATATATTGATTTTCTCTAACATAACTTTGTCTTGTATCTTTATTATTATATAACATTGCCATATTTTTTGGTTTTTTTGCTTCTTCAATTTCAATCATTGGTTCATTATTATTATTTAAATCATGTTCTATTTTAAAAAAAATAAATATTAATAATTTTTTTTACCTTTTTCTGCTCTTTTACTTTGAATAATAGCTCTTAATTCATTTGATTGATTTTCCCATTTTGAATTTTTTTTCAAAGGTTTTGATTTACTTTCAAATAAATCTGAATCTTTTATGCTATTTCTTTTATCTTTATTAGATATATCAATATCTTTTTTTCCTTGAAAAACTCTTTGACAAATAGGAACATGTTTTCTATATGCTTCTCTTTTAAATTTTCTTCCACAATTAGGACATTCATATCTAGTTTCTTCAATATTAGTATTTGGACTTTCTTCGTTAGGAATTACCTCCGTTTTTGGTTTGTTTTCTATAGTATTAACTCTTTTTTTATCATTAAAATTAATATCAAAAGCCATTGCGTTTTTTTTATACATCGCATTATTTGAAGTAACTTCACTTGTATTAATTTGAAGATTATTATCTATATTTATTATTTAAAAATATATTACTTTGCAAATAAGATGACATTTATTTAATTAAATAATTTATTTTTTTTTTAAATTAATATATTATTTGAGTTTTATAAAAATAAATATATATAAATTTAATAATAAGCATGTCGGATGATAAGAAAAATGAAAAGGCAAGTAATGTTGATGATGGAGAATGTGCCATTTTAAATGAAGAATTAGTAGAAAAATTAAAGTTATTAAATTATGAACAATTATTCACTCGAACAAAGTAAGAATATTTTTTAATATTGAACATAATCTTAATTATATATATATATATAAAATAAAAAATATATTCATTTTATAGAGGTCATAAACCATTAACAAGAGATTTTTTTGTATCAAAGTCACCTCATGGCGCAGAACAAAATGTTTATTTTGCTGCATTATCTTCTTGGTTAGTTAATTTAATCGGAGGAAAAATGTCTGGTGATCAAAAATATGATGATCCAGTAACAATGGCAACAACTTTATTGACTGAAATGAAAAATTGTGGAATTAATATAAATATATCTCCTACATTATTAAGACAAGGTTATGGTATAAATGTTTGTACAGTTTTATTAAGTTTAGTAAATGCAGCTTTAGAAAAAAAAGGGTTTAAATTTAAAAAACCAAAATTTGAAGAAAAAAATTTAGGTAATGCAGGTGATAGTCCAGATATTGAAGATGAAGCCCCTGATTTAATTAATAATGAAATAGATTATGGAGACAATTTAAATGAAGTTAAACAAGAAGAAAAACCAAAAGCAACTACAGATATTAAAGAAGATACTGGATTTGGAATTTTATATAGCACAACTTCTCAAGAAGATTGGCAAAGAGAATTAGAAAAAGTTTCGAGTAAATTAAAATTAGATTATAATGCTTTAAATGCTTTTAATAAAAATGAATGGCGAAATCATATTCAAACAATAAAAGATAATGAAGAAAAATTTACAAAAGAAATTCCTGATAGTCGAGCTGTATTAGAAAATTTATCAATGGAAATTGATAGAAGTTTAGAAAAAATAACAAAAAAAGAAGAAATTTTATCAAAAAATCATCAAGGTGTTATTAGTAGTTATAAAGAAAAACATAAGGTAGGTAATAATCAAATAGATGAATATAAAGATTTAAATGAAAATGTTGAAATGTTGAAGAAAGAACTTGATGATATTAATGATAAAATTCAAGCTGCTAATGATAAATATGATAATTTAAGTAAAAAAATTTCTGATACAAAAGCTTTAGGAAATACTAAACAAGCTATTACTAATTTACAAAATGAAGCTATTACTATGGATATGAAAATTAATATTTTAAATCATAGTTTGTTGAAATATACATTTAAAAATGATTTAAAAGGTGATAAAAATGATAATAATAATAATGTTAATGATCAAAGTATGTATGAAGAAGTACTTTGAATTTTTATAATTTTAAATAATAAATAAATATAAGAATTTATATTAAATTAATTTTATTCTAAAAATTTGAAAAATTTTTTAATTATTAAATTTTAAATATTTTTTTATTTTTTATTTTTTAATAAACTTTTTTTTTTAATATTTTTTGGAAAAACATCATTTTTTTTACTTCTTAAATGAATAGGTTCTTTTTTATCATAAATAATTACATCTTTATTTGTATTAAATTTAATTTGTTTTTTTTTATTATTTAAATTATTATTATTTAAATTATTATTATTATTATTATTTTTATGTTTTTTTCCTAAAAAAATATTTTTTTCAATTTTTTCATCGTCATTTTCTTCTTCATTTATTGAATTATAAATTGAAGATGATGAAGAAGATTTATTATTATTAATTGAAACTGAAGAATCATCATCATCATCATTGTCATCTATTTCTAAATTATTATTTGATGTGTTTGATTGATTTGAATCAGAAATTGATGAATCTTCTAATAAATATGAATCTTCTGATAATGAATTTTCTTCTTTTTTTTTAATTAAATTTGTTTTATTTGGTGATTTTTCATTTTTTAAATTAAGATTTTTATTTTTTTTTTCAGTTTTTTCTTTTTGATTTTTTTCTATTTTATTATTAGTTTCTTTTTTTATATTTTCAATTTCTTTTTTATTATTATTTTTTTCTTTTTTATTTTCATTATTTTCATTATTTTTATTTTGATTATCTAATTTAACAATTTCTTCTAAAAAACCTTCATTTTCAATTTCTTTAATAATTTCTTCTTTTTTTTTTATTTTAATTTCTTTATTTTTTTTTTTAATTTCTTTTTCTTTTTTTTCTCTTTCAATTTTTTCTTTTTTAATTTCACCTTTTGATTTTCTAAATTTTGTACTATAATTTTTATCTAAAATATATTTATTTAATTCTTCAACTTTTCTTTCTTCAACGAAATTTTTATCTTCCAATTTTTTAATTAAATTTTCAATAAAATCTTTTTTATTTTTAATCAAATCTTTTTTTAAAAATTCTTTACTTTTTTTAATAAAATTTTCTTTAAATTTTTCAATATTAAAATTTTTAATAATTTCTTCATTAATCATATTAATTTCTCTTTTATCTTTAATTAAATAAAAATATTCTAAAAATTTCTCAAAAAATTTTTCCATAATTTCATTATTATTATTTAATTTTATAAATCTTCCAATAACTTTATAAATAGCATTAGCAAAAGAAACAGAATTGCTTTTATTTTCAATCAAAATTTTAAAGAAATTTATTAAATTTTTATTATTATTCGTTTTTTGAATTATAGAAAAATAAAATGAAATTATTTGATCTGTTAACATTATGTATTTATCTAAACGTAAAAAATCAATTGATTGAAATTTATTTGAAAAAACTTTTATAAAACTTATTATAAATTCTTCATAATTATTTATTAATTCATTTTCTTTTTTTAATATTAAATTCGATATTTTTTTTGCTGTTATTAATTGATATGAACTTTTATCACAATTCCAAAAAAAATAATATAAATTTTTCCAAATTTTATCAAAAATTTCTGAATAATTTTTTATTTTTATTGAAGTTAATATTTTTTTTATTTCTTCTAAACCATTTTCGCGAATTTTTGAATCATCACTTACTAAATCTTTCATAGCTTTTGAAAATTCTTTATTATTATTATCAATAAAAACTAAAGACATAGTTTTATAAAAAATTAATTTTTTTAAAATAATAAATTAATTTTTTAATAATTAATTTAATTTTAAAAAAACTTTTATATATAATATAAATATTTAAGAATAATGTATAAACCAATTTAAAATATCTTTCATTTTCCAATTTATTTTCGTTTCATCTTCAGGATAACCTTCATTTTTTATACTTCTTCTTAAAGCTTCAGCGAAAATTATATTAAATATTCCAAAAATAAAAACAATATTTATAATAAATAATAAAATTTCAAATATTATTACCCACCAATTTAAATTAAATTCAAATAAATCTTCTATATTATAATATCCAACTAATTGAAATAAAATCGATATTATACAACTTTGAAAATTAATGTAATTTTTTAAATATGGACTCCAAGTCAATTCAGCTATTGTTGTTAATCCTAAAATAATTGTTATTATTACTATAAAATATTGAACAAATAAATTTAATGATTTATTCATTGTTGAAAAAAATAAAGAAAAAAAATAAATTAATTGTAAAAATAAAATTAATTTAATTATTAATATTACACATAAAATACACTCTAAAAAAATATAAAAATTGTAAAATTTTGATATTTTATAAGCAGAATTATTATATTTCAAACCATTTAAAATAAAATCATTTTCATTTCGATTTAAATAATAATATTTTATAATAAAAATTGAAAAATATAAAACAAAACTTATTAAATATAATAAAATATGATAATTTAACAATATTTTTATATTAAAATTATCTTTATATTCAATAATATAAATTATTATTACTATTGTAAATAAAATTAATCTAATTATATCGAAAAATAATTGTTTATTATTTATAATTTTTGATTGAAAGGGTGAAATTAATAAATCTTCTGGAAAAATTAAACCATTTGATAAAAAATTAAAATGTGATAAAACATTTATAAAATGAATTTTATTTGATTTTAATATAAATGTTAATAATATTGTAATTCCTCTTGTTGTTTCATTTAATAAATAATAATTATTATAATCATAATCACTTGTATTAAAAGGAAAAAATTCATTTAAAATAAATAAATAATCTATAATTGAATATTTTTTATCTAAAGGAAAATCTATTTTATATCCACTTCCTGTTAATTTACCTATTTTACTATTATAATTTAAAAAATTATTTGATTCAAATTTTTGTAAATCTTTAAATATATTTTTAATTAATTCATAATAATGATTATTATTATTTTCATCTATAATAAAATTATTATCTTTTTTATAATAATGATTATTTATTTTTTCATAATAACAAATATTTTCATTATTACTATTATTTTTATTATTATTTTTATTAATATTAAATAAAAATTTTGTATTACATTTTTTAGTTTCAATTTTTTCAATTATTAAATGCATGCTACTTATTTGAAAGAAATTAATTTCATTTTTATTTTTTTGAATACAATTTAAAAAATTTTTTTGGTTTAAATAATAATTATTATTTTTAAATTCAATAAATTTTTTTAAACAATCATTATTAATAACATTTTCATTTTCTTTTGCATTAAAAGTATATTTAAATAAATTATTAATATCATTAATTTCATTTTCATCATAAGTGTCATTATTAAATAAAATTTTAGAAAGAATATTAAAAATATAAATTCCAATTTCATTTTTATTTTTAATAAAACTATTATTAAAAACATTTTCAAAATATTTTATTTTATTATAAGAAATTTTAACATTTTTTTCAGAATCAAAAATAATAATTAAAGTAAAAATTAATAATAAAGATCCTATTAATAAATTAATAAAAGAATTATTTAATTCTTTTGGATTATTTTTTACGCTTTTTAATTTTTCATTAAAATAAGGATAAATTCCAACAAATTTATTTTTAATATTAATAATAAATCCTTTATAATCTTCATTATCATAAAATTTATTAATAATTTCAGATTTTTTTTCTTTTTTTACTTTTTCTATAATATTACTGTCTTGTTTCATTGAAATTGAGTTTTTATTACTAATTTCTGAAATTTTTTTTAATTTTAAAATATTACATCGCACTGAATAAAATTTCATAAAATCATTTACTAAATTTTTTTCATTGATTATTATACATTCTGCTTCATCAACTAATTTATATTCATTTATATTATCAATATTAAAAAATTTACAACTTGTAATTTTTAATTGAAAAAAAGTTGTTTTTGTTTCTATTCTAAAATTTATTTTTTTTTCTTCATTTTCTTGAAAAGATTCATAAATTATTGTAATGAATTTATGAATCAAACCTTTAAATTCATTTTTATTATTTTTTGAATTAATTTCTGGGATTTTTTCTTTTATTAAATTAGAAATTGTTTTATTTATAATTTCTTTTTTGATATTATTAATTTTTAACATTTTATTATTATTAAGAAATGAAAAATTATTATTGTAATTTGTGATTGATTTATAAGTATCATCTAATTCTTTTAATTTTTTATTACGAATTTGAATTTCTTTTTTTTTCGTATTCAAATTTTTTTTTTCATAATCAATAGTTTCATATAAATTATTAATAATATTTTGTTTATATTCTAAATCATTTAAATATTTTTCCATTTCATTTCTTTTCGCTCGAAGTTCATTCAAATATTTTTTTTGATTTTCTGGTGTTAAATTATGATATTCATCATTATTCATATTAAAAATTATTTTAAAATTTATTTAAAATAATTAAAAAATAATTTAATTTATTTTATCATTAATAATAATATTTTCATTTCTTTTTTTTCTAATTTCTCTACTTTTTATTTGATTATACAAAACAAAACAAACCGGAACAACAAAAAATAAACAAACAGACATTGTTGCAATGCTTATTAAATCTTTTGTAGTTTTTGAATATAAAAAATTTATAATAAAAATTGGCTCCCAATTTAAAATAAAATCTTCTTTTATTAAAAAAACATCCAATGCAATTAAATAATTAAAAATTAAATTTATTATTAAAATAATTAAAAAACAAATAAATTCATTCGAATTTTTTTCTCCAATGCAATTATTAATCCAATTGCAATGATGATCAAAATCTTCTACACAATGATTACAAATATGACAATGTTTTGAATATTTATTTTTTGTTACTTTACAATAAGGACAAATGTTACTAATGTCTATTTTATTTATTACAATGTCTAACCAACTCAAATCAAAATTACTTTTTAATATTCCTGGATCACTTAAACACATGTAAACATGAGAAATTAATAAAAAAACTACTGAAAAAATAAAAAAGCTCGTTATTAATTTACTTTGAAGATAAGGTAATAATATTAAAAAAGTTAAAATTTCTATTGAAAAACTTAAAATCGTAAATAATCTACTTTTAAATAAATTTTTTGGATTTTTATTATTATTTTCTTTATTTTTATTATTACAATTAAAAAAACATTTATTATTTTTATATTCTTTCATTAATTTAAAAATATTATTTAAATTTGGGTTTTCTTTTGCAATATCAAACACAGTTTTTCCTTCATTATCTTTAATATTTAAATCAATTCCTTTATTAATTAATTTTTTAATAATATTAATTCTATCACTAAACAAAGCAATATGTAAAGGACTTTTTCCATTTTCATTTTGAATATTAACATCATCTTCATCAATCCAACTTAAAATATAATTAATAGCACATTCCGAACTCATATAACAAGCCCAATGTAAAGGAGTATTACCATTTTCATCTTTTTCATTAATATTCATTTTATATTTGTCTTTAAAAAAAATTAAAACATTCGGACAGTCTCCTTGAGAAGCCATATGCATTACATTTAATCCTGAGTAATTTTTTATATTATAATCTATTCCTAATTTTATTAATTCTATTATTATATCTAAATTTCCTTTATATGCTGCAAAATGAATTGGTAAATTACCATCTATGTCTTTTAATGATAAAAGAGTTAAAAGTTTGTTTAAATTTTCTTTGTTTTGTTTTTGACGAGAAAGAAAATTTTGAAGTGTGCTGTAAAACATTATGTTATTATTATTGAAAATTATTTTATGAAATAAAGTTAAATCTTTGTTTTCATCTAATTTTATGTTGAAAAAATAATCTATTGAATGAGATGAAATAAAATTATTTAATTGTTCAATGTTGTTTGAATCTATTAATTCATTTAAATAATGAGCATCATTTTTGGTTGAAATTGAATTCATTTTTATTTTTAATTTCTAATAATATTAATGTAAAAATAATAATTAAAAATTAAATATTTATTTTTATTTTTATTTTATTTAATTTGATTTTGAATGTTATTTATAAAATCATTATTATCTGATTTTGACATATCAAAAGTTTTTTTTATTTTTTTTATAGAATTTTTAACACTTCTTTTAATATCGTTTGTTTTTTCTTTAATATTATTTGTATTTTGAATATCATTATTACTATTTTTGTTTAGAACATTTTTTGCTTTTTTATCATAATTATTTAAAATTTTATCAAATGTTAAATTATTTTGTTGATTTAAATAATTAATTTCACTTTTTAATTTATTAATATAATTTTCTTTTTTTTCTAATAAAATTTTTTTATTTTCATTAATTTTATAAATTTTTTCAATTTCATTAAGTAAAATGTCTTCTTCATCATTTTTTCTTTTTAAAAATAAATAAAATTCATTTTGTTTTTGTTCAATACTATTTGAAATTAAATACATAATATTTTCATACAATTTTTTTATTTTTTCTAAATAAAATTTTTTTGCTTCATAAAAATCTGAATCATCTTTCAATGAATTTTCTTCATTTCTTTCATTTATAATTTTTTGTAAATTTACAAAAGAATTCAATAATTCATTAAAATTTTTTAATAAATTTTCATTAGTTAAATCATTTTCTTTTGAAAAAATTATTAATTTTTCTTTAATTTCATTCAAACGAACAATTTCATTTTGAATTGAATTAACATCATTAATAATTAAATTTTTATTTAAATCTTTAATATAATTATTTAAATCTTCTGATGACATTGATTTTATTTTTATTTTTTTATTTTCATATTTTTTATAATTTTCTTCTTCATTTTCATTATTATTATTATTATTTAATAAAGATGAATTTATTTTCATTCCTTTTGAATTAGTTTCATATTTTGATAAAAGTTTTTCTAAATTTAATAAATAATTTACATTTTTTGAATTATCATATTTTAATTTTAATATTTCTTTATCTTTTTCTTGATTACTTATTACTAAATTTAATAATTGAGTTTGCAAAATAGAAATTTCATGTTGAGAATCTAAATTTTTTTTATTTTCAGAATTAAATAAACCTTTAAAATCAAAATTTTCATAATCATTATTGTTATTTTCATTGTCATTAATAATATTCATTGTGTTTGAATTATTTTTATTTATAATTGGATTTGTAAATGATGTTTGAGATAATTTATTTTCATTTCTAAATTGAATTAAAGAATATTTTTGAGGTTTTATTGCATTGTCGTATTTATTAAAATAATCTTCGAGCATTTTTATAATAATAATAATAATAAAATTAATTTTAATTTAAATTTATATTATAAAAATATTTACATTATTTAATTTATAAATTATTTTATTATTTTTAAATAAATTTTTTTATTTTTTGTTGTGTTTATTGAAAAATTATTATTATGAATAGATTTTGATTTTGAATGAAAAGATTTTAATGTTTTTCTAAATTGATTATTTATATTATTATTATTTAACATTTTTGTTTGATTGCTGTAAATTTTAAAAACAGAATCTAAAATTAAATTATTATTATTATTATTAATATTATTATTAAAATTATTATTATTATTATTATAATAAATATTATTTATTAAATAAATATTATTATTTCTTGTTTTATATGCTTTTTTATTAAATGAAAAATTTTTCTTTTCTAATAATTTTGATGAACTTAATTGTTCACTTAAAACATTTTTAACATGAAAAGTTTGTTTAATATTATTTTTACTTATATTAAAAGGACTAATTGATTTTTTATTAATTATCAAATTATTATTAAAATTATTATTATTTTTAATAAAATTTAAACTAGTTAAATTATATTTTTTATCTTTATAATTTTCAACTATATTTTTATTATTATTATGATTATTATTATGATGATTATTAATATTATTATTATTATTAATATTACTATTATTAAAAATTTTTTTATCATTCGCAATTAATTTAATTCTTTCTTTTTTATAATTTAAATTTCTAATATTAATTTTTTTATTTTTATTTTCTTTATTAAAATTTTTAATAATTTTGGCAATAGTAGAAAAAGAATTATCATAATCATTTTTTTTACATTTTAATCGACTATTACTTAAATTTAATGTACTTTTACAAGAAGATAATTCATATTCTTGAATAGATAAATTAATAGATTTTGTAAAAAATTTATTATTAAAAATATTTTTTTCTTTTTTATTTTTTTTATTATTTCCATAATTATCATTATAATAAATTTCTGCTTTTTTTTCTCCATAATTTGTTATTATTTTATTCAAATTGAAATTTAAAAAAAAAGGTTGACAAAAAAATTTAATATAATTTTTATAATAATCAATGTATTTTGATAATTTATTATAAATTTCTTTTTTATTAAATAATTTTTTTAATAATTCATTTTTTGCGTTAATTGAATATTCATTTAAATATAACAATTTTTTATTTACTTTTTTATTGATTAAATTATTTATTATAAAATTATTATATTCATTTTTTTTTGTTTTGTATTTTAATAAATTTTTTTTTATTAATTCCATTAAATTAATTAATAAAATAAAAATAATTAAAATTTAAAAAAATTTTATAAAACAAATATTTAAATTTATTTATAAATTATTCTTCAAATTCTAATTTTATTTTTTCGAAATTAGATAAATTTTTTTTTTGATTTGGAATAATTTTTTTTTCATTAAAAATTTCACTTTTATTATTTTTTAACTCGTTTTTATTATTATTAATTATCAAATTATTATTATTATTTTTATTATTATTATTATTTTTAATATTATTGTTATTATGCATTTTAATAAAAGGAACTAAATCATTATTTGAAAAATATGACATTTTTATTTTATCAAAAAAATAAATTGCATCTAAATCATTAATATTATTTTTATTATATTTATAAATTTGTTTATTAACATCTGTTTCAATTTCATTTTTTTTATCAAAAAAATTTTTTTCATAAATTTTATCATTTATATTTTTATTATTATTAATGTTATATTTTTCAATTTTATTTTTTTCATTTTTTAAATTTTTTATATTTATTTGTTTTTTTAATAATAAAATTTCTTTATTTTTTTGATTTATAATATTATTATTTTCAATATTTTTTTTATCAAATTTTTTATTTTGTTCATTTAAATTATTATTATTTATTTTTAAATTTCGATTTTCATTCGAAAAATCTAAAAAAATTTTATGATAAGTATTTAAAATTTTATTTAAAAAATTATAAATATTATTATTATTTTCAAAAATTTTTATAAATTCTTCAAATAAATGATTAATTAAATTATATTTTTTCGTTTTTGATAAATTTTTATAATCTTTGATTATTTTATCTAATTTAATTAAACATTCGGAAATTTTTTTTTCTGAATTTTTTTTAATTTCATTTTTTTCAGTATTAAAATTTTTTTTATAATTTATTCTTAAAGGAGATTTTTTATTACTATTCATTAAACAATTATTATTATTATTATTATTATTTCTAATAATTTTTTTTTCATTTATTGCAGCTCCATTGCTTAATAAAACATTTTCAGAAATTAAACTAACTTCATTAATGTTTTGTGAAGTATTTAATGTTAAATTTTTTTTAAGATTTTTTACATCATTATTTGAATAAGAATTAATTAATTTTTTTTTAGTTTTTGAATTATAATTTTTTAATAAAGAAGAATTTCGAAAATTTTTGTTTTTTTCAAATGTTTTATTTCTTGAATTATTAATTGTATTTGAACGAATTTTAATTTTTGATATTTCAATTTTTTCTATTGATTTATTTACATTTTTTACTAAAGAAATTTTAGGATGAATCACATTAAACATTTTTTTATTTATATTTTATTTTATAAATTAATTTAAATTAATTAAATTTTATTCAAAAAAAATATTTAATAATAAGAAATTATAATATTTATTTTTATATTTTTTTACCTGAAACTGATTGAGATCCATGTGTAATTGTGTTTTTAAAAGAATAAAGTCCTGTGCTTGTTGTTGACATTCTTTTTGATTTTGGATTAAATTTATTTTTATAATTAAATTCATTATTGCAACTTAATAAATTAATTTTATTATTCAATGTTTCTAAATTTTTTTGTAACATTTCATTATGTAATTTTGCTTCATAAATTTTCATTTTTAAATTTTCTTTTTCAACATTATTTTCAAATGTTA
>JAEEGL013525447.1_pt1 | contig 19374 bp, 10 predicted proteins | sample 9134231 | NCBI WGS metagenome assembly JAEEGL01 (sample SAMN16246548, study PRJNA631951) | gut metagenome | biome: gut microbiome; feature: rumen; material: fiber-attached | host: Bos | place: Iran: Karaj | collected 2018-10
GGAGTTCCTTTCATCGGCATTTGAGATCCCCAACAAACTGGAAGAGCAGTTCCAGGCATTAGCCGGGACAATCTCCGGATTTCTGGGCGTATGCATAATAGGTCCGGTCATGGAGGAGATGATAATGCGGCGTGTCATATTAAAAGAGATAGCCAAAGCCACCAAGAGTATGTGGTGGGGCATTATAATCTCATCGGCACTCTTCGCCATCATACATCTCAATCCTATACAGGTGGTGTTTGCAATGCCGGCCGGTATCTTTTTGGGATGGATATACTGCAAGACAAAAAGCCTGCTCGTTCCCATATGCATTCATATCATCAACAACACCATATCATTCATACTGATGAGTGTGGGCTATGAGAGCCAGTTAAGTCTTGACAGTACGTTTGGTGTCATACTGCTGATAGTATTGATCCTGATATCAACAGTATCATGTATCTGGATAGTCAGATACTACAATAAGCTCAATCAGGAGCAGGAGCTCCGGCAAGCCGCAGAGGCAGAGCCCGCCAATGAACCGGTAAAGGGTGCCTTTGAGGGAAACAGCTACGACAAGTAATCAGAGTGCGATAGTAGTTCCCGTAAGTTTGTCCAGTGACTCAGCCTTGGTAATCAGGACCGATGACACTCCGGCCTGCAACGCATTGAATGCGTTCTGGATCTTGGGAATCATGCCGCCGCTTATGGTGCCGTCCTGCACCAGACGCGGGAAGTCATAATATGAGATATATGGTATGACGCTGCCCTCATCGTCCTCATGCAGCAGCACTCCGGGTTTCTCAAAGCAGTATATCAGCGTTACCTTAAAATATGATGCCAGAGCCTTGGCTGCCTCACCGGCAATGGTGTCGGCATTCGTGTTTAGGAGCTGGCCCTTTCCGTCATGCGTGAGCGGAGCCAGTACCGGAACCACACCGTTCTCAATCAGATTGGCCAGAAAGCCTGCATTGACAGACTTGACATCGCCTACAAATCCGTAGTCTATATCCTTGACCGGTCGTTTATCGGAACACATAACGTTGCAGTCGGTTCCCGTAAGTCCGATGGCGTTTACGCCCTTGGCCTGAAGTTTGGCAACAATATTCTTATTGACCAGACCGCCATATACCATTGTCACCACATCCAGCATATCGGCATCGGTGATACGGCGACCGTCCACCATCTTGCTCTCAATGCCCAGACGGCTGGCCATAGCTGTTGCCGAACGGCCACCTCCATGAACCAGTAGCTTATCGCCGGGTATAGCCTTGAAGTCCGTGAGTAAACGCTCCAAGGTCTCAGGCTGTTCTACTATCTTGCCGCCCACCTTTACTATGACAAGTGACTTTTTCATATATGGTCTGATTATTTCAATTTCAACAGTTGTTCTATGTAATCCACAGTCTCAGATATCTGGTCACGTGACTCCAGACGGTCGCCGGGACAGATATATTCCGCTTTCAGGTAACCTGGCTCACGGCGTGCGGTCTCACTCTCTATGAACAAGGCCAACTCCTGATCATTCTTGGAGGCTATCAGCGGCCTCTGCGAACGGGCCGCCTTAAGACGACGCAGCAGAGTATCGTTGTTACACTTCAGATAAACGGTCTGGCCATGCTGAAGCATATACTCCATATTGTCGCCGATAAGCGGGGTTGAACCGCCGCATGACACAATTACATCATCAAACTCTCCTACCTCCCGCAGCAACCGGCTCTCTATCTCCCTGAATCCCTGTTCTCCCCTGGAGGCGAATATCTGGGTGACACTCTTCATGAACCGGCTCTCGATATACTGGTCCAGATCAATGAAAGAGACTCCCAGGTCCTTTGCCAAGGCCTTGCCAAGGGTGGTTTTTCCAGCCCCCATAAAGCCCATTAGGAAAACCCGTACCATCTGTGGGATCAGCTTTTCTTTGTCTTGAAAATACGGCGCTTTGGAGCAGAACCTGTCTTTTCTATCTGACGCTTGATAATGTCCATGCACTCATCCTCGGTCAATTTGGTGGGATCTGTGCTCTTGGGAATCTTGTAGTTGCTGCCCTGATATGCTATATAAGCTCCGTAACGGCCATTCATAACCTCAATTTCAGAATTGCCGGGGAATGTCTTGAGAACCTTCTTGGATTCCGAGTCGCGCTTGTTAAGAATCAGGCTGACTGCCTCATCAAGAGTTATGGTAAGGGGATCGGCTACACCACCAAGTGACACATAGAACTTGTCATGACGGATATAGGGGCCGAATCTGCCGGTACCCACACTCACGGTACTGCCCTCAAACTCACCCAATGTGCGCGGCAGACGGAACAGTTCCAGAGCCTCTTCGAGAGTAATTGTCTCAATGGTCTGACCTTTATTCATCTGGGCAAAACGTGGCTTGTCCTCATCTTCGGCACTGCCTATCTGGACAATGGGGCCGTAACGTCCAATCTTGACCGACACCGGCTTGCCCGATATGGGATCTGAACCTAGTATGCGCTCGCCTACCTTATGCTCGTTCTTAAGAGTCATGGCGTTGTTTACAGCCGGGCTGAACTTTTCATAGAATGTGCTGATGACGCTCTTCCACTGCTTATCACCCTCAGCAATGTCATCAAACTCCTTCTCTACCTGAGCGGTAAAGTTATAGTTCATTATATCAGGGAAATACTCTATCAGGAAATCATTCACCACCATACCTATATCGGTAGGAACCAGTTTTGATTTCTCAGATCCGTAGACCTCGGTTATTTTCTGCTCCCTGATATCACCGTTTTCCAGTCGCAACATGTCACACTCGCGCTTGCTGCCTTCTATATCCTCACGCAGCACATACTCGCGTTGCTGTATGGTGCCGATTGTAGGAGCATATGTTGAAGGACGGCCGATACCCAGTTCCTCCATCTTATGGACCAGGGCAGCCTCGTTGAAACGCTGCGGGTGTTGGGTAAAACGCTCAAAAGCAGAGATCTGGTTGAAATCCAGGACCTGTCCCTTGGTGAAGCCGGGAAGTCCCTGTATCTCCTGCGGCTCAACGGCATCATCGTCACGGCTCTCACGGTATACACGGAGGAATCCGTCAAAATTAATTGTTTCGCCCGATACCGTGAACTCTCCTTCAATCTTTGGAGATGTAATGGAGACCGTAGTCTTTTCTATCTCGGCATCAGCCATCTGTGAAGCTATGGTGCGTTTCCAGATAAGCTCGTACAGTCTCTTTTCGGGAGCGGTTCCATCTATGGTCTGATTATCCATATATGTAGGACGTATAGCCTCATGAGCTTCCTGAGCACCCTTGGTCTTCTGAGTATACTGACGGCTCTTTACATACTCTTCGCCCATTGATTCGCCGATAACCTTGCGGCATGAGTCAATGCAAAGGGTTGATAGGTTGACAGAGTCTGTACGCATATATGTAATCTTACCGGACTCATAAAGCCGCTGTGCCAACATCATGGTCTGCATTACGGTGAAACCGAATTTCCTGGTTGCCTCCTGCTGCATGGTTGATGTAGTGAACGGTGGAGCCGGCAGTTTGCGGATGGGCTTGGTGGTAATGTCGCTTACTGAGAACTTTGCATCCCTACATTTTTCCAGGAATGCCTTTGCCTCCTTCTTGGTCTTGAAACGTCCGTTGTAATCAGCACGTATGTCCTGCTGGGTTCCGCCGTTGTCAACCTTGAATAAAGCAACGACCTTATAAGATGCTTCGGGCACAAAATCCTTGATTTCCCGTTCACGCTCAACTATCAGTCGTACTGCAACAGACTGGACACGACCTGCAGAGAGTGACGGCTTGACCTTACGCCACAGGATCGGGGACAGTTTGAAACCCACTATACGGTCCAATACCCTTCGGGCCTGCTGCGCATACACCAGATTGGTGTCGATGTCACGCGGAGTCTCTATGGCATGAAGTATGGCATTTTTGGTAATTTCGTGGAATACTATACGTTTGGTCTTTTCAGGCTTCAGTCCCAAAGTCTCAAACAGATGCCAGCTGATGGCCTCTCCTTCACGGTCCTCATCGGATGCAAGCCAAACCATTTCGGCTTTCTTGGCAGCGTCCTTGAGATCACTCACCACCTTCTTCTTGTCGGCCGGTATCTCATATATCGGTTCGAATGTATCTATATTAATACTGAGGTCTTTTTTCTTCAGGTCACAGATATGACCGTAACTTGACATTACCTTGTAATCTGCTCCCAAAAACTTCTCAATTGTCTTGGCTTTGGCCGGAGACTCAACAATAACAAGATTCTTCTGCATGATATTTCTGTTTTTGCTCTAAAGGCGCGGCAAAAGTAGAATAAAAAAAACATATAGAAAAGGTGGACGCGCATAAAAAAAACATGCACTCCACCTTATTAATTTATAATTAATAAAAAAGTGACAAGGCCTGAGGCCGACAACAAGCTGACGGTCTGACCTTTATGTTAGAAACGATAAGTCGCTCCTAACATGAATGATGGCTTGAGAGCCCTATAACCGGCATAGTAGTAATAGTTACCGCCCAGCAACTGCCTCAGGGTTGCATAGAATGACAGCTTTTCGGTCAGGTCATAGTCGGCCGTGACAGCCAGGTCATTGACCGTGGGCATTGCCTTTCCGTTAACTCTGTGGAAAGCCATAAGACGATATGACAGCATCATCTCCAATCCGGGCATCAATATGGTACGGCCATACAAGTTACCGTCAAAAGCAGGTTTCAGTCTCATATAACCTCCGATGAATCTTCCCAGATAATCATTGTATGTCATGTCAAACTTTATCTGTGAACGGTCCGAGAACTGGAAATCGGCATCAAGACGGGCATACAGGACATCGGATGAATGCTGACGCAGCATGGATGTGACAATCAGTGAATCAGCTCTGTCCTGAAACAACTCATCGATGGTATGACGATATCCTGCCTTGAAAGACATATTGACCAGGTTACTCTTGCGATAAGATACACCTACGAACAGATTCATAAGTTCATAGCCATCCCTTATACGCTCCTCTTCGGACCAATATGGCGAGATGAGTGCCAATGAGCGCATATTATTGTCAATTAAACCGCCTACCATACCTGCGTCCAGCCTGAAACGGTCATTTATTGTATGTCCGACTGTAATCTGAGGTGACATCATAAACTTATGGCCTGCTCTTGACCGGATATCCAGGTTTATTCCGAAACTGGCATCAACTCCGTCCCAATGCCTGTCCCAATGCGGCGACAGGGTAACGGTAGTGAAGTTGCGGTAACTGCAACCGTTCAGACCCGTCCAGTTCAGAACTGCGTATTTCTGCCTATAGTCAATTCCGGCAATGCCTTCGGCCATAGGCATACTGGCTCCGGCTGCAATACGAAGAAGACGTTCGCTGTTATCCCTTTCCACACCGTTCAGAACCAGAGAACCGCGGGTCAGCCACTCCATAGAAGCCATGCCAAACCATTCAACCTGATCCTTACGGCCAGATAATGATAGTCCCAGACGCCCACGGTCAGTCTTGAGAGTCAGGTCACTTACAGAGCGTCTGGCGGAATCCATAGCAACACCTGGCATAAAGTTGTAGCTTGAATGGCCGTATGCTCCGTCAACACTTAGCGTAAAACTGTTGAACCTGTGAGAATAGAGTGCCGCTAAATCGGCAACAAACATTCCGGATCTCCATTCTCCGTCAGGCTTTGAAGACCAACCGTTCATGGCACCTGAAATCTGCAGGACATCCCTTTCGGATATATTCCATTTAAAATCCAGAAGACCGTCACTGAGGTTCCTCAACCCATAGCCAAAACGTACCAGACCGGTATGGCTGGGCTTGGATACACTGTCTGAAAGTGAACCGAAGGTAACCATCGGCTTACGTTCCGTCCCTGTGTAAGGATTGACTGCGGTGTTGTAACTGACCGATACGGTCTGTCTCTCCTGATGCGGTTTGTCCGGCACCGGCATAATCTTACCTGCATCGGTAACTGACGGATTGTAATTACCTTCAATGGTAAGCGACCTGGACGGGAGAATGTCATTCTGGGCTTTCAACCCGACAGAGTATGTGATGGCCAATATGGCCAATGCTATATATCTTTTCATAGGGCTATCATTCAAGTCGTTCTTCGATCATTTGGGCTATGTCATCATTCTCCGTATAGTTGTTCTTGAGAGAAAGCAGATACTGACGGGCCTCCACGTCCTTACCCTGCGCCTTGCAGATATCACTGAGCAGGATGAAACTGCGGGCCAGCCAATACATATGGGGGGTTCCTTCCTTTATGAACGCCATTATTACCTTTTCGGCTCCCTCACGGTCACCGTTGTCAAACAATGTCTGGCTAAGCAGATAATCAGACTCGGCGCCGTACTGTGAACGTGTATCCTTGGACAACTCCTCGAGCAACGGAAGCGCCTTCTGTCTGTTTCCTTTGGAGAGCAGCGCCTTGGCAAAGAAATATTTTATCTCCGTAACCTGCTCCTTGGACTGTTGTGACTGAAGGGCCTTGTCGGCATATTGGATTACAGCATCGTATTCATTGATCATACCGGCGGAATACACTATCGAATAAAGGCTGCGACGCTGACGCTCGGCATTGGTAGTTCTGTCATACAGCCTTATATAAGTATCCATGGCCGTCTCCCAATCACCTACATTCCAGGCCATCACCGCAGCACGGTCCATTGCGCTCTCACACAGACGACTGTTCTCATTTACGGTCACGTGCATGTAGCTTTCATAAGCGCGCTCATAATCATTCTGCTCCTCAAGCAGAATGCCCTGATAATACCATGCATTCGGAGCAAATGCACCGTTTGGAAAATCATTCAGATACTGTCCGAAACGCTCCAGAGCCTCATCTTTCTCTCCGCGGCTGAACAGGCCCTCAGCTGCTGCGTAAGACAAAGAATCACGCTCGTTGGCAGCAATCGGTGCAGCTCCCTGGACAGAGCCCGCGTACTCCAGATATGAGTTCACGTCACCTTTCTCCACATAGATGGATTTAAGGTCTACCAAAGCCGTACGTGCCTCATCACTTCCCGGATATTTGGATATCACTTCCTTATAGGCCTCTATCGCATCATCATAATTGCCGTTCTGATAATAGATAAGAGCTGATTCCGCAGATGCCTTGCGGGCAAGGTCGGTCCCGGGATAATCGGATTTGATACGGCTGAATACCCTGACGGCATCCCGTGACTTGTCTGTCTGCTGATAGGCTCGTCCCTGTTCATACAGTGCAGACGGAACGTACGGAGATTCCGGATACATATCCAACAAACGGTTCAGGTCCTGTATCTTCCGGTCATAATTACGTTGCAGTCCGTTGACCAATGCTGTCTGGTACAGTGCATAGTCACCGATACTCATATTCAGGTTTATTGCTGTTGTGTAGTACTCCTTGGCTGCATCATACTGACGTCCATAGAACAGGCAGTCGGCTGTCCTCAGGCAGGCATCGGCAATGATGTCGTTGCCTACACCTGTATTGTCATTCAAATCAACCACTGTACGGAAATATGGCCACGCCTTGTCATATTCCTGATTCCTGTAGTAGACATAGCCAAGTCCGTAATTGGAAAGGGATACGCTCCTTGTCCGTCTGTCTCCAGCCTGTGCCAGATAACGCTTATAGTCTGTCTCCGCCCTGGAGAGTTCGTTCATGCGGTAATAAGCCTCACCCCTCCAGAAAAACGCCTCAGTTGCGGTTTTATGGTCGTAGCGGTCAAGGGAAATGACATCGGTAAGCAGTTTCGGAACATCGTCGTAATCACCGGATGCCATCTGGTCCATAGCTTTCTTGAACAGCAGCTGCAGTTTGGCGGCCAATATGGATGTGCCCGGATTCCTTAACTTGGATATCGATTCGAGAGCGGCATCATAGCTCGGGGTATTAAGGTAAACGTCTACCAGATAGCTGCTTACCCTCTCGGCATACTTTGAGTCGGGAAACTCGTTCAGGAAACGTTCAAATGAAGTGACTGACTCGGCAAACGGGGAGAATGATGTCTCATGGACTATCATAGCATAGTTATAGAGAGCCTGCTCCCTCGCCTCCGGTCTGCCCGGCATGGATGAAGCCTGTCCGAAATACATACGGGCCATCTCCTTGTTGCCTTGAGCCAATGCGGCCAGACCTACGTGAAGAGCTGCATTCTGTGCCATATCATCATTACCTTCAGCCACTTTCGACAGATTATCTATCGCTCCGTCCATATCGGAAAGCCTGAAGCAAGACATACCCAGCAGATACATATCATATCGGGGATCCGCGCTTAAGTCCTGAACCAGATAGCTGGTAAGCAGCGAGGCTGCCTCAGCGTAATCACCCTTGCGGTACATATATTCTCCCAGGACACGCTCAGCCTCAGCCTCCAGAGCGGTGTCTTCGGATGATTCAACCATCTCACGAGCGGTCTCATAAGCTGCGGCATGGTCTCCGTCTCCACGCAGTTCAATATCTGCCAGATAGAGACGGGCCTCATCCGAATGGCCGGTTCCGAGAGATTTCTCAAAACCGGTTTTTGCCTTATCCATGTTGCCTCGGGCATAATCCACATAAGCCTTGTAAAAAACTATGTCCTCATCGGTCTCGGGATTACTGACAAGACGCTCCAATATACTCAGCTGTACGTAACCTTCGTCTGTCTGTCCGCACCGGATCATCGATACCGCATTATGGCGTACCAGCCTTCGGCTGTCACGGTCCTCGAGCAGGAGCGGGTCTGTCTCTTCAAAACACTCCAATGCTTTACGGTACTCCCGGCAGGCAAAATAGCTGGATCCCAGCAATGCCTCCATGTGGTTGTAATAGATAGACTGCGGGTATTTTTCCATGAAACCGAGTATCATGTCAAGCGAGCCTGCAAGGTCATTCTCGGCAGATATGACCGTACGCATGTAATCAATCTCTTCAGAGCGCACCACACCGGTAGATCTCTTTAATGCCTCCCACTTGGCAAGGACTGTTCCGGCAGCACCGTAGTCTCCCTGTGAGAACAGTGTGCGGCACTCATCGAGCAGTCTGTTACCCTGATCCGTAAGTCTGTTCTGTGCCGCGGCATTCTGCGGAGCATAGCCCAGCAGCAGCAACAGTACGGGTATTATTATCCTTTTAACCATTGTCAGAATTGTTTCTTGTACCACATTTCAAGGGCACGCTCCTCGGCAGCCTCCATGACAGCCCGCTCGCCGCGTCCCTTGTCATTGATGCCGCAAAGATGCAGCACCCCGTGAATAATCACTCTCAACAGTTCCGTGTCATAAGACGTATGGAACTTGGAACTGTTACTAAAGACCGTATCCAGACTTATATACATATCTCCGCTCACCACCCCGGGCTCACTATAGTCAAACGTGATTATGTCAGTGTAATAGTCATGGCCCAGGAACTCATTGTTAACCTGAAGTATACGCTCATCATTACAGAAAATATAGTTCACGTTGCCTACGCGGCGGCCATCATAGGAGGCTGCTACTGAGGTAATCCAAGCCCTTACCGCCTTGCGGTCCAGTCGGGGCATCTTTATGTTTTCGGTCAGGAAAGATATCATCGTAAAAACAGTTATGCAAAGAATAGATATGCCAGGAATATTGCGGCCAGTATACCGGCCAGGTCTGCCAGCAGTCCGCAGCCCACGGCATGACGGGTGTTCTTGATGTTCACGCTGCCAAAGTAAACCGCCAGGATAGAGAATGTGGTATCGGTCGATCCCGGGAACAGGCAGGCCAGACGTCCGGTGAACGAATCGGCACCGTATGTGGTCATAGCATCAATCATAAGTCCGCGTGCGCCGCCCCCCGAAAGAGGTTTCATCAGGGCTGTAGGCAGAGCACCCACAAACTGGCTGTCCAGGCCGCATTTATCGGTACACCAGGCCACGCCGTTTACCACCGCATCCATTGCGCCCGATGCACGGAACACACCGATTCCCACCAGGATGGCAATCAGATAGGGAATGATCTTGACCGCTGTGGTAAAGCCGTCCTTGGCTCCCTCAACAAACGCCTCATATACATTGATTTTAGCCTTTATGCCCGATATGATAAAACCTATTATCACCACAAAGAGTATTATGTTGGCAGCCGATGTGGATACCGGACCTATCTTTACCGCAGGAAGACTTGAGAAGCCCCAGATAATCAGGGCGACTATTACGCTCAGTCCGCCTACAAAGCCGATGAGAACCTTGTCAAACCGTATCTTCTGGATAAAACAGGTAACCAGCAGTCCCACCAGCGTTGAGAAGAAAGTGGCCAGCAGGATGGGAATGAATACATCGGCCGGCTGGGCGGCACCCATCTGCGCGCGGTAAACCAGCACGCTCACCGGGATGATTGTCAGACCCGATGTGTTGAGTACCAGAAACATGATCATAGGGTTGGATGCCACATCCTTGGTCTTGTTGAGTTCCTGCATACGCTCCATTGCCTTGAGTCCCATGGGAGTGGCGGCATTGTCCAGACCCAGCATGTTGGCGGCCACGTTCATGAATATATGTCCGTAAGCAGGATCGTTCTTGGGCAGGTCAGGGAACAGGCGCGAGAACACGGGGCTCAGCCATCGGGCAAAAGTATTTACCAGTCCGCCCTTCTCGCCTATCTTCATGATACCCAGCCACAGTGACAGTACGCCTGTCAGTCCCAACGATATCTCAAAGCCTGTCTTGGCCGATGAAAAGGTTGAGTCCATGATGGCCTGGAATATACCGGCATCGCCCATGCAAAGTCTCACGACCGCTACCACAAAGGCAATCAGAAAAAAAGAGACCCAAATCCAATTTAATACCATACGCGCCTGATCATTATTAATCGCGAAGATACCACAAATTTGTGTACTTTTGTCACACTGATGACTGAAAAGATAACAATAAGGAAAGCAACTCCGGCCGATGCGCGGTTCATCGCTGAAAATGTGCTGCGCGCGTTGCATATTGATGAGACCGATGACAGCCACATTGAGCATCTGGCCGGTATCTCCCGACGCGGAGACACCCTATACAGCTGGCGCAACGCCACAATAGCTGAGTACGATGGTGTACCTGCAGGACTGATGGTTTCATACGACGGAGCCGGATATCGCCGGATGCGCGATATCACATTCCCTATGATACGGATCTATGTAGGGGATGATTACAGTTCGATGGATGATGAGGCTTGTGCGGGAGAGTATTATCTTGACTCACTGGCAGTACTGCCCAAGTTCCGGCACAAGGGCATTGCATCAGCCCTGATACGGGAATTGTTCCGCCAACGCGATGAATACGGTATACCTCTGGCTACCATTGCCGTTGATCCCGGAAATGAAAATGCATACCGCCTGTATCTCAGGAACGGATTCCGGCGCGACGGCAGTATAACCGTATTCAACACCACCTACGACCGTCTCATTCAACCGTAAGGACTGCCGATGTCGTAGTTGCACGGAAAGCAGGTGCGTAAAGACACTGCATAACCGCGTTTCCAACGGTAAATCGGCCGGGTTTCTGCACGTTTACCTCATATTCTATCACATAACTGCCCTTGCTGAGACGGTCAATATAGAATACGTTTCTGGTATTGCCCGGGGCTGTATAGTAACCTATGCCGTCCCGCCAGTTGTAGCTGTAACCGGCGTGTGTGCTGACCGGTTCAACGGTAGCGGCACGCATATCGGCCAGCTGCAGATACTCCAGGTTGCGGTCAGTCGTAAGCTCAAACTGTATCTTAAGCCGGTCTCCCACCTTAAGGACGGTTTCAGGTCTTACCTCCTCCAGACGATCGCCGTCAGCACCATTAATCACACGCCATATGGTACGCTTGAGAGACATGCCGTTCTCCTGATGCTCCACCTTGTCAAGCTCTTCGGTGAATGAACGGTAAACAGCTCCCCAGCTTATACCCTCACTCCTGCTGTCTATAGTGACCGTGGCTTTGTCCCTGCCGATCGGGCCCTGCCAGGTACGGGTAGTATAGCCGCCATCAGCCTTACTATCCGAAGCCCTGACGGCATCCTTGCCAACATAAATGGTGATATCGGGATCCGACTCAAGCTGGGCATCGGCACCAGTTGCCATCAGAGCGACTACAGCAGCAGCTGTAGCAGGCGATGAGCCCCAACCGGTAGTCTGTTTCTGCTTGAGCAGCCAGCGTGCGGACTCGACAGCCTCAGTCTTATTATTTGTTGCCATCAGGGTTCGTATGATAAGCGCCTGTGTCTCGACGGGAGCCTCATGCCATAGCAGTCCACCTGCGTTGTCTCGCCAGAATCTGCCCATTTCATCGGAATATAATGAGCGTTCCAAGAGTGTGGCGGCAATATGCTCCGCCTCTGCTTCCTTTCCGTTACGGGCCAAAAGCAGAGCCAGACTGGTACGGAAGTAGATACTCAGGTCATGTGTATCCTGGATTTCGGCCAATCGGGTAAAGAATGTATGACTGGCCTCATTAAGGTCACTGAAGGGATATGTCCTGAAATATGAGCGTGTAAGCAGGTAACTCAATTCACTGTAACCGACAGATTCCGGCTTATGCGGAGCTTTATACTCCTTATAGAAGAACCCGTCCAGATAATCAAGACCCTTCTGAATTACAGTCTTGAGCTTTGGAGTAACATCAATTATTCCGTTCTCTATCATTAATCCCAGACCTTGCATTATCTCATCGGTAATGTGCAGGTCGGCAGGACAGCCTGCTATCCAGGACCAGCTGCCGTCCTCATTCTGGGCATCCATGATCTTGTCAAGAGCCTCCTGGAAGGCTTGGGCAGTCTTTTCGGTTCCAAGTTGCGTGGCAAGTGCATGCAGGCGGTCTCGCTCATTGTTGCTGCAACGTAGCCATGGAGTCTCCTCAAGCAGGGTACCGGTCAGTAGCTGGTTGCGCTCCAACTGTGTCTGCCACTCTGATACAGGGAGTGCAGCCCATTCATCAAGCATCTGTCGGATTGCGGGATAGCGATGCAGCAGATCCTGTGAAATCGCTGCACCCATCATGCTGTGGAACAGACGAAGGTTACTGGGATCATCGGTCTTTATCATAACAGGCAGGCTCTGTATTGCATACCATATCGGTGTAGCACTGTATTCAAGAGTCAGTACCTCATCGGCCATTGTAGTTGAACGGGGGTTGTCAAGTACCTCAAACCGGAATCTCCTTTTCTCGGAACCGTTGTTGAACAGAGATAGTGCCTGTACTACCTGCGTACGGTTTGAGAGCACAGGAATAGTCTCCTGTATTCCGTCACTGTGGCCCGATGTCTGAGCGCTGAGACGGTATGTCAAAGCCTTGAGCCCTGCAGGGACACTGACGGTAAACGATGTTCCGATGCTGCCACCGGCCGGTATGGTTATGCTCTTCTTATATCCGCCCTCTACAATGTTGAGTAGCTTTCCTGTCTGGGCATCGGTGAATGTCATGATGACATCGGCCTTGATAGCCTGTTCGGCAAGATTGCTTACCTTGACGGTGAATTCCATACGGTCCGACTCACGCAGGAACCTGGGCGATGCCGGTTCCACCATAATCTTTTTGCGGGTGATAAGGGTTGTGTCAATTCTGCCGGTTTTGAGTGAATCCGTAAACGTTATACCCTGTACCCTCCATTCTGTGAGCAGCTGTGGAGCACGGAAATGTACCTTAGCCAATCCCTCGGAATCTGTTACAAGATATTCAAACAGGCCTGTCGGGTTAAGGTCAGTCCTCAATGCTATCCCTTTCTGGTCTTGGGCAGCATTATCCGACAATTCATCACCCAAAGCGGCACTATTGAAAACGACATCAAGTCCGGCCGCCTGTCCTGCAAGACGTTCTTCGACTTCAGGAGAAGCTTCAAGAAGTACTGCAGACTCCTCCATGCCGTCATCTATACCGGTCCGAATGCTCATGACTGATTCTTCAGTAAAAACCCTGGCGTTTTTCAACCTACCTGTCGAAAGGGTTCTTACGGCCACGGAGTAATATCTGTAGGGATCCAGGAGCGTTCCTGTAACAGCCCGTTTGCCTTTATATTCGTAGATGTTGCCGAATGAATACAGCCAGGGACAATACCGGTTGGCAAACTCAAAACTCCTATCCAGCAATTCACGGCTGCCTACCCAAACCGAGCTGAACGGGTTAAAGCTGATATTGTTCAAGCCATAAGTGTCAAGGGAGCGGTCATACATGTCTATTATTATGGCAGCCTTTACGGGATTGTTCTTCCAGTCCGTAATGCGTATTTGCCACTCCTCTTCAGTATCCGGTTCCAGGACATTTCTGAAAGTGACAAGCTCAAAGTTGAGCTTTCTGGGCCTGTCGGGTACCTCAAATTGGAATGAAATGTTCTCTGACACCCCCTCATAGAGGACGCAACAATGGACTGAGAACATGCCTATAAGCTCTTCTGTAACAGGAATACTGAGTATCTGCTGACGCCCGTTGCTCTCTATCATGCCTCTTTCATAGACACCATATCTGTTCTCTATGATGTAGTGAATGATGCTACCCTTACGGCTGTTTCCAAGTCTTATCTTTACGGTTTCACCGACATTGGCTGTCAGAAGATTTGAAGAACCGGTCTCAACATTATATCCCCAAAGCAACGGTTTAAGAGGTACAAAGTCAAAATCATCCACTCTGCAAAAAGTATATTCCTGCCTGAAATCCTTACAGCCTTGGGCATTGGCAATGACACGGTATACACCAGAGCGTAAACCGTTCAGCTGCAGTTCTGCGGATTCAGGGTCATCCTTATCATACAGGACCGTTCCGTCATACACCACGGTTTCCAGGGCATCATTGCCTTGGAAATCGAAATCATAACGCGGAAAACGCTCCTTCAGGTTCAGGTTGTCGGCGCACTGGGACAACTCTTTCCTGTCCTTTTCCTCTTTAATGCCAAGGCGAACACTGAAAGGCAGCTTAAGACCGGGCTGCTCAGGCCAGTCAAGACGTACCACCCTGACATTTATGGGACCCGACAAGGCTCCGTTTGACGAGTTCAGGTTAAACCGCAGGGTCTTGTCTCCGTTACTGCCTATGACATTATTCCGGTTATAGACAATTATAAACCTGTCAGGTTTCTGCACGGCATTGAAAGAGGTATTGCCATCGTGAGTCTCACCGTTGACATCAGTCACTACGGTTTCCACCCTTACAAAAGCCTGATTGTCCAGCATCATCTCCGAAGGAACTGTTATACTGAAACTGAATGAGCCGTCAGGACCGGTAATGATCTCACCGGCTCCAACCCTGACGGAGCCGCTCTTGTCAGGTATGCAGAAGCGGTGACATGACATCGGATTGACACCTGCATACCACGAAACAGATGCACCTTCCAACGGGACCCCGGTAAATGATACGGCCCTGCCGGTTATCGTGACCGGGACATCATATCTGACCTCTTCTGTGCACTGATCCATCTTTACCTCAAACTTGGGCTGTCGGAAAGACTCAACATTCACAGGTGTCGAACCACCTATCGCGGCATATGAGTCTCCGTCATCTGCGTATTCGGCACGCAGTATAAGCCTGCCCGGACGCTGGTTTTCAGGAATTCTGTATGACCCCTTGAAAACGCCCATGCTGTCTGAAACAAGGGAATCTATGATAACATCAGTCTGATAATCGGTAGCACTCAGCAAGACATGCACTCCCGCCTTTATTCCACCTTTTTCAGTTCCCTTGTTGTAGACCACGCCCGTAAAAAATACGGAATCACCGGGCAAATAGGTATATCGGTCCGTAAACAGACGGATATAATCGCGGTCGGGCATGTCGCTTTGCCAAGGGATGCTGAAAGTGGAGTTTCCCTTGCTGCCGGCAGCCTCGAGCTCTATACTGTAACGGTCATTCTTAAGACCTTCTATTACGATATTGCCGTCTGACTCAGTAATGCCGCTGGTCATTATCCGGATTTGCTCATCATTATAGTTCAGTTGCCAGACGGTATATTTACAGTCAGGCACAGGCTTGCCCGTGCGCGTGTCGACAGCTGTTCCTACAAGAGTACCGTTGTTCTGAACCATCTTCATGAACTTGATTCCGTTGCACTCGACATATTGGTATGATATGACGTCACCAGGACCGAAATACTGGCCGGTTGAGGCCATAAGGTAATAGCTGCCCTGCATGACCGGAGGTATGTTCAATACTGTAATGTGTTCCAGATAATCTCCCGGATCATTAACCCTCATACTCCATTCAGCCACCGTATTGCATTGGTTGAGTTGAGCCAGGAGGGATGTCTCATCTTTATTTCCGTTTAAGCGGGACGGAACCTCCACTACCTTTAAGTAAACGGTATTGACATTTGTATAGAATAATTCGGCGATGTTACGTTCGGCGGGCAAGAAATCGGAATGGAATTCTATACGTACATCCCTTCGTTCCATCTCATCCCTTATTGCCCTGCATTCAAGCGCACCCTCGCTCTTAGGCCATTTCGCCTGAGCTGCATTGCAGATATCATGCGCCTGACGCATCAGATTCACAGCCTTGTCTTCCTTAAGGGATTCCACATGGTCCATAATCTTTCGGGCTGCCATACTGTATAGTATAGTGCTGAACTTGACCTTACGGGTATATGACTCTGCAAGAGCAACGGTACCTTTAAGCCACTCCTCGTCATTCCTGCTCCATTCACCAATGTTGTCCAGATAATTGCCCAACACCTGCATCCTCCTTATATCAATGGTGCAGCGTATATCGGGTTTGGAGGCATAGTTGTGGTTTATCAGTTGCCTGAGCACATAGAACTGCCAAAGGTCCGGATCATCGGGGGTAAGCTCACGGGTGGCCTCCAGATAATCTCCCATAGTACCGTACAGGCGGGCATCATCAAAAAACCTTTTCTTTTCAAATGTAAGCCGGTAATCGGTGACAAGCACTATTGCGTTATCCATCATCATATCCACAAGCAGCGGACGCAGTTTCTGCCCTGCCTTGTTGCCGCCCGGGAAGAAATCCTGATAATAGCCCGATGCCACATCGCCGGCCAGCAGGATGGACTGGTTGAGGTGATAACAGATGGTATCGCATATCATACGTTGTGTCCAATGCTCCAACGGCGGATTCTCCTCATCGGTCGGAATCCGTTTCCTGACATTGTATCTGTTCAAATCCAAATAGCGCATATAACCCTTAGCCAGGAATGCGTGGCAAAGGGCCTTGTGCTCCTGAACCTTCAGATTGGGCAATAGGGTACTGAACAGTTCTATTCCTCCTTTTAGGCTGTTTTCACCGTAGGTTTGCTGTACCTGAGTCAGATATACTGCACTCTTAAGCATCTGCCTGCCGTCATCATCCTTTGCAGCCATATCCCAAATAAGGTTTATCTCTTTTGCTGCGCTCTCCGGCAGGTCCTCTTTGATCAATTGTTCCACCTTCTTCCAGGCGCGGTCATACTTTTCCGCACTGGCAGTAGCTGTTGTCAGTGTCATAATGATAATCAGAAGTGTTATTTTTACAAGGTGTCTCATAAGCTGTTTATTAAAGTCGTCTGTCAAATATATGACAGAATAACGCCTCGGTTAAGTCCGGAGGCGTTGCATTTCCGTTGCATTCAATCAAAAAGGTCACCCGACATTGAAGCGTACCGTGAACGGCCGAGATGCCTGTATGCCAAATCGGTCACTTCACGTCCGCGCGGCGTACGTTTGAGGAAACCCTCCTGGATCAGGAACGGTTCATAAACATCCTCGATAGTGCCGGCGTCCTCACTTAGAGCGGTGGCAATGGTACCGATGCCTACCGGTCCTCCCTTGAACTTGTCTATGATAGTAGTAAGGATACGGTTATCTATTTCATCCAGACCATATTTGTCTATATTGAGTGCCTCAAGAGCTATATTGGCGATGGAAACGGTAATTCTGCCGGAGCCCTTGACCTGCGCAAAGTCACGCACCCGACGCAGCAATGCATTGGCTATGCGGGGCGTGCCGCGACTGCGTCCGGCAATCTCGGCTGCCGCATCCACATCGCATGGTATTCCCAATATACCGGCCGAACGGAGTATAATCTTCTGCAAGGTCCCGGCATCATAGTACTCCAGATGCATATTGATACCGAATCTGGCACGCAAAGGAGCTGTCAGCAGACCGCTGCGCGTGGTGGCACCGATCAATGTGAACGGGTTCAGGTCAATCTGTATGCTGCGGGCGCTGGGACCCTTGTCTATCATAATGTCTATGCGGTAATCCTCCATGGCCGAGTAGAGGTATTCCTCCACTACGGGCGAAAGACGGTGGATTTCATCGATAAAAAGTACGTCTTTAGGCTCCAGCGATGTCAGGATTCCGGCCAGGTCGCCAGGCTTGTCCAGCACAGGGCCGGATGTGATCTTGAAACCCACGCCAAGCTCGTTGGCTATTATGTTGCTCAGTGTGGTCTTGCCCAGTCCGGGAGGGCCGTGAAGCAGGGTGTGGTCAAGCGATTCGCCGCGCTGGCGGGCCGCCTGCACAAAGACACGCAGGTTATCCACGACCTTACCCTGTCCGGCAAAATCGTCAAAACTTAGCGGACGCAGAGCGTTGTCCAGCTCCTTGTCGCTCACCAACTGCTGTTGCCTTATATCGAAATCTTCCATTTATCTGATTGCTGCTGCCAGCTCTGTTGCACTTATCAGATTCTGTTCGCCACTCTCCATATTCTTGAGAGTTACCTTACCTTCGGCCAATTCGTTGCTGCCTACGATTGCCACGTAAGGAACCTGCAGGGCGTTGGCATAAGCCATCTGTTTCTTCATCTTGGCTGCATCGGGGTAAATTTCCGATGGAATGCCCGCCTTACGCAACTGCGAGAGCAGTCCCATGCAGAATGCGGCCTCCTGATCGCCCAGATTGAGGAAAATTACCTTCACGCCTGTCTGAGTCTCCTTGGGATAGAGGTCCAGCTGATTGAGTACGTCGTAGATGCGGTCAGCACCGAAAGATATTCCCACGCCGCTCACACCCGGAAGTCCGAATATGCCGGTCAGGTTGTCGTAACGGCCGCCGCCGCTTATGGAGCCTATATCCACATCGAGCGCCTTTACCTCAAAGATGGCGCCGGTATAGTAGTTGAGACCACGGGCCAGAGTCAGGTCAAGTTCCAACTGGTTGTTAAGTCCAAGTTTGGCAGCGCCGTCCAGGATGAAGCGGCACTCCTCCACTCCCTTGAGTCCGGTCTCGCTGCCTGCCAGGACGGTTGCTATGGTATCCAGTTTCTCACTGTTGGAGCCGGTCAGTTTTATTATGGGCTGCAGTTTGTCTATGGCATCCTGCGGCAGACCTTTCTCCGCAAGCTCTGCGTTCACTCCGTCCAGACCTATCTTGTCCAGCTTGTCAATGGCTACGGTTATATCCACAATCTTGTCGGATTGACCGATGGATTCCGCTATTCCTGCCAGAATCTTGCGGTTGTTCAGCTTGATGGCCACACGCACGCCAAAACGGCTGAATACCATATCTATCATCTGTATGAGCTCTATCTCATAGAGCAGCGA
>JAEEGL014980890.1_pt1 | contig 19374 bp, 14 predicted proteins | sample 9134231 | NCBI WGS metagenome assembly JAEEGL01 (sample SAMN16246548, study PRJNA631951) | gut metagenome | biome: gut microbiome; feature: rumen; material: fiber-attached | host: Bos | place: Iran: Karaj | collected 2018-10
ACTTTTTATTTGCTCTATTTTTAATATAATTATTATTTATATATATTTTTGCTTAAAAAAAACATTTTTGATTTACGTAAAGAAATGTTAATTTTGATATTTTGTTTATTTCTAGTATAATAATTTCGTAGAAAAGGAGGTCTTGTTATGTTTGAACTAGTATCTAATTTTAAACCTGCTGGTGATCAACCTAAAGCAATAGAAGAATTAGTTGAAGGTGTTAATAATGGTAAGAAGTATCAAGTATTATTAGGTGCTACTGGTACAGGTAAAACTTTTACTTATGCAAACGTTATTAAAGAAACAAATAGACCTACTTTAATTCTTACTCACAATAAGACTTTAGCAGGTCAATTATATGGAGAATTAAAAGAGTTATTTCCGAATAATCATGTTGAGTACTTTGTAAGTTATTACGATTACTATCAACCTGAAGCATATGTTCCAAGTACTGATACATATATAGAGAAAGATGCTTCTATTAATGATGAAATAGATGAGTTAAGACATGGTGCTACATCTAGTCTTTTATCATATAGAGATACTATTGTAGTAGCTTCAGTTTCTTGTATATATGGTATTGGTGAAGTAGAAGAATATGAAAACCATATGCTAACTTTAAAAGTGGGTGAATCCGTTGATAGAAATGATGTTATGAAAAGGTTAGTTGATATGTTATTTGAACGTAATGACTTAGACTTTCATAGAGGAACTTTTAGGGTAAAAGGAGATACTTTAGAAATAGTACCTGCTAATATGGATAGAGTAGGTTATCGTATTGAATTCTTTGGTGATGAAATAGATCGTATTAGTGAAATAGATGTATTAACTGGTAAAGTACTAGAAAATAAGAGAATGGTAAGTATATTCCCAGCTAGTCACTTTGTTACTAGTGATGATAAATTAAAAAGGGCTATTTCTTCTATTAAAGAAGAATTAAAAGATAGACTTGAAGTATTAAAGAGTGAAAATAAGTTACTTGCTTATGAAAGACTAGAACAAAGAACTAATTATGATATAGAAATGTTAGAAGAGACTGGTTTCTGCCATGGTATTGAGAACTATTCAAGACATTTGGCAGGAAGAAGTGCTGGAGAGACACCTACTACATTACTCGATTTCTTCCCAGATGATTTCTTACTTATAGTAGATGAATCACACGTTACTTTACCTCAAGTACATGGTATGTATAATGGAGATAGAGCAAGAAAACAAAATCTTGTGGATTATGGATTCCGTCTACCTAGTGCTCTTGATAATAGACCTCTTAAATTTGAAGAGTTTGAATCAAAACTTAATCAAGTAATATATGTATCAGCAACTCCAGGGGATGCTGAACTTGAACAAGTTAATAATAAAGTAGTAGAACAGATTATACGTCCTACCGGTCTTCTTGATCCAATTGTTGAAGTAAGACCTACTAATGGTCAAATAGATGATTTAATAGGAGAGATAAAAGAACGTATAGAAAGGAACGAACGTACTTTAATTACTACTCTTACCATTAGAATGGCAGAAGAGTTAACTAATTACTTAAGTAACGTTAATATAAAAGTTGCTTATCTTCATAATGAGATTAAAACTTTAGAAAGAATGAGAATAATACGTGATTTAAGATTAGGTAAATATGATGTAGTAGTAGGTATTAACTTATTAAGAGAAGGTATTGATATACCAGAAGTATCTTTAATAGCAATATTAGATGCTGATAAAGAGGGATTCTTAAGAAGTACTAGAAGCTTAATCCAAACTATGGGAAGATGTGCTCGTAATGAGAATGGTAAATGTATTCTATACGCTGATAAGATAACTGATTCTATGGATGAAGCTATTAAAGAAACAGAAAGAAGAAGATTAATACAAGATGCTTATAATAAAGAAAATGGTATTATTCCTCATACTGTTCAGAAAGAAATTAGAGATCTAATTAGTAATGTTGATGATGGAAAAGATATAAAAGAGGAAAAAATGTCTAAGAAGGATAAAGAGTTAATGATTTCTCGTATAGAGGAAGAAATGAAAGAATGCGCTCGTAATTTAGACTTTGAAAGAGCTATGGAATTGCGTGACCTATTATTTGAATTAAAATCCAATTAGACTTGATATTTTAGGTGATTTGTGATATATTAATCACCTATAGAAATGAGACCTGAGTGGGGGGGATTGATATGTTGGATTTAAAAAGATACAATATTGAAGATGTTTACTTATGCTCTTTATCTAATGATAGTGGGTACCATATAAGAAAGGAACCATTTATTAGTGAAAGAAATCCTGACTTTATTATTAACCCTAGTAAAGACGGTAAAGTATTAAGAAGCTTAAGAAGTATAGAGTATTATTATCATATAGATAGTAAAGAACCTATTTCTGATTATTTAGAAGTAGTACCAACAAGTTTATCTAGAGGAGAGATCTTTAGAATAGCAGATGCTGTTAACGATCAAAAATTAAAACCAAAAACTTATACAAAGAGTATATATAATTAATAGCACTTATAGTGCTATTTTCTATATGCTATAATAATTGGAGGTGAGATTATGGACAAAATAGTTATTAAAGGTGCTAGAGAAAACAATTTAAAGAATGTTTCTTTAGAACTTCCAAAGAATAAATTAATAGTAATGACTGGAGTATCTGGTTCAGGTAAATCTAGTTTAGCGTTTGATACTATTTTTGCAGAAGGACAACGTCGTTATGTAGAAAGTCTATCAGCATATGCTAGACAGTTTTTAGGTGGAACAGAAAAGCCTGATGTTGATTCAATAGAAGGACTAAGTCCATCTATTAGTATTGATCAAAAGACTACTAGTCAAAATCCTAGATCAATAGTAGGTACTGTTACGGAAATATATGATTTCTTTAGATTATTATTTGCTCGTATTGGAGTTCCTTATTGTCCTAATCATAATATTCCAATTAGCCATCAATCAGTAGAAGAGATGACTAATAAACTATTAAGTTATCCAGAAGGTACTAAAATGGAAATAATGGCTCCAGTAGTACATGGAGAAAAGGGTACTCATAAAGATTTATTAGATGATTTAAGAAAAGATGGATATGTAAGAATTAAAGTAGATGATGAAGTAAGAGATTTATCTGAAGATATCATCCTAGATAAGAATAAGAAACATTCTATTAATGTAGTAGTAGATAGAATAGTTATTAAAGAAGGTATTAGAAGTAGATTATTTGAAAGTGTTGAAACTAGTACTAAACTTTCACATGGTAAAGTTGTTATTAATGTAATTGGTTCTGAAGAATTAGTATTCAGTGAACAATTTGCTTGCCCTAACTGTGACTTTAGTTTACCTGAGCTAGAACCAAGAATTTTTTCTTTTAATGCGCCATATGGAGCATGTCCTGATTGTAAGGGATTAGGAGTAAAACTTAAAATAGATCCAGATTTAGTTATCCCAGATAAAGATAAATCTTTAGAAGATGGTGCTATTGTAACACTTGGTGATGATACAGGAAGTATCTATTATAAAAGACTAGAATGTTTATGTAAGCATTATAAAATTAGTACTACTAAACCATGGAAAAAGTTAACAAAAGAAGAACAAGACTTAGTACTTTATGGATCACATGAACCAATTGAGTTTAAGTTTGCTAGTAAGAGTGGAAATATTACTAATCAAGTTGATTATTATGAAGGTGTTATTAATAATCTTGAAAGAAGATATATGGAAACTACTTCTGACTGGATAAGAGAATGGTTAGAAAAATACATGTATGAATCAATATGTGAAACATGTCATGGTTCTAGATTACAAGAAAGTGTGTTAAGTGTTAAAGTAGGTAAAAAGAATATTCATGAAGTAACTTGTATGAGTATTAAAGAATTAATTAAGTTCTTTAATAATCTAAAACTTTCTAAAGAACAAGAAATGATAGCTGGTTTATTAATTAAAGAAATATTATCCAGATTAGAGTTCTTATCAGATGTAGGACTTGATTATTTAACATTAAATAGAAGTGCAGGTACATTATCTGGTGGAGAACTTCAAAGAATAAGACTTGCTACTCAGATAGGATCTAAATTATCTGGAGTCTTATATGTACTAGATGAGCCAAGTATTGGCCTTCATGAAAGAGATAATCAAAGATTAATAGATTCTCTTGTTAAGATGAGAGATTTAGGAAATACCCTAATTGTAGTAGAGCATGACTTAGAAACGATGAAGCAAGCTGATTATCTAGTAGAAGTAGGACCCGGAGCAGGAGATGCTGGAGGAGAGATTGTCGCTTCTGGTACAGCTAAGGAATTAATGAATAATCCTAATTCTTTAACTGGTAAATATTTAAGTGGTAAAGAATATATTCCAGTACCTAAGAAAAGAAGAAAAGGAACAGGTAAATATATTACTATTAAAGGTGCTAAAGAAAATAACTTAAAAGATATAGATGTTTCTATTCCTTTAGGAACACTTACTTTAGTAACTGGAGTTTCTGGTAGTGGTAAAAGTTCTTTAATTACTAATATACTTGCTCGTGCTGCTTTCCAAAGTATATATAAATCTAAAGAAAAACCAGGTAAACATGACAAGATAATTGGGCTTGAAAATATTGATAAGATAGTAGAAATTACTCAAAATCCAATAGGTAGAACTCCTAGAAGTAACCCAGCTACTTATACTGGTGTATTTGATGATATAAGAGAGTTATATACAAATACTAAAGAAGCTAAGATGCTCGGTTATACAAAAGATAGATTCTCATTTAATGTTAAGGGAGGACGTTGTGAAGCTTGTTATGGAGATGGCGTTAAGAAAATAGAAATGCATTTCTTACCAGATGTATATGTTCCTTGTGAAGTATGTCATGGGACTCGCTACAACAGTGAAACTTTAAATATAAGATATAAAGATAAGAATATAGCTGATGTTCTTAATATGAGAGTAACTGAAGCACTAAAATTCTTTGAAAACGTTCCTAAAATAGAGAGAAAGTTACAAGTATTAGAAGATGTAGGTATTGGTTATCTAAAACTTGGACAAAGTGCAACTACTTTATCAGGTGGAGAAGCAGGTCGTGTTAAACTTGCTAAAGAATTACAAAAGAAGCCAACTGGTAAAACCCTTTATATACTTGATGAACCTACTACTGGACTTCACTCTGAGGATATAAAGAGACTCCTTGCAATATTTGATAAAATAGTAGATAATAAAGATACGGTAGTAATCATAGAACATAACTTAGATGTTATTAAATGTGCTGACTATATAATTGATTTGGGACCTAATGGAGGAGACGATGGTGGTACTGTTGTTGCAACTGGTACTCCAGAAGAACTTGCTAAGGTAAAAGAGTCAGCTACCGGAGAATATTTAAAGAAAGTATTATAGGTGAAATATGAGTAATGTTGCCTTTGATTTAGGATTTGTACAAATATATTGGTACTCTATAATGGTACTTCTTGGTATATTGTTTGGATCTATAGTAATATTTAGAGAAACTAAAAAACAAAATATTAATGAAGACTTTATGACTAACTTAATATTCTATGGAATTATCCTTGGATTAATAGGAGCTAGACTATACTATGTATTATTTAATTGGAGTTATTATTCAAGTAATCCAATAGAAATACTAGAGGTATGGAATGGTGGCCTTGCTATTCATGGTGGAATATTATTTGCTTTATTATTTATAATATTCTTTACTAAGAAGCATAAAGTATCTACTCTAAAAGTACTTGATATTTTAGCAGTAGGCTTATTAATTGGACAATGTATTGGTAGATGGGGTAACTTCTTTAATGGAGAAGCTTTTGGTCCAGCTACTACACTTGAAACATTACAAAAATTTCATTTACCAGAATTTATAATAAATGGTATGAATATCGATGGAGTATATCATGTACCAACATTCTTAATGGAATCTATCTGGACATTTATCTGCTTTATAGTGTTATTAATTGTAAGACGTTATAAATATTTAAAAACAGGTATGTTAACAGGATTATATTTTATGTTATACTCTTTAGGTAGGTTCTTTATAGAGGGATTAAGAACAGATAGTCTATATTTAGGAAATTTACGTATTGCTCAAGTCGTATCAGTAGTACTATTTATAGTAGGTTTAATAATTGTAATTATTTGTTCAAGAAAAGGTACTAAATTGGAGAACTTATACTCAGAAAGAGAAGAAAAGACAGAATATTAGGGGTGATGAAATGTTATTAATGCAAGTAGTAATGCTAATTACTGTAACAATTATGTTTGTAATTGGTATGGTAATGATGGTATTATTTTTAGCTAACAAAGATAAAGTTAATAAGGAAAATGATAAAGAGGTAGTAAACCAAAGATTAAACTTATTTGTTTCTATTATTTGTTTAGTAGGAGCTTTAGTAATTGGAATATTAATACCTTTAGTAGGATAAGATACGTCTTATCCTTTTTTATGTTAAAATATTAGTGGGTGATTTTTATGTCATATGCAACAGACGTTAAAAATGAAATATGTAGATTAGATATACCTAGAGAGGAATATTTACCAGAACTATCAGCAATATTTAGAAATAATGCTGTATATACTGGAGATAAGATTGAATTATATACAGAAAACCCTAATATAGTTAAAAGAATATATACTCTTATAAAAGATTATTACCAAGTAGATATTACTTTTGATAGAAGAGGTAATAATAACTTTAGTAAGAATCAAATGTATGTAATTGAAATAAATACTAAGGTAGATATTATATTAAAAGACTTAAATGTAATATCAGAGAATGGTTTCTATTTAATAGAACCAAAACCATATCTAATTGATACGGATGTAGACAAAAGAGCATATTTAAGAGGTTCTTTCCTAGCAAAAGGATCAATTAATGATCCAAAGACTAGTAGATATCACTTGGAGTTTTCTATTGATACAGAAGAAGAAGCTAATAATTTAGATAATATTCTTAATTATTTTGATCTTAATAGTAGAATAACCGTAAGAGATAACGGATATATGGTATATATAAAAGAAGCAGAAAAGATATCTGACTTCTTAAGACTTATAAGTGCTAATAAATCTTTATTATATTTTGAAGATATTCGTATTTATAGAGATAGTATGAATATGACTAATAGACTAAACAATATGGAACAAGCTAATATGAATAAAGTCGTAAGTACAGCATTAAACCAAGTAGAACAAATTAATTATATAGATAAAAGTATTGGACTAGATATCCTAGATGATAAAACCTTGGAACTAGCTAAATATAGATTAAAGTATCCAGAATCTAGTACTAAAGAATTATCAGATATTATATCTTTAGAAACAGGTAAACCTATTACTAAATCTGGAATAAATCATCGATTTAGAAAAATAAAAGAAGTATATGAAAGGCTTCTAAAAGAAGACAATAAAAAGGCATAATATGCCTTTTTTTATTCATTTGAATATTATATAATAAAATTGGAGAATTATATGGATATAAAAAGTCTAATTAAGAGTAAAAAATTCATATATATATCTGCACTAGTTTTTATAGTGCTTTTTTCCGTTGCTTATAGCGCTTTATCTCAAACTCTAGGTATTTTTGGTAATACAAGATATAACGTAAGATATCCTATAAGAGTAACAAATATTGTATTACAAGGAACTCAGAATTCTGGAACTGAGCAGTTTAGTCCATCATATACTTGGAATACTACAACTACAGGAGTTAACTTACCGAATTTAAATAGTACAGTTACTTATACAGTAACAGTAAGAAACTATGGAGATACTGATAAAGGAATATCTTTAAATATTACCAGTAATTCAAATAGTGATATGACCTATCAAATAAGTAATATGCCTAGTAATAATATGGTACTTGCTAATAGCGTTGTAACTTTTAATATTATTGTTAAATATGATCCAAGCGTTCAATCACTCCCTGGTTCAATTACTGATACTATGACTATAACTTATTCTTTTGGACTAGCGGGAGCAATGTTTATCACTGGGCCAGAAGTAAATGGAAAAATGAAACAATTTGTTGATTCTAGTTATACATATACTTCTTCTGAAACGACCATAACTGATATTGTACGATTTACTGGGACTCCTAACCCATCTAATATAATTGACAGTAATATTGTATCTACTAATGATAGCTTATTTCCTATTTACATGTGGTACGATTCAGCAAATACAATAATTTATTGGTATTCAGAGTCGGCAAATGTATATTATAACCAAAATGCGAAAAACTTTTATTCTAATTTAAGGGCGCTTAATAATATATCGTGTTTATCCGAAATTAAGACTAATTATTCAACAGACATGTCGTCAATGTTTATGGATGCTGGTTACAATAGCACTAGTTTTACTCTTCAATTTGGTCAGAACTTTGATACAAGCAATGTTAATCGCATGGCATATATGTTTTATGAAACAGGGTATAACGATGAGGCGTTTACATTAGACCTTGGGCCTAATTTTGATACCAGTAATGTAACAGATATGTCACGAATGTTCTATTATACTGCTTGTAAAAGTCCAATATTCACTTTGAATTTAGGAGAAAAGTTTGATACAAGTAATGTAACTGATATGTCTTATATGTTTTATAACTTGGGAAATACTAATCCGTTATTTGATGAATTAGATCTTGGCTCTAAGTTTGATACAGGAAAAGTTAAATATATGCAATATATGTTTTGCAGTTGCAAAAACATATCAAGAATATATGCTACAAATTTATTTGTAACAACATCTGTTACAAACTCTAATTCTATGTTTTCAGGATGTCTAAATCTAATGGGAATGTTAGGAACTAAGCTTACTTCGTCATATTTGGATTCCACATATGCGCGTATAGATGGAGGAACAAGTAATCCAGGATATTTTTCTACCAAAGATAGTTTTCAAGGAGCAATGTTTAAAAGTGGAAGGGCCATTAATGGAAGAATAAAAAAATATTCTAACCCAAGTTCAACAATTGATTCATCAGATAGTGTAGTTACAAAATTTACAAGATTTTTGGGGACTCCGAATAGTAATTATTTAATAGATGCTAACAAAGTGTCTACAACGACTAGCGAATATCCAATATATATGTGGTTTGATACGGAAAATACTACAATATATTGGTATTCTTCCTCAAATTATGTTTATTATAATTACAATTCAAGTTATTTTTATCATAGGTTATTAAAAACTGTTCTTTCATCGACCAACCATGATATCAAGAGTGATTATGTTTACAACATGTTAAACATGTTCAGCTACTTAAGCTATAATGATACTAGTATCATAGAATTGGATCTCGGGCCATATTTTGATACAAGTAATGTAAAATACATGGATAATATGTTTGATAACTGCCGCTTTATGACTATTTATGCTCCAACAACGTTTGTAACAAATTCTGTAATTTCGTCTACTGATATGTTTAAGTATTGTTCAAGTCTTGTCGGAGGTGCAGGAACTGTTTTTAATTCATCTTACAAAGATGCATCCTATGCTCATATTGATGAGGGTTCAAACAATCCTGGATATTTCACCTCTAGAACACCTATTAATGGAGCAATGTTTAAACCTGGTAAGTTAATAAATGTAAAAATGAAAAAATATAATAATTCAAGTGCTACATATAGTACAACTGATACAACAATAACAAATATTCAAAGGTATACTAGCACTCCTAACAGCAGTTATTTAGTAGACGAAAATATAGTGTCTACCTTAAATAGTCAATCTCCCATTTATATGTGGTATAGTTCTGGTACAGTATACTGGTATAGTACAGCCAGTAATATTTATTTTAATCCTAATTCAAGCTATTTTTTCTCAAATTTAAGAGCTATAAACTCTATAGCTAATTTAAACGCAATCAGTTTAACATATGTATCTGATTTGTCATATATGTTCAATTATACTGGATATAGTAGTTCTAGTTTTATACTTGATTTAGGGACAAATTTTAATACTGCCACTGTAACTGACATGCAATACATGTTTAATTATGTTGGTTATAACAATACCTCTTTTACTCTTAATTTACGTTCAAATTTTGATACAAGTAATGTAACAAATATGTCAAATATGTTCAGTAATGCTGGTTATAAAAGCACGTCATTTACCTTTAATCTTGGTTCAAAATTCGATACAAGTAAAGTTACTAAAATGCAATCAATGTTTAGCTATGCTGGATACTCTAGCACAGTAATTACACTTAGCCTAGGCTCTTTATTTGATACAAGTAACGTAGATAATATGAGTTATATGTTTGCCTATGTTGGTTATAATAATACATCATTTACTTTTAACTTAGGCGATAAGTTTGACACAAGTAAAGTAACATCTATGTCATGGATGTTTGCTAGAATGGGCTTTAATAGTACTAGATTAACGCTTGATTTGGGCTCCAAATTTGATACAAGCCTAGTTGAGGGAATGGGAGATATGTTTGCTGAATGTGGATTTCGTAGTACAGTTATGACACTAAATTTAGGCTCCAAATTTGATACGTCTAATGTTACTTTTATGAGAGAGATGTTTTATGGATGTGGTTCAGATAGCACAGTATTTACTCTTGATTTAGGCTCCAAATTTGATACAAGCAAAGTAACTGACATGTACAGAATGTTTTTATCGGTTGGATCTAAAAATACTTCTTTTACATTAGATTTAGGAGATAAGTTTGATACCAGTAACGTAAACACTATGACAGAAATGTTCGCTTGGACTGGAAACCAGAGCACGAGTTTTACTTTAAACTTAGGTAATAAGTTTGATACTAGTAATGTAATCTATATGGGAAATATGTTCCAATATATGGCAATTAGAACACCAAATCTTGTGATAGATTTAGGGCCAAAGTTTAATACAAGTAATGTAACTAAAATGGATAATATGTTTAAAGGAATTACTAGACTTAAAACAATAATAGTTCCATCTTCGTTTGTGACAACATCAGTAACTTCATCAGCCGATATGTTTACTGGATGCACCAACTTAGTAGGTGGTGCAGGGACAGTATATGATTCATCTAATGTAACAGCAACATATGCTCATATTGACGGAGGAACTTCTAATCCAGGATACTTCACTGCACTACATTATAGTTTTAGACTAAATGGTGCTTATAATGAGACAATTACATATACTGGAACTAAGAGTGGAACATTTACTACTAATGGGGACTCATATGTTAATGCTTCATTACCAGCTGGTACTTATACGTTTACCTCAAGTGTAGCTAAGTCTACTACAAGTTCAAGTCAGGCATATTCACAAAGTGTAACTATTACTCCGGACACTACTGTTGTTAATTTCTATCCACCAGGGGCAGTATTATGGTACGGAAATGGTAGAACTACTAACTCATCCTTATATAGTGTCGCAGGTGGAGTGAGTTGGAAAAAGAATGTAGGACCTAATGCTACGTGCGATACGGGAGGGAACTGTTCTTCTCTTGGAACAAATATTAATGGAGACCCTACTCAAGGAGCAATAGATAATGCGTGGATGACATTAGGGTCTGCTTCAGAACCAGGTTATGTTGCTACAATATTTGTGAATAATGGAATCTCTATGACTGGGTATAGTGTTATGAAATTCTCTGCATACTATTCTCAAGGATATAATTCACCTACTGGTCCATCATGTTATGACTCATCTGATGGAACGACTGGTGCTGTCGGCAGGGTATACGCCGCTAACTCTAAGAATAATGGATTCTCTGCTTCTTATGGGGCTACATTATCAAGAGCTACTACATCTATATATACAACTAGTCCAACAGGTACTGTTTATCCAGGTATAATGCTATTTACTGCATATTGTTCGAACCAAAGTTATGGTTCTTATTCGAGAATAGATGGTATAGTTCGTTTATACGCAGTATGGAGAGAATAATTAAAAACTACACAAATGTGTAGTTTTTATGTCTTTATTTTTAAGCATATTAATGATAAAATTATCTATGATAAGAGGTGTCGGCTATGGTGATAAAGGTATGTGGAGAAACTGTAAAGATTCATGACGATACAACATTATATGAAGTTTCTCGTTTATACGAAGATAAATTTGATAAACCGATTCTTTTAGCTAAAGTTAATGGTAGATATAAAGAACTATTTGAAACTGTTAGCGATGGAGCAGAAATAGAGTTTGTTGATTTATATGACAGATACGCTAATAGAGTATATATTAGCGGTTTAATTATGTTACTTAATTATGCAGCTCAATTAACTTTTAATAAAATTAGTATAAGTGTTTTACATTCGATAGATAGAGGTATCTATATTGAGTCTGATAGAGTGTTAAAAGAAGACGACTTATATAGATTAAAAATGACTATGCGAAATCTAGTAGGTAGAGAAATACCTATTGAGAAAACTAGTGTTGAAAGAACTAAAGCAATTAATTATTTTAATACTATAGGTAATATAAATAAGGCTGAGTTACTTCATTATACAACTAATACTTATATAACTTTATATAAACTAGAGTATAGCTATGAATACTTATATAGCAAAATGCCTAATAATACTAGAGTACTTAAGGACTTTGATTTACATTATTTAAATGATCATGGATTTGTACTACAATTTCCTACTCCTTATATGAAGGAAATTGAGCCATATAAAGAACATGAACAATTTGCTGCTATATTTAGAGAGTATCGTGGATGGAAAAAGATGCTATCTTTAGATAACGTATATGATCTAAATAATAAAGTTGGCAATAGAACAATAGATGATACGATTAGAGTAGATGAGACTATTCAAAGTTATAGACTATTAAAGCTTGCACAAACGGTATTTGATAATCAAGATAAAATAAAGATTATTTTAATAAGTGGACCTTCTAGTAGTGGTAAGACTACTACTTGTCATAAATTATCTATGTACTTAAAGGGATTTGGAATATCTCCTAAAAAGATATCTATGGATGATTACTTTAAAGATAATAAGGACGCTCCAGTAAAAGAAGATGGTTCTAAAGATTTTGAAAGACCTGATTCTTTAGATATAGATTTATTTGATAAACAAATGAGTGAATTATTAAGTGGTAAAGAAGTATCTATTCCAACATTTAATTTTATTCTTGGTATGAAAGAGTATAAAGAGAAATTAAAACTAGATAAGAACGATATTCTAGTAATTGAAGGAATGCATGCTTTAAATCCTGATTTATTAAAGAATATTCCAGATGATAAAAAGATGAAGATTTATATTAGTCCTTTAATAGAACTAAATATTGATAAATTAACAAGAGTACAAACAAGTGATAATAGATTACTTAGAAGACTTGTTAGAGATTATGTTACTCGTGGTCATAGTGCTGAATATTCATTTGAATTATGGAAGAATGTTCGTGAGGGAGAAGAGAAATATGTATTCCCTTGCCAAGACTATGCTGATTATACATTTAACTCGGCTTTATGTTATGAAATGGGCGTATTAAAAGTGTATGCAGAACCATTACTATATGCTATTAAAGAAGATAGTCCATATTATGATGAGGCTAAGAGATTAATTGATTTATTAAGTTTCTTTATGCCTATAGCAAATGATGCTGTTCCACAAGATTCAATACTTAGAGAATTTATTGGAAAAAGTTGTTTTTATGAATAAGAAAGAGATATAATTGTTTATATAATAGGAGGAATAAAATGGTAAAAGTAGCAATTAACGGATTCGGAAGAATAGGAAGATTAGTTTTTAGAATAATGGAAGAAGATCCAGAAATGGAAGTTGTAGCAGTTAATGATTTAACAGATGCTGAACAACTAGCTTATTTACTTAAATATGATACAGCTCATAGAAATTATAAAGTTGGTCAAATATCTTCAGAAGGTAATGATTTAGTAGTAGATGGAAAGCATGTAAAAGTATATGCTGAAACAGATCCTAATAATCTACCTTGGAGAGATTTAGATATTGATATAGTATTTGAATGTACTGGCCATTTTACTGAGAAAGATAAAGCGATGGCTCATATTAATGCTGGTGCTAAGAAAGTAATTATAAGTGCACCTGCTAAAGGAGATTTAAAGACTATTGTTTATAATGTTAACCATAATACATTAGATGGTTCTGAACAAGTAATAAGTGCTGCTAGTTGTACTACTAACTGTTTAGCTCCAGTTCTTAGAGTATTAGATTATTACTTTAAAGTTGAACGTGGATTTATGACTACTGTTCATGCTTATACAAACGATCAAGCTACTTTAGATATAGCTCATAAAAAAGGTATTAAAGCTCGCCGTGGTAGAGCTGCTGCTGCTAATATTGTTCCTACAAGTACAGGTGCAGCAAGTGCTATTGGTGAAGTATTACCTAACTTAAAAGGTAAATTAGATGGAAGTGCCTTAAGAGTTCCAGTTGTTGATGGATCAGTAATAGATTTAACTTTAGAACTTGGTAAACCAACTACTGTAGAAGAGATTAATAAAGCATTCAAAGTTAATGCTAATGAGACTCTAGTATTTACTATGGACCCAATTGTTTCAAGTGACGTTTTAGGTAGTAGTTGTGGAGCTACTGTTGATGGATTACTTACTAGTATTCTAGAAACAGAAGGAAAACAATTAGTAAAAGTAATCGCTTGGTATGATAACGAATTTGGTTATTCTTATCAAATGGTTAGAACAGCTAAATACTTTGCTAATTTAGCACCTAAAGAAGCTGAAGTTAAAGTAGAACAAGTTACTCCAGCTGCATAGGAGGATCTATGGAAAATAAGTCAAAAGACTATTGTGCTTCAACATTTATTGTTAATAAAGAAAGAACTAAAATATGTTTAATATATCATAAAAAGTTCCAAAACTGGATTCAACCTGGAGGACATTTAAATGAAGGTGAAACTCCACAAGAAGGTGCAATAAGAGAAGCTAAAGAAGAAACTGGTTTAGATGTTAGACTAGTAACTGGTAAGCCATTTATGATAGAAGAGTATAAAAACTTTGTAGGAGATCTACATGACTATCAATATTTAGCTGAACCAATTGATGAAAATCAAAAAGTAGTAAACTCAGATGAATCTTTTGATGTAGACTGGTTTACTTTAGAAGATTTAAAAACCATTCCTGTATTTCCTGATGTTAAAACAAAAGCAAGAATGTTTTTAAGACCAATTAATTAAGAGGCTATGCCTCTTTTTTATATTATTAATAATATAAAAGTGATATAATAATTATTAGAATAATGGAGGAAGTATGAAAAAGACTATTAAGGATTATGATTTAAAAGATAAGAAAGTAATAATTAGATGTGATTTTAATGTTCCTATAAAGGATGGAGTTATTACTGATAATACAAGAATAGCAGAGAGTATTAATACTATTAAATATGCTATTGATAATGGAGCTAAAGTAATTCTTTTATCTCACTTAGGTAGAGTAAAAGAAGAAAAAGATTTAAAAGAGAATGATCTTTCTATAGTAGCTCAAGAATTAAGTAATCTATTAAATCAAAAGATTATATTCAGTCATAAGACTAGAGGTGTGGAATTAGAAAGTGCTATTAATAATCTTAATAGTGGAGAAGTATTATTAATTCAAAATACTAGATATGAAGATTTAGATGGTAAGAAAGAGTCATCTAATGATCCAGAATTAGGTGCATATTGGGCTTCATTAGGAGACATATTCATTAATGATGCTTTTGGTACATTACATAGAGCACATGCATCTAATGTTGGTATTAGTAGTCATCTTCCTAATGGTGTTGGATTATTAATAGAAAAAGAATTAAATGAATTAGAAAAACTAAATAATCCAGAAAGACCATTTGTAATAATAATGGGAGGAGCTAAAGTAGAAGATAAGATTGGTGTAATTGAGTATCTTGCTACTAAAGCAGATAAAATAGTAATAGGTGGAGGAATGGCATTTTCATTCTTAAAAGCACAAGGAATTATGGTTGGTGCATCTAAAGTAGAAGATGAACAACTTGAGTTCTGTAAGAAAATGTTAGGAGAGTATCCAGATAAACTAGTTCTACCAGTAGACGTTAATGTTACTACAGAATTTAGTAATGATACAGATAATAGAATAGCTAGTATTCATGATATAAAAGATAATGAAATGGGATTAGATATAGGACCAGAAACAGTTAATTTAATAAATGGAATAATTGATAATAGTAAGACTGTATTTTGGAATGGTCCATTAGGTGTATATGAATTCAGTAAATATAAAGAAGGTACTGAAAAGGTAATGGAGCATCTTGCTAATGCAAATGTAGTATCTATATTAGGTGGAGGAGATATTGTATCTTGTGCTACTAATATGGGATATAAAGATAAGGTTACTCATGCATCAACTGGTGGAGGAGCAACTCTTGAATACTTAGAAGGCAAAGTATTACCAGGTATTGGAGCAATTAACGATAAATAGATAGGGTGATTGTTATAAAAAACATTAAATCTAAAAGTATCACCATATTAATTATTACAGCTATTGTATTGGGATTAGTCTTAAAAGATGAATTTGATTTAATAATTAATACTCTTAAGACTTGTAACATATTATGGATATTAATAGGTTTAATAATTATGACTGGTTCCGTATTCTTTAAGAGTATGGGTTTATATAGAGTTATTAAAGGGTATGACTATAAAATAGATAAGTTTAAAACTTTTATTATAGAAGTTAAAACTTGTTTCTTTAATGGTATTACTCCTTTTTCTACTGGAGGGCAACCATTCCAAGTATATGAATTAAAGAAACAAGGAATAGGATATGTAAAAGGAGCTAGTATTGAACTTGTTAACTTTGTTACATATCAGTTAGCTTTAGTAATAATAGGATTTATTGTATTATTAATTAATACTAAGTTAAATTTATTTAGTAGTTTAAATATTAATAAGTATCTTTATATAGGTTTTATTATTAATACAGTTATAATGTTTATATTATTATTTATAAGTTATGCAAAGAAATTGACTAAGAAGATAACAGTCTTTGTTATAAAGTTATTAAGTAATTTAAATATAATTAAGGATGAAAAAATAGTATTAAATAATATAGATGATAAGCTAGATGAGTTTCATAAAGCGACGTTCTTTTATAAACACAGAAAGAAAGAATTCTTTTTAAGCTTTCTATATCACTTTATAGAACTTGCGCTTCTTTATACGATTCCTTTATTTGCATTTTATTCAATTAATAGTAATAATATAAATTTAATAGAAAGTATTTCTTGTACTGCTTATGTAATGGTAATTGGTTCTTTTGTACCAATACCAGGTGGCAGTGGAGGAATAGAATATATATATACTCAATTATTTGGAGTATTTGCCCCTTCTAGTATTGTTTCTACTTCTTTAATTATTTATCGAAGTATAAGCTATTACATTCCAATGCTAGTAGGAGGAATATTATTTAATATGAAAGAGAGGCGTTAATATGAGAATAGGTTTATTTTCAGATACATATCCACCATATATTAACGGAGTTTCAACAAGTGTATTAATGCTAAAAACAGCTTTAGAGAAACTAGGGCATAATGTTTATGTTGTAACAGTAAACAATGAAAGCTCTATTAAGATTAACAAGGATGATCCAACGGTACTTAGAATACCTGCTATACCAATTGGTATATATGATTACCGTATATCTGGTCCTTATTCTCTTAAAGCTATTAAGATAATAAAAAAGTGGGATTTGGATGTAATCCATTCTCATACAGAGTTTGGAATAGGAACATTTGCTAGAGTAGTAGCAAGAAAATTCAATATACCATTAGTACATACTTATCATACTCAATATGATGATTATATAAAGGAAGTTACTCATGGTAATTTTAATAATAGTATTGATAGTATTATTAAACACTTTGCTTTGTTCTACTGTGATAAGACAGCTACTGAGTTAATTGTTCCTACTAAGAAGACTTATGATTTATTTAAAGAAAAGTATAAAGTAGAAAGAACTGTACATATTGTACCAACAGGACTTGAAGTAGAACGCTTCTATGTAGAAAATGCTGATAGAGAGTTAATTAAAAAGATTAGGAAGCAATACAATATTAACAAGAATGATTTTATACTATTATTCTTAGGCCGTGTTGCTAAAGAAAAGAGTATTGATTATGTATTAAAGGAATTACCTCCTTTAATGGATAAATATAAGAATTTCCGATTTATGATAGTAGGCTCTGGTCCTGATGAAGAATCATTAAAGAAACTAGCAGAGAAGTTAGGCATATCTGACAGAGTTATATTTGCTGGTAAAGCACCATATGATGATGTTCCAGCATATTATCATGTGGCATCAGCTTTTGTAACAGCATCAATTACTGAGACTCAAGGATTAACTACTATTGAGTCAATGGCTGCTTCATGTCCTACATTATGTATAAATGATGATGCTTTTAATAAAGTTATATCTAATGAATTAGATGGATTCTTATTTAATAATCAAGAAGAAATGATTAAATATATAGAAGAATTAATAGTAGATAAAAAGTTAAGAGAAAATATTAGTAAACAAGGAAGAATAACTGCTGATAAGTATAATTCTCGTAATTATGCTATAGGAGTATTAAATGTTTATAGATATGCTCTTAAAGAAAAGAAAAAGAAGAATAAGTTTTTTATCTTAAGATGGATAGATAAAATGAAGGAGGATTTATGAAATATTTGATGCTAAACCATAAGATGAATTTAAATATGGATGAGGCTAAAAAGTATGTAAAAGATATTAATGCTATTAAACCAAACAAGTGCGAGATAGTAGTTTTCCCTAGTTATTTGTATCTATCTATGTTTACTGGTGATAATTATTCTATAGGAAGTCAAAATGTTGCTATTAAAGATGTTGGAGCTTTAACTGGAGAAGTTGCTGCTAGTCAGTTAAAAAGTATTGGCTGTAAGTATTCTTTAGTAGGACATTCTGAAAGAAGAAGTATTATTGAAGAAGATGATATGGATTTTATTAATAAGATGAATGAACTTATTAATAATGGTATTACTCCAGTATTTTGTATAGGAGAAAGCTTAGAAGAAAGAAAAAAGGATAAGACTTATCAAGTATTAGAAGAAGAAATAGTATCAGTATTTAGTAGTCTAGATGAAGATTCTCTTAAAAAGATAATCATAGCTTATGAGCCTGTATGGGCTATTGGAACAGGACTTGTTCCCACTAATGATGAAATAGATGATGCTGTTGTTTATATCAAAGGTATTGTTAAGGATACATATAATGCAAAGATTAAAGTCTTATATGGTGGTTCTGTTAACGATAAGAATATTGATGAATTAGATACAATTCCTTCAATAGATGGTTATTTAGTAGGAGGAGCTAGTCTAGATACAGAAAAAGTTAAAACTATGGTAAAGGAGATTAATTAAATGAATTACTTATATTTATTAGATTTTGCACAAACTATGAAAGATGTAGACCAAAAACTACATAGTATAATTGAT
>JAEEGL015895445.1_pt1 | contig 19373 bp, 15 predicted proteins | sample 9134231 | NCBI WGS metagenome assembly JAEEGL01 (sample SAMN16246548, study PRJNA631951) | gut metagenome | biome: gut microbiome; feature: rumen; material: fiber-attached | host: Bos | place: Iran: Karaj | collected 2018-10
CGCGCCGTTTTCCATGTCGTCGATGTCCTGGCCCTTCAGCTTGCCGTAGCCGGGAAAGCTGCGCACGGAAAAGTATACGTCGCCGTTTTCCGTCGCGTAAGCGTGCCCCTTCTCGATCAGCTTTTTGACGAGCTTGATGATATCGCCGATATGTTCGGTGGCACGCGGATTGACCGTTGCGCGTTCGATGCCCAGCGCATCCGCGTCCTGATAGTATTCCTTGATAAAGCGGTCGCCGAGCTCCTTGACGGTCGTGCCTTCGCGGTTTGCACGGTTGATCATTTTGTCGTCGATATCGGTAAAGTTCTGCACATATCTGACCTTGTATCCGCGGTATTCCAGATATCGCCGCATCGTGTCGAATACGACAAACGGACGCGCGTTGCCGATATGAAAGAAATCATAGACGGTCGGACCGCACACATACATGGAGATCTCGCCCTCTTTCATCGGGATCAGGGGCTCCTTGCGGCGCGTCATTGTATTGTAAACCTGCATTGTAATCCTCCCGGGACCGTTGTGCGGACTGCATGTGCAAAGCATCCGTCCGCGCATACGGTATTTCTTATCTATCATATGGAAATTCCTGTGTTTTGTCAATAAGGATTTGACGAACGGGCGTTTCTGTACTATAATAATACAAACATCAGGCAAAGCTACATCCGTTTTGAAGAGGAATACGCATGAAACGTACCATAGCTCTTATCATTATAACTGCATTGCTGCTGCTTCCGGTCGTATCGGTCGGCGCGGCCGGGAACGGCGAGCTTCTGATCACATCCGAAAAGGTCTCCGGCGCGGTCGGCGATCTTGTGAAGGTCCATTTCTATCTTTATCCGAACCTGCCGGACGGAGAGAAGCTCGGATCCCTGCAGGGATACATGAAATACGATTCATCGTTCGTGACGCTCGGATCCGTCAGTCAGACCGACGAAAGCGCGAATCTCACGTCCTGGATGAAAGGCAGGGCGAGCAAGTTTGAGTACAACAACGAACCGGGATGCCTGAAGTTCGGCTTCTTCGACGGCTACGGCATTGAGGAAGGCGGATTCTGGTTCCAGGCGGAGTTCCGGATCGAAAAAGAGGGCTCGACGGATTTCATCTTCAACGGGATCGAATACACCGGTCTTGACGCGGAATACCATACAGAGGCATATTACATCGAGCCGGTTTCCGAGGGCGGAATCTATACCGAAGGGCAGACCGTTCCGACCGGCGCGGCGGGAGAGACCTTCCGTCCGCTTCTCCCCGAGACGCCGACGCCCACCGGCGGCACAACGCCGAGCGCAAGTCCGACGTCGACCGCTTCCGTAAAGCCGACGGCAACGACCAAACCCACGGCAACGGCAAAACCCACATCGACGGTTAAGCCCACGGCGAAGACAACGGTAAAACCGACGTCGACCGCCAAACCCGCGGCCACAGAAAAACCGATCGTCACACCGACGTCTTCGCCGGCAATCACGGCGGCGCCGGCAGCGGAAACGCCGGAGCCGGTTGCCGAAGCAACGTCTGGCAGCAATGCCGGATTGTCGGAGACGTCGCCCGAAGCGGTTCCGGAAACGCCGGCGGCCGAAGCGGACGTTCATCCGACGGAGCCGGTAAAGGAAACGGCAATCGAAGACGCTGAACGGAACCCGAATATGCTTCTTTTTACCGGCATGGCGATCGGCGTCGTCGCGCTGATCGGACTGATTGCGCTCATGATCGTCCTGATCCTGAAGCGCCGCCGCGACAGCGAAGAATAAATCCATACCGCAGGAAAAAGAAAGCTCTCCGATTCGAGAGCTTTCTTGCGTTTTGGAGAGGATTGTTGTATAATAATCAAGTTTGAGAAAGTGAGGTGGAAAAGATGCGCAGGATCACAACGCGTCAGCTGACGTTTGCCGCAATGTTTACCGCGCTTGCAGCATTGCTTTCGATCTATCCGTTTACGTTCTATCTGCCGGATTCCAGCCGCATCACATTCCGCGAGATCCCGATCTACCTGTGTTCCTTCGCACTCGGTCCCGTATGGGGCGGGCTCTGCGCGTTCGTTTCCGACGTGATCGGAACGTTTATTTCGAACTCCGGCAACGCGTGGAATCCCATGTTCTCGCTTTCCGCCGTTCTGACGGGCGTGCTGCCGGGACTTCTGTTCCGTTTTGTATTCAAAAAAGAAAAACTGACGCTTGCCACGACGCTTTCAATCGTTCCGGTCAATATCGCCGTTTCACTGTTTTTGACTGCGCTGTGGTTCCAGATCCTCGGCTACACGGGAGGCATGCCGTTCTGGGCATATCTGCTGATCCGGCGCCTGTGGCTGGTCGCCGTTATGACGGTGATCCAGATCACGGTAGTCCGGATTCTGTATCCCGTCGTTCTGAAAGGCATTCAAGGAGGGAAAAACGCATGACATATGAAGAAGCGATCGCATATATCCACGGCATGTATTGGCGCGGCTCGAAGCTGGGATTGACACGCACGATCGAGCTTTGTCATCTTCTGGGCGATCCGCAGAAAAAGCTGAAATACATTCACGTTGCCGGCACGAACGGAAAGGGTTCCACCTGCGCGATGCTTTCGAGGATCCTTTGCGCGCAGGGGTATAAGACCGGTCTGTTCGTTTCGCCGTACGTTGACCGATTCAACGAGCGCATACAGCTGAACAACACGCCGATCCCGGACGAAGATCTCGCCGCGCTGGTGACGGAGATCGCGCCGGTCGTCGATTCGATGGAGAATCCTGCGACCGAATTCGAAGTGATCGCGGCAGCGGCGTTCCTGTACTATGCGCGTCAGGAATGCGATTATGTCGTGCTGGAGGTCGGTCTCGGCGGCGAGCTTGACGCGACCAACGTGATCGACACGCCGCTTCTGGCGATCATCACGGCGATCGACTACGATCATATGCATATCCTCGGCAATACGATCGAAGAGATCGCCTATGCAAAAGCGGGCATCGTCAAGGATAACGGAACGGTCCTGTTTTACGGTCAGCACATCGACGCGCTGCCCGTGATCAAGGCGGCGTGCGAAAAGCATCATGCGGCGCTTCACATCGTCGACCGCTCGACGCTCAAAGAGGGAAGCTACGATCTCCACGGACAGTCGTTCGATTATCGCGATTATAAAGGGCTTCGGCTCGGACTGCTCGGCAGGTACCAGATGAACAACGCGGCGACCGTCATCGACGCGGTCGGGCTTTTACGCGAAAAGGGCGTCGAGATCTCCGACGAAGCGCTGCGGACCGGTCTGAAGGAAACAGTCTGGCCTGCGCGGTTTGAGCTTCTGCGTGAGGATCCGCCGTTTTTCGTGGACGGCGGACACAATCCGCACGGCGTGCGCGGAACGGTCGACACATATCGTCGCCTGTTCCCGGATCAGAAGGCGAAGATCATCATGGGCATGATGCGCGACAAGGACGTTTCCAGCTCGATCGCGCTCCTTCTGCCGATTGCAAAGGAGTTTTATACGGTGACTCCGAACAACGACCGCGCCATGCCGAGCGAGGAGCTTGCCGAATTGATCCGTTCCTTCGGCGCCGCCGCAACGCCGTTTTCCTGCGTGGCGGACGCGATCGAGACCGCCGCGCGCGGAGAGGAGCCCTCTCTTGCCGTCGGTTCCCTGTATATGGCGGGCGAGGTGCATGAAGCATTCCGCGCGTTGCTGAAGGCGGGGAGATTTGAAGAATGAGACTCCTTGCCCTCGACATTGATGATACGCTGGTCTCGACCGGAAAACTCCCGAGCGAACGTCTGAAGCGGGCGATCCGCCTTGCGGAGCAAAACGGCGTAACCGTTGTGCTCGCAACGGGCAGGGGCTTTCTCGGCTCGAAGCAGATCCGCGAATCGCTGTCCGTATACGGTCCTCTGATCCATTACGGCGGCGCGGTCGTGTCCGACGGAAGGACCGGCGAGCATCTGTTCGTCAACTATCTGCGCCCGGAGGACGTCGTTACGGCGTTTGCCGTCGCCGATGCGTTCGGGATCCATGCGCAGATCTACGAGGAGGACACGGTCGTCTTCCGTAAAGCGAACGCGTTCACGGAACGGTATACCGGCACGCTTCGGATCCCGTTCATCGTCGATCCGGACCTTCTGTACCGCCCGCTCGACAACATCCCGAAGGTGCTGTTTGCCGTCGATCCTGCGCGGGAAGCGGAGTTGTATAAAGAGATTCGCGCGCTGCTGCCGCGGCATCTTTCCGTACTGTGCTCAAAGCCCGGATTCATCGAGATCGGTTCGGTTTCTTCCACAAAGGGCTCCGCGCTCAAAAAGGTTGCGGCGATGCTCGGCGTCGACCGCGGGGAAGTGACGGCGATCGGCGACAACACGCTCGATCTCGATATGATCGAATGGGCGGGAACGGGCGTCTGCGTGGCGAACGGCAACGCGCTCGTAAAAGAAAAAGCCGATCTGATCATCGGCTCGTGCGACGAAGACGGCGTCGCGGAATATCTGGAATCCGTTTTTGCCTGACGGTAACGAAAAGAAACGCGCTGCTTTGCGGCGCGTTTTTGTGTTACAGATTCACATGGTCCGAAAACGGCGGGGTAAAGATGCGCCCGACGCTGGAAAGCTCCTGTGAATAGACGTTCGTAAAGCCGAGGGAAATGCAGTAATCGAGCGCACTGTCGTACTCGCGCCGCGTCAGCGGGCGGTCGAGCGGCTTCACGGTGCATTCCGGGATCGGCGTAAACTGCGACATCAGCGAGACGGGACAGTCCGTTCCGAACCGGTTTCTGATCGCATCCAGAACGGAGCGTGTATCGAACACGCAGCCGGGAAGCACGAGATGCCGGATACGGACGCCTTTGACCGCGATGCCGTCGCCGTCCGTGACCATCGGACCGACCTGCCGGAACATCTCCGCGATCGCTTCGATCGCAACGTCGAAGTAATCGGACGCGTGTGAGAACCGGAGCGAAAGCCGCGGATCGCGGTATTTGAGATCGGGGAGAAAAATATCGACGAGTCCCTCAAACGCGCGAACCGTTTCGACCGTTTCATACGAACCCGTGTTATAGACGACCGGGATCGTCAATCCATCCTGTTTCGCCGCCTTCAGCGCGTCGACGATTGCATCCCTGTGCGGCGTCGGCGTAACGAGGTTGACGTTGTGCGCGCCGAGATCCTGCAGCTTCAGCATCGTTTCGGCAAGCCGCGGAACCGAAAAAACCTCGCCGCGCGTTCCGTCGGTCAGAACGTAATTCTGACAGAAAACACATTTCAGATTGCAGCCGGAAAAGAAGATCGTTCCGCTGCCGCGCGTTCCGCTGATGCACGGCTCCTCGTCGAAATGCAGCGCGGCGCGCGCAACGCGTACAACGGAAGAACAGCCGCAGAATCCCGCTGCGGCTGCTCGGTCGATCTTGCAGTTTCTCGGACAAATACTGCACGCCATTATTTGAATACCCGTCTCCCGCAAACGAAATTGCGGTACCAGTAGGCGGAGAAGGAGCTTTGTACGACCTTTCCCTTGCTCGCGCTTGCATGAATGAATTTGTTGTTGCCGATATAGATCGCGGCATGGTTGACCTTGTCGCTCGTGTCGCTCTTGAAGAACAGCAGATCGCCCTTTTTGAGATCGTCGACGGAGGTGATTTTCGTCCATCCGTTGTGATTGGAGTAGGAATACGCGTTCCAGCGTCCGATCTTGACGCCGCACTTGTTCAGACAGTAATGAACGAGGCCGGAGCAGTCGAACGAGTCGGGACCTTCGTCTCCGAGAACATACGGGTCGCCGAGCTGATCCTGCGCGCATCTTACGAGCCCGTTGACGCTGTGTTCATACGAGCCGGGTTTGGGCGTGGCGGTCGGCGCAGGTGTGTCCGTCGGCTTCGGCGTGGCGGTCGGCGCGGGCGTATTCGTGGGCTTGGGCGTAGCGGTCGGCGCGGGCGTGTCCGTCGGCTTCGGCGTAGCGGTCGGATCCGGCGGATCCGTGGGCTTGGGCGTAGCGGTCGGCGGCGCTTCCGTTGTTCCGCCCGCCGTCGGCGTTGCAGTCGGCTTCGGCGTTACTGTGGGCTTGGGCATAGCGGTGGGTTTCGGCGTAGCGGTCGGCTTCGGCGTGGTTTTCGGGGTATTCGTCGGCTTTTGCGTCGGTTTCTGTGTCGGCTTCTGCGTCGGTTTTGCGGTTGGTTTCGCCGTCGGCTTTGCCGTGGGCTTTTGCGTCGGCTTCTGAGTGGGCTTCGGCGTCGGCGTCGGTGCGGGCGTGGGCGAGGGGGTTGCCAGAGGCACCGCTTTGTCGGAATAGAGAAGATCCCAGTCATCGCGCGTGATCTGACCGTCGACATCGATCCCGTTCTTCGCCTGGAAGCGCATCACTGCTTCCTCAGTTTTCGGACCGTAGTATCCGGTGATGCGTTCGGAATAGTATCCGAGCTCGGCAAGCTGCCGCTGCACGCTGCGGACGTCGGGACCGCTGTCGTTCAGTTTGATGCGGTATTCCTGTGCGTTGACGGAGAACAGCATTTCCTGCACGGTCGCGGAGGCGATGCCGGTAAGTTCCATATCGGTCGCGCGCTGAAACAGCATCACGGCGTTCCTGGTGGATTCGTTAAACAGCGTTCCGGGTTCGTCGCCCTCCATATAGCCGAGGTCCATGAGCTTTTGCTGCAAAGCCGCGACGGAGGGATTGTTGTCGTTGAGCTGAAGCGCGGAATAGTGCGATACCGCGATGCGATTGTCTGCGGGACCGGATGTCGGCAGCACAGTCGGGGCAAACGGCCGGGGAGAAGGGCTCGGCGTTGCGCCGCGCAGGGAAACGGAGTCCTCCTTCGTCGTCAGGTATTCGGATTCGGCATTGGCGTCGGGAAAAGGAGAAATGTCACGGTCGCGCAGGATAAAGAACAAGCCGACGCTGCACAGAACGGCGGCAAGAGACAGCGCGATCGCAATGCGCAACGCAACGGGCATGGATCTGCGCTTCTTTCCTGGAAGCAATCCGGGCTGTTTCTCCATGTTTCGACTCCTTTCACGCATCTATTATAACATACAAAATGTAATATAATCTTGAAATTTATATAAATAAATTCACCAAACGGAAAATATGTGCTATACTATAATTGGAATTATGTCATTGTTGTATGTGGATAACCTGAAGAAGTCTTTTGCGGACCGAACGCTGTTTTCGGACGTTTCCTTTGAGATCCGTCCGGGCGAGCGCGTCGGTCTGATCGGCGTAAACGGAAGCGGGAAAACGACGCTGATGCGGATCCTGATGGGAAAGGAGCCGTATGACGGCGGAACGTTCGGACTTCGGCAGGGCGCAAAGCTCTCCTACGTCGAACAGATCCCGAAGCTCGATGAAACAACAGATCTGTATGCGTTTACGCTGGAGGCGTACCGTCCGCTTATTGACCTTGAAGCGGAGGAAGCGCGCATTGCGGAAAAGCTCGGGCAAACGGATGCGGACCGCGACCGGCTGATCGCAAGACAGGCGATCGTCGTCGAAACGCTTTCCAGGGAGGGCGGGGCGACGTTCCGTGCCATGACGCGTTCGGCACTGCTGGGGCTCGGTTTTTCGGAGGACGATCTTTCGCGTCCGGTCACGTCCTTTTCGGGCGGTCAGATCAGCAAGGCGATGCTCGCCCGCGCGATCCTGTCGCGCGCCGATCTGCTGCTTCTGGACGAGCCGACGAACAACCTCGACATCACCGCGATCCGGTGGCTGACGGATTTTCTCTGTCAGTTCAAAGGCGCGGTGCTCGTCGTATCGCACGACCGCGCGTTTCTCGACGATACGGTCACGCGGATGCTGGAGCTTCAGAACGGCAGGATCCGCGGAACGGCGGGAAACTATTCGCGCTATATGGAACTGAAAATGGACGCGCGCGAGCTCGAAAAGAAGATCTACCTGCGCAAGCAGAAGGAGATCCGCCGCATCGAGGGGATCATCGAGCAGCAGAAGCGCTGGAATCAGGAACGCAACTATGTGACCATCGCATCGAAGCAGAAGCAGATCGATCGCATCAAGGCGGACATGGTCGAGCCGGAGCGCGACGAGAAATCCATTTCTTTCCGCTTTCCGACGCCTGCGCCGACCGGCAACGAAGTGATCGGTCTGTTCGAGCTCGGTATGCGGTTCGGAGAACATCGCATCTTCTCCGGGCTGAACGCCATGATCAGGGCCGGACAGTGCGTCTGCCTGATCGGCGCGAACGGCTGCGGCAAGACCACGCTTCTGAAGATCCTGACCGGCGGCGTTCGGCAGACCGAGGGGACCTATAAGATCGGCGCGGGCGTGCGGATCGGGTATTATGCGCAGCACAATTACGATCTGAACGACGCAAACACCGTGATCGGCGAGCTGTCCGACTCGTTTCCACTGATGGACCGGTCCGCTTTGCGCGGCGCGCTCGGGACGTTCCTGTTCCGCAACGACGACATCGACAAGCGCATCGGCACGCTGTCCGGCGGCGAAAAAGCGCGGATCCGTCTTTTAAAACTCGTTCTTTCCGGTGCGAACGTTCTTCTTCTGGACGAACCGACCAACCATCTGGATATCGCGTCCGCAGAGATGCTGGAAAGCGCGCTGGAGAAATTCGAGGGGACGATCCTGATCGTGACGCACGACCGGTATATGGTCCGGCGGCTTGCGGACCGCGTGATCCTGATGACGGAAACGGGACTTCGGGAGCAGAGAGACGAGGAAGAGGACCTGTTCGCGCTCATTCGGGAGCGGAAGCCGGAGAAACCGAAAAAACAGGAAAAGGCGGATGCGGACAACCTGTTCCTCCGCCGGAAAGAGATCAAACAGCAGCGCGCAAAAGCGAGGCAGGAGCTGCACGCGATCGAGCGGCTGATCGAACAGAACGAAGCCGCAAAGAAGGAAGCGGAGCAGACGCTGCTTTCGGCGCAGACGGGAAACGATTACCGCCGGATGCAGCAGATGTATGAAACGATCTCCGCGCTCGAAACAGAGGAAACAGAGCTTTACGACCGACTGGAGGATGCGGAAAGAACGCTTTCCGCGCTGGAAACGGAGGAAGAAGAATGATTTGGCATTATTTCCCGATCGGCATGCGGTTTCCGGTCGCAGACTTTTCCGATGAAACGAAACGGGATTGCTGGAGGATCGCGCTTTCTGCGATCTTCTCCGCCGATCCGTGCGGGACGGGACTCTATGAGGCATGCGAATCCTTTGATCCGGTTTCGCAAAGCCCCGTCTATACCTGCATCGTCTGTTATGTCGGTATCAGACAGTCCCGCATCGCAGGCGCGCGATTCCACGCGCTGGATGCTTTGACGACACGGCTGTGCCTCGATCATCCGCTGGTGCAGGCAAATTATCTGGAGAGCTTCGGTCCGTATCCGATCCTCGCCGAAATCAATACGGAAGGGAAGATCGTGCCGACTGAAAACGCCGCCTTTATACCGACGGAGCCGGTCGTTCCGATGACGGCAGCGGACGGACGGAAGCTGCTGATCGTCGCATCTTCCGAAAACGGCACGTTTGATGCGGAGCGCGTGACGCGCGCATTCGGTACGGCGGCAGCCGAACACGGATTCCGCGTGCGCAGAACCGTGATTGCCGACGGCAGCGCCGGAACGGTCCGTGCTTTGATTGCCGGAACGGGCGGGCGGTATGAGACCGCGGCGCTGAACGCCGTGAACGGTGACCGCATAAGCAGAATGATCGGCGTGCTTCCGGGACGCATCGCCGTGATCGAAGCGACGGATCGCGAATCGACGTTCCCGGTCGGGCAGCTGATCAAAAAAACACTGGATCTCGGTTACCGGAAGATCTGGACGGGACTCGGCGGATCTGCGGCGCCGGACATGGGACTCGGCGCGCTTGCGGCGCTCGGCGTTCGCTTTTTCGATGCGGATGGCGAACCGGTCGATCCATGCGCGGAATCGCTTGACCGGATCGTTCGGATCGACCGGGAAAACCTCGATCCGCGCATCGCACAGACGGAACTGACGCTTTTGTATGATACGGCAGCACCCTTGCCCGACGGGCGCCTTGCAGCGCTGCTCGGCGGCGATCCGAATAAACCAGGCAGCGGGGCGGGCAACGGGCTCGGATTTGCGCTTGCATCGATCGGCGGATCGCTGCAAAACGGACCGGAATGTATTTTTGAGCGGATCGGTGTGCCGTCTTTGCTCGCCGAAGCGGGTTATGCTTTAATTGCAGGGAAGATCTCAAGCGCGGAGGAAACGCTTCTGAGACGGTATGCAAACCCGGATGGCGTCGTATTCTGTCCGGTCGATGAAGCGCCGAATGAAGCGTCCGTCGAGAGCGCGTTCAGGCGGACGGTCCTGCCGGCGATCGGATAAGACGTTGCCGGTACAGTGCTTTTGTGATATATTGAATAATCATTCAGGAGGGTTTTTCGTATGCGCATGGTCGATCTGATCGAAAAAAAGGTAACCGGCGAAACGCTGACCGGCGATGAGATCCGATACATTGTATCCGGGTTCACCGACGGAACGATTCCCGACTATCAGATGTCGGCGTTTCAGATGGCGGTCGTATTCAACGGTATGACCGATCGCGAGACCGCCGATCTGACAATGGCGATGATGCACTCGGGAGATGTGGTCGATCTGAGCGATCTGCGCGGCGTGAAGGTTGACAAGCATTCCACCGGCGGCGTGGGCGACACCACCACGCTCGTCATCGCGCCGCTCGTTGCCGCGTGCGGCGGAACGGTCGCCAAAATGAGCGGCAGAGGGCTCGGGCATACGGGCGGAACGCTGGATAAGCTCGAATCGATCCCCGGCGTCTGTATCGAACAGCCGATGACGCGCTTCAAGGAGATCGTCAACGACATCGGCGTGGCGGTCATCGGGCAGACGGGCAATCTCGTTCCCGCAGATAAGAAAATGTACGCGCTGCGCGACGTGACGGCAACCGTGCGCAGCATTCCGCTGATCGCATCGAGCATTATGTCCAAGAAACTCGCGGCGGGCACGGATGCGATCGTCCTTGACGTCAAGACGGGAACCGGCGCGTTTATGCAGACGGTCGACGAGGCGGAAAAGCTCGCACACCTGATGGTTTCCATCGGAAAGCTCGTCGGACGCGAGTGCGTGGCGGTCATAACCGACATGAACCAGCCGCTCGGTCTTGCCGTCGGCAACGCGCTGGAGGTGCGCGAGGCGGTGGAACTGCTGTCCGGCAGGATCCCTGCGGGAGATCCGCTTTACGAGGTCTGCATGCTGCTCGGCGTTCATATGATGCGCGTGTCGAAACTTGCCGAAACCGAAGTCGAAGCGCGGGAAAAACTCGAATCGGCGCTGCACAGCGGCGCGGGACTTGAAAAACTGCGGCAGATGATTGCGGCGGAAGGCGGCGACGCGTCGTATATTTCGCTTGATCGTATTGACGAACTCTGCAAGGTCAAAACGATCCTGAACGTCTATCCGAAGCGCGCAGGGTACATCTCGTCGATGAACGCCGAGAGAATCGGCACGGCGGCGCAGATCCTCGGGGCGGGCAGAGCGACCAAGGAAGAAAGCATCGATCCGGCCGTCGGTCTGGTGATGAAAAAGCGCCTCGGCGACTTTATCCGCGCGGACGAACCGCTCTGCGTGATGTATGTGAACGACGAGAGCAAGCTGAACGCCGCGCTCGGGATGTTCCACAGCGCGTTCACATATTCCGACGCAAAGCCGGAATATCGCCCGATGGTGTATGACGTCGTTCGCGCGTAACGGGATCCGGCAAACGGTATATTGAGAAGAACGGCGCACCCGGTTTCGGGCGTGCCGTTTCGGGAAAGGGGATCTATGGACCGACTTTTGCTCGCAATCGACGGAAACAGCTTGCTGTTTCAGGCGTACCATGCCTTTTATAAGGCGAATCTTACCACGCGCGACGGATTTCCGACCGGCGCGCTGAAGGGCTTTTTTACGAAATTCCTCGATCTTCTGAAACAGGAGCCGACGCACGTTGCGGTTGCGTTTGACGTTCATCAGCCCACGTTCCGGCACGAGCGTTATCCGGATTACAAGCTCGGACGGAAAGCGCCGGATGAGGACCTGAAGAAACAGATGCCGGTCGTTCGTGAGATTCTGAGGAGCATGGGCGTCGCGGTCGTCGAGTGCCCGCGTTACGAGGGCGACGACATCCTCGGTACGTTTGCGCGCCGCGCGGAGGCGGACGGTATGAACACGCTGATCGCGACCGGAGATCGCGACGCGTTTCAGCTGATCACGGATCATACCCGCGTCTACTATACAAAAGACAATTCGATCGTCGACGCCGCCGTTCTGCGGGAGAAATACGGACTTACGCCGGATCGTATGCGCGATCTCAAGGCGCTGATGGGCGACAGCTCGGACCATATTCCGGGCGTTGCGGGCGTCGGCGAAAAAACCGCGCTGAAGCTGCTGGAGGAATACGGCGATCTTGAAAACGTGCTTTCTCATGCGTCCGAGGTAAAAGGAAAGCTCGGCGAGCGCCTGACGGCGGAAGCGGAAAACGCGCGGTTTTCCTACTGGCTCGGCACGATCGCAACCGACGCGCCGGTCAGGGAGACGCTCGACGACTGTGCTTTCTCGTTTGAGACGACCGGACGCGCAAAGGCGCGCCTGTACGAGCTTGAACTCAACAGCATCGCGGATAAGCTGCCGGGCGGCGAAACGCCGGCGCAGGACGATACGCTGCGCGAGGTCGAGATCGTTCCCGTTTCGGATGAAGCCGGAATGGAGGCGGCGCTCGGCGAGCTTGCATCATGCGAGACGATTGCGATCACGGCGGCTCCTTCGCTTTCCTTTACCGGACGCGCGGACCGCGCATATGTTCTGTCCGCGGGCGAAACGTTATTCGATGCATGCATGGACGAGGACGAGGCCTACCGTATGCTCGGCTCGTTCATTACGAAATACCGGAAGTCCGTTCTGGCGTTCGACGCCAAGACCGTCTTTCATCGCTGCGGCTTCCCGAGCGATTCGCTGCCGGAACTGCGGTTCGATGCGATGCTCTCGGATTATCTTCTGCAAAGCAACCGTCCGGTGGAGAATTACGAAGCGCTGTGCCGCGCATGGCTGAAAGCGGAAAAGCCGAGTCCGGCGTATCTGTTCGCGCTTTATCCGAAAATGTCGAAGGCGATCGAAGAGAACGGACTCAAAACGCTCGAGCAGGACGTGGAGCTTCCGCTTCTTCGCGTCCTCTACGGCATGGAGGAGATTGGATTCATGACCGACGAAGCCGTCCTTTCGGAGCTGCACACACGCTTCTCCGAAGCCGCCGGCGAAGCGGAAGCGCGCATTTATGAGGCGGCGGGGGAACGGTTCAACATCTTATCCACAAAGCAGCTCGGCAGGATCCTGTTTGAAAAGCTCGGACTGCCTTCGGGCAAGAAAACAAAAACCGGCTTCTCCACCGACGCCGACACGCTTGAGGCGATCGCACCGCTGCATCCGATCGTGAACGACGTGCTGCAGTACCGTTTTCTGATGAAGCTCGACAGCACGTTCGTCGAGGGGCTTCTGAAGCAGCGCGACAGGGACGGCAGGATTCATTCGCGGTTCATGCAATGCGTGACCGCGACCGGACGCATTTCGAGCACGGAGCCGAATCTTCAGAATATTCCGGTGCGTACACCGGAGGGGCGGGAGATCCGCAAAGCGTTCATCCCGAGCAGGGGCAATGTGCTGATCGGCGCGGATTATTCGCAGATCGAGCTTCGTCTGCTTGCGCACATCAGCGGCGACGAGGGCTTTATCGCGGCGTTCAACAGCGGCGAGGACATCCATGCGCGTACTGCCGCGGAGGTGTTCCACGTTCCGCTTCCGAACGTGACCGGCGAGCAGCGCAGCGCGGCGAAAGCCGTCAATTTCGGCATTGTGTACGGCATTTCCGATTTCGGACTTGCACGAAATCTCGGCGTTTCCGTACAGACCGCTGCGGGCTATATCCGGCGGTATTTTGAACGGTATCCGAAGGTACAGGCGTATCTGAAGGAAAGCGTCGCGCGCGCAAAGGAGCGCGGGTATGCCGAAACGCTGTTCGAGCGCAAGCGCCCGCTGCCGGAGCTGTCCGCAAGCAACTACAATGTCCGGCAGTTCGGCGAACGCGTCGCCATGAACATGCCGATCCAGGGCACGGCGGCGGATATCATCAAGATCGCGATGGTCCGCGTCGACCGTGCGCTCAGAGAGGGCGGATTCAAAGCGCGCCTTGTTCTGCAGATCCACGACGAACTGATCGTCGACACGCCGCGCGAGGAGGCGGACGCCGTGATGAAACTGATGCAGAACGCAATGGAAGGCGTCGTCGATCTTTCGGTCCGCCTTGTTGCGGAGGCAAAATGCGGAGAAAGCTGGTACGAAACGAAATGACGCGCATCATCGGCATCACGGGCGGCATCGGCTCCGGAAAAAGCACGCTTGCACAATGCTTTTCCGAACATCTTATTCCCGTAATCGACGCGGACGAGATCGCGCGGTTTGCGCTTACGCCCGAATCCGGCTGCTTTTCCGAGGTCGTCGACCTGTTCGGCGGCGAAGCGCTGAAACCGGACGGAACGCTGGATCGCGCATATATCGCCGCGAAGGTCTTTGCGGACAAATCGGCGCTGAGCGCCTTGAACGGCATCGTGCATCCGTATGTGATCCGCGAGATGATCGCACGAACCGGCGCGTGCGGATCACCGCTTGCGGTCTGGGACGTTCCGCTGCTGTTTGAAAGCGGCGTCGATGCGTTCTGTGCCTGCACGGTCGCGGTGCTTTGCGACGAGGAGATCCGTATTGCGCGCACGATGCGGCGGGACGGAGCGGATGAAGAACAGGTGCGCGCGCGTATCCGCGCGCAGATCTCCGATGAAAAACGCGCGGAACTCGCGACTTACACGATACGAAACGAGGGGACGCTCGAAGCGTTTATCGAAGAAGCGAACGCTTTGATCGGACAGATACGGGAGGAACTGGAATGATCGAAAACACCGAAGACAATCCCCGCATGAGCAAAAAACAAAAGACGACGCTGATCGTTCTTTCCATGATCCTGCTCTGCCTGATCCTGACGTCGCTGATCGTATTCTGGATCCTTCCGAACCTGATGCGCTCGCGTTTTCAACTGAAATACAAGGAGCTCATCCTTTCGTACAGCAGGGAATACGACCTGGAACCGACCTTCGTATGCGGCGTGATCTTCACGGAGAGCCGGTTCCGCGAGAACGCCGTGAGCCGCGTCGGTGCGCGCGGGCTGATGCAGATCATGCCGAAAACCGGCGAGGAGATCGCGGCGGCGCTCGGAGAGCCGTTCGACGTCGACAAGCTGTTTGAACCGGAAACCTCGATCCGTTACGGCTGCTACTATCTGCGGCAGCAGCTGGATCGCTTCGATCAGAATCCCGCCGTTGCGCTTGCGGCGTACAATGCCGGTCCGCACAAGGCGGCACAATGGCTTTCCGAGTACGGACTTGACAGCAGGGGGCGAATCGCGTATATTCCGTATGAGGAAACGCGAAACTATGTCAACCGCGTTTTGCAGGCACAGGAGAATTACGCGAATCTCTATGCAAAAGAGCTCGCGACAAAGACGGAGGAATAAATGCTGATTTTTTGTGTTGCCATTGCCGTATTGGCGCTGGATCAGTTTTCGAAGTATTGGATCGTATCGTCGCATGTCGTCGGCACGCTCGGTTATACCGGCTCGCTGTACGATCTTTCCGCGCTGCGCTCGTTCCTTTCGCAGAATGCGGTCGCTCAGCAGAACGCGATCCCGCAGAACGGAAAGTTTATCGTTTTGAGCTTTACGGCAAACGACGCTGCGCTCTGGGGAATCGGAAACGGGAATCCGTGGGCGCTGCGCCTGCTTCTTGCGCTGACGGCGGTTTTTGTGTTTCTGCTTCTGTTTTTTACGATCCGAACCCGCAGGAACCTGCCGAAGCTCTCCCGTGTGATCGTGGGACTTCTGATCGGCGGATCGCTCGGCAATCTGTACGATCGCGTTGCATTCGGCTATGTGCGCGACATGATCTGTACGAAATTCATTGATTTTCCGGTTTTTAACATTGCCGATTCCGCAATCTGCATCGCGATCGCGCTGCTGGTTTTTGAAGCATTCTTCAAAAAGATCGGCGTCTTCGAGTGCTTTGAGGACGATTTCCGTTTCCTGTTCCGTCTTCCGACGCGCGAGGAAGCCGCGTCGATCGCCAGGGAGCGCAAAAAGAACAAGCTGTCCCGCTTTGAAGAACTGATCCCGGAGGATGAATCGGAGGAAGAAGCGGAGAACACGGAGGAGAAGACGGAGGAGCCGAATGAGGACGGAAACGATCCTGCTGATAGCGGAAACGGAAGCGAGCCGGATTGACGCATACCTTGCCGCGAATACGGACCTGACGCGATCAAAGCTCCAGAAGCTGATCAAAGAAGGCGCCGTTGCGCTGAACGGGAAGCCGTGCAGGGCGAACAGCGCGGTTCGTCCGGGCGATGCGATCCGCATCCTCGTTCCCGAAACGGACGAGGACAGACTGCCGGAGCCGGAGGACATTCCGCTTGACGTGGTTTACGAGGACGACGACCTTGCCGTCATCAATAAACCGAAGGGCATGGTCGTTCATCCGGCGCCCGGGAATCCGTCCGGAACGCTCGTCAACGCGCTCCTGTACCGCTTCCGGACGCTGTCCGGCGCAGGCGGGGAGATCCGGCCGGGCATTGTGCACCGCATCGATCGGCTGACGAGCGGACTGCTGGTCGTTGCAAAGAACGACGCCGCGCACGAGGCGCTGGCGCGTCAGTTTTCCGCGCACACGGCGCACCGGGAATATCTGTGCCTCGTTCACGGAAATCTAAAGGAGGACAGCGGCACGGTCGACGCGCCGATCGGACGGCATAAAACAGACCGTAAGCGCATGGCGGTGACGGAGGACGGACGGCGCGCGGTGACGCACTGGCGCGTCCTCGAACGGTTCGGAACGGAAACGCTTCTGGATGTTCGCCTGGAGACCGGACGCACGCATCAGATCCGCGTCCACATGGCGTATATCAAGCATCCGATCCTCGGCGACGAGGTTTACGGATCGCCCGCGCCGAAGCTCGGATTGAACGGACAGGCGCTGCACGGATACCGGCTGACGTTTACGCATCCGCGAACGGGCGAAACGATGTCGTTCACGGCGCCGCTTCCGGACGATTTCCGGACCGCGCTTCACCGGCTCGGCGGCAGCGAACCGAAGCTGTGAAACCATTTACAGACGGAAAACGAACAAAAGAAGGAGAACAAATATGAACAAAGCGAAACGAATCATCGCGCTGATGCTTACGGCGGTAATGATGCTCGGTCTGTTCGGCTGCTCCGGTCTCGTCAGACTGGCAAGATGCATCACTTCGACCGTGATGAACGACAGCAACCCGCAGACAACGGATAATCCCGTGCCGACGGCTGAGGCGCGGGCAACGGAAATCCCGACCGAAGCGCCGATCGGAGAACCGACCGCGGAACCGACGGCGGAGCCGACCGAAGCGCCGCTTGTGCTGACGGAGGAACAGAAGGCGGCGGAGGCAGCGTTCTGGGCACTGGACGAGGCGCTGTTTATCGACACGGCGACGGGCGACATCACTGCGCTGGATCAGTACTGCGAAGATCCCGCGGCGTTCGGCATCGACGAGGCGACCGTTCCCGTTACGCTCGGCGAGTTTACGGAGGAGGCAAACAACGAGTGGATCGCGGAGTGCAAGGTATGGCGCGAAAAGCTGGATGCGATCGACCGCGATCTTCTGCGCCCGCAACTGCAGTTTGCTTACGATACCTACTGCCGCTATTTCGACATGGAGATCGAATCGGCGGACTGGTTCTACTGTTATGAACCTTTGGACGAATACGTCGGTCTGCATATGAATATGCCGCTGTTTTTCGGACTGTATTCGTTCAAGGACGAGAAGGACATCGAAAACTATCTGACGCTGCTTGCGGATATGCCGCGGTATTTCGGACAGGTCCTTGCATTTGAGCAAAAACGTGCGGACCTCGGTCTGTTTATGACGGAGCAGATGCTCGACGTCATTCTTACCGATCTGCAGACTGTTGCAGACAGCGGAGAAACGAGCTATCTGCACGGGACCTTCCGTGAGGCGATGGAGAAACAGGAATACCTTTCCGCGGAACAGCGCGAAGCATACATTGCGAAGAACGACGAGCTTATCAGAACAAAGTGGGTTGAAGCATATCGGCTTCTGCATGACGGTCTCGAAAAGCTCCGCCCGAAATGCCGTGCGCGCATCGGTGCGTTCGAGCAGGGAGGAATGGCGTACGATTACTATTGCTGGAAGATGAAGGCGGAGTCCGCCAACAACAGGACCGTGGAGGAAGAGATCAGATTCCTTGAGAACTGCAACTCCACGATCTATTCGGTCTTCATTTCCGCCGCAATGAATTGCTACGAAGATCTGGTGGCCGGCAAAAGCATCACTGCGGGTTCGCTGGAAGCCGATGAAGCGTACCTGAAGACACTGATGCCGCAGATCGTTCCGCCGATGCCGGACGTTGAGGTAACCTACACCGAGGTGCCGAAGGAGCTGCAGGACAGCTTTTCTCCCGCCGCGTACATGACGCCGGCACTCGACGGCTATCACCATAATATCATTCTGACGAATCCGAAGGACCAGGAGAACTACAGCATGTCCACGCTGGCGCATGAGGGGTTCCCGGGACATATGTATCAATTCGTGTATCAGTACAACCTCGGTACGATCCCGAAGTTTCAGCTGATGATCGAATCGAACGGCTATGCCGAATCGTGGTCGACCAATTCGGAATGGAATATTGCGCAGATCAACAAAAAGTACGGCACGGATCTCGCCATGGCGACGTTTCTGAACGAGTATTTCGGGAACATCCTCGTTACGATCTGCTCGCTCAAAGTGAACGGGCAGGGCGCCTCGATCAAGGATATCAAATCGTATCTCGGCAATTGGGGCCTGGATTCGTATGCGAAAGACTTCTATGACTACGCGATCGATATGCCGATCTACTTCTTTAAGTATACGGGCGGGTTCTGCGAACTGTTCGATCTGACCAACCGCTGCTGCAAAGGCGACAAGGTTGCGTTCTTTAAGGAATACCTGCATTGGGGACCTGGCTATTTCGATCTGCTGAACGAACGCATGGATGCCTGGGCAAAAGAACAATAAACGCTTGACAAGCGCGAAAAAAGTGATAAACTGCATAAAAAGGCATTGAGAAAGAGGAGTACGCGTTTCGTCCGTCAGAGATCCGTTCCGCGGCTGAAAGAACGGTCGGTCACGAATTGCGGAAGGTCGCTTTTGAGCCGGTGCGGAGAATCCAGTAACCGTACCCGTTTCGCCACGTTATCGGCGGAGAGAGAAACGGAGCAATCCGTTTAACAAAGGTGGTACCGCGAACGCTCACTTCGTCCTTTGACGAGGTGAGCGTATTTATTTCAAAGGAGTTGGTACAATGAACACAGAAATGCCGAA
>JAEEGL013433575.1_pt1 | contig 19372 bp, 30 predicted proteins | sample 9134231 | NCBI WGS metagenome assembly JAEEGL01 (sample SAMN16246548, study PRJNA631951) | gut metagenome | biome: gut microbiome; feature: rumen; material: fiber-attached | host: Bos | place: Iran: Karaj | collected 2018-10
AAGAGTTAATGGAAGATTACGAAAAAATAAGGAAACTCATCGAAGAAAAGTGGGCTGAGGGTAAGGTGGTCCTGATGACAATTGAAGGGCTCGCCTCTGTTCCCGTTAGGGAAATAGTCAAACAGCCCGTCGAGGGTTTGCTGTACGACATCAACAGGGATATGGGTACGACGTGGGCTCTTTTCCGTGATGGCGAGCAACTTCCCGTCATTAGGCTAGTCAATGACATTGCCGCCGCCCATATAATCGAATACCTTATGTCGCAGCAACCTTATGATGTAAACGCTTGTGGAAGGCGCGGGCGACAAGGTGGTATCCCTGCCGACATATCAAGAAAAGCAGAGGAATACCAGACGGGAATTAATCCCCCATACGATGCGGATGATATAATATCGGCATATGAAACAGGAGCCAATGAAGAACGAAACAAAAAGTAGATGAAAATAGTTCCAATGTCAGATAAGCACGGCTATCTCCCAAAGCCGGATACTGTCCCCGAGTGTGACGTGATAGTTGACGCCGGAGACATCGTTCCCCTTGAGTATCAGAACGATGATTGCGCCAGCATAGCATGGTTTTGCCTTGAATTTGTCCCTTGGGTAGACAGTCTGCCTTGCAAGAAATATATTTTCGTTGGTGGAAACCACGATTTTTTTCTTGAGCATATAATGTATGGACCGGTACGAGAAGACGGCAGTCGAAAAATAAGAACCGCTTCTGAAACGTTGAAAAAACTCTTGCCGGGCAACAATAAGTCGAAACACAGCAAATTGGTATATCTTCGCGACAACTCCGTTGACATTGAAGGAAAGCGCTTTTACGGCACACCATGGATTTCAGGGCTTCCAAAATGGGCATTCAATAAAACCGAGGAAGAACTTGCCGAGACGTATTCCAATATACCGAAGAAGTGCGATGTTCTCATAACCCATATGCCACCAGCAATCGGAGAAGCGGGCACCGTCCTTGAAGCGGGGTGGAACTACGGGCGTAATTTCAGTTCCGAGGCGCTTGCCGAGGCAATGAGAAGCCGTGACATACTCTACACCTTCTGCGGACACGTACATTCCGGCCATCATATGGCAGCCCTTTATGAATCGGTGGGAGAACGGCAGCATTGGGTGGTCAATGCTTCGGTTAAGGATGAACGATACCAAGTACAGACATATTATTTCCCAACATACGACATTTAACTTTAATACAATGGAAAAAATAAACAGTTTTAAGATTGATCATACGAAACTTCTTCGTGGAATTTACGTTTCAAGGACTGACATTGTCGGAGGAGAAGTGGTTACAACTTACGACATTAGAGTATGCCAACCGTATAAGGACACACCTATGGATGGTGCTGCTGCACATACTATTGAACACATTGCCGCAACGCTGCTCAGGAACGATGAGAAAATCGGTAATAAGGTAATTTACTTCGGTCCAATGGGCTGTCTTACGGGTTTTTATCTCATATTGATAGGAGCACCGGATATCAATACGGTATGGTGGCATATGAGAAACATTTTCGCGGACATTAGCCGTTGGGGTGATTGCATAGCCGAGCCAATACCGGGAGGTTGGCAAATCGAATGTGGAAATTATAAATTCCATAGCCTCGATGGCGCCAGAAAGATAGCGCGCCGCTTCTACAGTGACATTCTGCAACACGACCCGTCGGAAAGGCACACTACTTATCCTAACGATGTTTCCAAAGTCGTGATAATATGTGCAATGGAATGCGAGGAAAAATTGTTGAAAGACCTGAGGATAGAAGGTACGTCTGAAATTCACCTAATCCGTAGTGGAATAGGGAAGGTGAATGCAGCAGTCGCTACGGCACAGGCCATTGACATGTTTGAACCCGATGTAGTGATCTCATTTGGATACGCGGGCGGACTAGGCGATGGAATGAAAGGCAAAATGGTATTTGCCGACAAGGTATTCTACCACGATGTTTGGCACGGCGAAGGAAACGAACTTGGACAAGTCCAAGGTTCGCCAATGTATTTCTACTGCGCCAATGAGAACAAGTATATCACGAAAGCGTTCACGGGATTATTGGCTAAACCCCTTGTCTATGGCACAATAGCCACCGGTGATTATTTCGTGGAAAGTACTGCCATGGTTAACAAGATTGCTAATATTTATCCTGGTACTATCGCCGTTGATATGGAAAGTGCAGCTATCGCGCAGGTTTGCGAAAAGGTTGGCACCCCATTTATGGCTTACAGGCTGGTTTCCGACATAGTAGGGGCCCAGGACCAGGTAGACCAATACGAACGGACGATAAAGGGTGAATAATCATCTGCCTCTGTAGTTCAAACGGATAGAACCCGGGATTTCATACGGAATAACCCGCCGAGAAGGGTAGATTTATTGTGGTTGAATGCCCGCAATAAATCACTAACCCCGCAATCTGAGTTCGATTCTCAGCGGAGGTACGAAATTAAAATTCAAAATTATGTACAAAATTTATCAAGGAAACATCATGCCCGAAAAAGGTACTATTTTCGTTTTTGGAAGTAACCCCGAAGGTAGGCACGGAGCGGGCTCTGCCGCAGTTGCGGTAAGACAGTTCGGTGCCCGCTATGGACAGGGAGAAGGACTGCAGGGCAACGCATACGCACTCCCCACAACCGAATTGCGTCCTGAGTATCAGGAAGAGGGCTATAATCAGTCAATACCCGAAGACAAAATAATCAAAGCAATTGGGCGACTCTACGCTACGGCGTTGAAGAATCCCGGAAAGAACTTCAAGGTGGCGTACAGAAGTGCACCCAATGAGGTAACGCTTTGTGGATATTCAGGTTCGGAACTTATGTCTATGTTCAAGGAAGCAGCCGCCGCACTCGGTGACTACCCTGACAACATGTGGTTCTCGGAAGAATGGGCAAACAGTGGGTGTCTTTAAATGATTGACAGTCCTTCGTGGCGCGTACCATATGGTGCGCGTTTTTTTTTTTGAAATTATCGGAAAAATATGTATATTTGCAAAAAAATTGAAAACCAATGATTAAGAGTGTCACTTTTCCTAAGAACGGCAAGGGATATATCTACACGAAGCCCGAGAATCCTGGTGAAGCCCCCGAGAAGAAGGATTGGAAATACCGCAGTTATGACTTTAAGTCGAGGGGAGATAAAATTGATGAAGAAAAATTCGCCAAAGATTACGAGAAATGGGCGGAAGAAAAGAAATTTTATGACGAGAACAAGGGTAAGTTCATCAACCCCGCAGCAGGAAATTTGATTGGCAGGACATTTACCTTTGAGCCGGGTAAGGTAAACATAATTTTCGGGCCCAACGGAAGCGGAAAAACTACGATACTTAAAGCGATTGCCGGCGCCACCGGTATAGACAACGACGGTTTTCTCAAACTCGCCGATCCCACTGATTTTTGGGGTTGGGGTGATGAGAAGAAAAAAGATGTCGGCAAATGCATGGAGGAACTTCTTTTCAGCAGGAAAAGAAACGAGTGCGAAGTGGAATGGGATGGTAACGTTGTTTATTATGACAACTTCCATTACACGCAGAGCATGGGCGGTGGATATATTGGAATGCTTGAGGGCTCGGTGCTCTCCAATCTTGGCGATGAAATGGCTTGGAGGTTTGCACAGCACAGTACGAACAGCGGGCAGAAGGCGATGTGGCTTCTTTCGAAAGTGCTCATGTTTCAAAAAGCCGGGATAACTCTGAAAGGACTCTGCGAAAAATATACGAAGAAGGAGTGCAATGATGTGTGGGAGAGTTCGTATAAGGCGCAAGCGAAGTATTTCGAGAAGTTCGAGAACTACGACAAGCAGGTTCCGATGACAATACTCCTCGACGAGCCGGAGGTTAACTTCGACATAGCGACGGTGTGGAGGCTTTACAGCGAACACTTCCCCAAGATGTGCGAGAAACTCGGTACGCAGATAATAACTGTTTCCCACAATCCGCTCGTCCTTGCCGAGGACATTTTCAACAATGAGAATTTCAACGTAATATCAGTCAACGAGGATTATACGAAAGCAATGCGCGAACTCTTAAAAACAATTAAATTCTAATATGAGACAGAAAATCAACGAAATAATAATCAGACAGTATAATGATAACCACGCCCTGCCGTTGGCAAAGGAGCGGCTTACCGAAAGCGCAAGGCTCGTTGCCGACATAGGTTTCGATTCCCTTGATACAATGGAAGTCATTGCCAATTGCGAAAATGCCTTCGGAGTTATCTTCTCGGAACGGCAACTGCGCAACATCAGGACGGTGGGCGACATTTACAAATTATTTGAAGGAAGATGAAAACAGAATTTACATTCGGAATAGATGTTGACGAGGTTCTGAGGGCGTTGCTGCCTGAGATGGTGACGATGTACAACGAACTCCTCGCCGAACACGACATTGAGCCCATAGAAATCAACGAAGTCAAGGATTTCGTCGTGGAAAACTCGTTTCCGTGGGTGGTGAAGCTTACGGGTATTCCGCCATCCGAGTGGTTTTTCCGTATCAACGGACACCAGTTGTTCAGGCGTTCACCCGCAATAGAGGGCGCCTCCAAGGCGATAAGGGTACTTCGCAAGTACGGCAAGGTGATAATCATATCCTACCAGAAAACGATGTGGAACAAGATTGACACCCTTGAGTGGCTCAACGAGCATGGCATTGAATATGACGGTATTTGCTTTATGAAGGACAAGACGCCGGTGCACTGCACGTTCTTTATCGACGACAATGCTTGGAACTTCATTGGCTGCAACGCGAACATGGGGGTACTTATCAATGCACCCTACAACGTGGACGCTGATACGGAGGAAATCAGGAAAAAGAGCAACTGCTGCGCAATAGCGAGATATGATTCACTCATAGATTTTGCAAAAGATTTCGAGAGAATTGTCAATCAGTAAGTATTTATTGATACAGAGATAATTACGATTATGAAAAAGTTTTTTTTAGTAATTTTGATGGCGCTTTTCTGCCTCACAGGCAAGGCGCAGACTTTTGACATTCACGGAATCCCGACACACTGCATTGACGTAACCGTCGCAGACGGTACGGGCGAGGCGCTTACGGGCATTTTCGTTGACGTAGCGGCTGCTGTCGTTAAAGCCATTTTTGGGCAAGGCACTAGTTCGGAAGTGGTGGGGTGGACACCGTACATTTCGGCATCATATATGTATCACTTCCCGGGAACCCGCTGGTCTGTCGGCCCGGACGTCGGTTATTGGCATATGGGTATCAGGGACAATGAAACGCTCTCAACTATCCATATGAATACCGCCACACTGGCCGCAACGGGAAGGTTCTATTATAAGCCTGACGGCGTATGCAAACTCTATGGAAACGCTTATGCCGGCGCGGGCGTGTTTATAAGCGGTTCTGACGCAAGTATCGTTCCTGCTGTGCAACTCAACCCGATTGGCATGAGGCTTGGTAATGAGGATATCGCATTCGTAGCGGAACTCGGTGTGGGATATAAAGGTATATTACAGTTAGGTGCCGAAATTTCTTTTTAATAGTACCGAGAAATTTGAAGCCGCGGACGAAAGTTCCGCGGTTTTTTTTGTATATTTTCAAAAAAAAAAATGAAATGGCGGCATTTGATCTTGAAAAGGCAAAAAACGGCGCTGAATTGGTTACTTCTGATAACCGGCCGGCTAAGATAATTTATTGGAACAAGAAAGGCGAATATCCGCTTGTTGTACTGGTTGATTATGGTGATAAAGAAATCATTAAGTCGTGCGACATAAACGGAAACTTCAATACAATTAACAGCACGATATTCGGGAAGGGGTATTTGGAAATTAAGGAATAAATTACTATATTTGTAAAAGTTAATTGAAAATATGGCTTAGTGACGGAATAGGTAGACGTGAAGGACTTGAAAAAATTGAGTGTATACCCAAGGACGCTGTGAAGCGTGATAGATGAGGTAAACAACCCACAAGGGAAGTAGCCTTGGGTCGCAGGAAAACCTGTTATGTAGAACTCTCCAAATTCGGTGGAACCTTAGCGGACTAAAATTCAGAGAAGCGTTGAAGTAGTTGTGAAGCATTGTAAGATTACTGACAATGAGTTGAATTCTATGGAGCGGAGAAAATTAGTGCCGATGGCGATACCGAGCCAATGTTAAACCTAGTTTAGCCTAGCTGGTTGATAATATGCCAGACTTGTTAGATTGAAACGGTGGAAGAAAACGGGTGTAGACAGTGTGTAGAGGCCAGACGGAGAGAACCTAAGTTGGAATGATTGATAATTGAAAGTACGGCCAGTAATTAAGGTTCAACACATTTGATGTTTGCTAAGATTATCAATCACTTGCAAGATTTCAATATGGTTAAGGTATGGTCCAGACCACGAACAATATGCAGTAGGAGATGCGATGACCTATGGTATTGGTAATGAAAGTTATAGTGGTAAGAAAATCCTTTGGCCCGAAGGGGCCGTGCGGGTTCGACTCCCGCCTGAGCCACATTTAAAACAAGGAAACGATATACTTGTTGGTTAACCCAACTTGTTTTTTCCCGATGAAAATTTGTATATTTCAGAAAACAATTAGATATGATTAAAGACAGATTTGAAGTATGGGTTTCGGGATCGGGTAATGTTACCATTTACCGTGGCTCTGCATTTACTCGGACAGAGGAACTAACTGAAGAAGAAAAAGAGTTCATCATTGACAGGATAGCCGATGAACTCGGCGTCAATACCAAGGGAGACCGTGAAACATTTGCCGAACATTACGGCTGTATTAGAGAAAAATCACAGGAGTGTAGCCAACAAGTATATAGTTCCCTAAAATAATATGGAAGCAAAAGAACATATACTGTGCGCGGCGTACCGCTTCAAGGAAGGGTACGAAACGCCGAACATGAAAAAACTGAAAAAGAAAACCGGAAAGGACATTTCCGAAATATATCACGAACCGCATCGCGAGGTTTTCAGTGTCGCCCTCGGATGGCGCCACCCCGATATTCTTTACAAGTACGGCGACTGCATTGACAAGAAAGACACGGGCGGATTCCTCACCTCTTTGGGGAGATATGTAGACAGGCACGAAGCGGCGAAAATTGCATTTGAAGCCGGACAGGTAGATTATCTAAAAACCACACTATACAGCGAAGACATTTACTAATATGAAACACGAAATTGAAGTGCAATTCGAAGTTGGGGACGTCGTATGGCGTAAGGACCTAATCACCAACGAAGCGAAAAAGACAAAGATTAGGGGCTATCAAGCAATGGTACAAGGCAGCGAAAAGGGAGAAAGCAAGTGCGTGTTATACCACACGGAAGACTGCTATCCGACAGTTAACATAGAGGGAAAACCGTCAAACACAGATTTATTTGCAACAAAGGAAGAATGCGATTCATTCCCCGCATTTGATCCTGAGACGCTTGGCAGGGGAACACCCTCGGAAAATAAGGAACTTCGTGCAGACATTGAGTGGATTATTCGTAACACCAGTGACACCATCGAAAGGCGGCGCATCGTTGGAAGGCTCGAATCGTTGCTTTAACCCATGGCAAAAATAAGAGTCAAGAACGCAATACTCGAGGACAACCTTGACGGTATCCCGTTTACCACGCCCGACGTCATCGTGGTACCGGATAAATGGGTGGACGGTGTTCATACAAGGAACACGATGAACAAGGACGAATTTCCCATTAGGGCTCAGATACTTAGCACCGGGGAAATACTTGATGTTTACGGATTCCATGAGGGAAAAATGGTATATACTTCTTCACTAATTAAAATAGTGGGGCTTCCAATGAACTCAAACGGTGTATACGTCGGGGTAATGGGCAAAGATTTTGTCTGGCTCAATAAGAAAGGAACTAAAGAATTTATAAAAACAAAATAATATGCTGACAAAAGAACAGTTCAAGGAACTCGTTGAAAAGAAACAGAAACGGGATGAATACGAGCATAAACTCTACGAACTCGGAATAGACATCATGGCAGGCGGAAACTATGATGATTTCATCGAATATGTGTTTGATATCATACTCTCTCAATGCTTTGACAAGGAGGGCGTTGAAATGGTGTATTGGTGGATGTATGATGATGTTGACAAATATCTCTATGAGCCGGGAACCAATGGGCAAAAAATAACTAACGATTTGACGACAATCGACGCCTTGTATGATTGGCTCGTGAATAACTGTCCGAAACCGGACAATGAAGACGAACCCGAGGAAGAAGTGCAACCCAACCCCGATTGGGTGGATTTTCTTGGGGCAAAACTTGAAGAGGGTGATGATGTTGCCATTGCCATTGACGGTGAAAAAAACCTCAGATCCGGAATCGTTAAAAAGGTAACGGGTACCCGCATTCAGATATCCTACAATGCGTGGGAATGCGGTTATAAGAACATCAAGACCGTAATTTTCACCACGGAGAAAATCATACCCGAGTCGCCGCAGAGCGTCACTTTTACCTATTGTGGTAGCAAGCAACTAGAAACCGTGGTAAAGCAATGAAAAGGGAAGACGCACGCATATACGTCTACGCTCACCGCCCGGTAGAGTATGGTTTACCGGATAATAGTTTATATCAACCCCTACAGATAGGGTTTGGGGAAAAATTCTTGGAACTGTCCGACGACACGGGCGACAACATCCACGAGTGGAACGGGGCGTTTGCCGAGATGACTGGCATGTATTGGGTATGGAAAAACCGTCCGGAAAACTTGAAATATATAGGACAGACCCAATATCGTCGTGTACTTGAATTCGACAAGAACGAGAATTTTGACGAATTGTTCAAAAAATACGATATAGTTATCCCGGCAGCAATCAAATTCAGCAATTGTACGGTAGCCAAACAGTATTCTGATAACCATTCCCTTACGGATTTATTTATATTGCGGGACTGCCTGCAGGCGCTTTATCCCGATTATCTCAGGGACTTTGAAAAATATGTACTCAACGGAAGGGTATTCATCTACTCCAACGGATTCGTAATGAAGGCGGCGGATTTTGACAGTTACTGCACATTTTATTTTTCGCTTATGGAAGCGTTCAAAGTCAGGAAAATGTGGAGAACCCCGGCTGACGTAACGGCATGTGTGAGGAAGGAAATCGAGGACAAGATTCGTAAGGATCAAGATGGGCATGTAGGTACTGACGGCCGCGGAGCGGTGGCATATCAGACGCAGGTACCGGCTTTTTTAAGCGAAAGAATACTTACCCTGTGGGTGCTGCGCAACTTTAAAAAGCACATTTACGTTAAAGATTATACCATCAAGGAAAACACAACTAATCGAGAAGAAAAAACTGAATAATATGATAAACATCATTGTAGCAATTGGTAACTATAACGTCAAGGCAGACGCCTACCCAATCGGCAAAAACGGCGCCGTTCCGTGGCACAACAAAGCCGACTTGAAATGGTTCAAGGATACCACTACGGGGCACCCTATCATCATGGGAAGGAAAACTTACGAGTCAATCGGACACCCGCTCAAGAACAGGGTGAATATCGTTGTGACGAGCAGGGAAGATTTCTGGGTTGACAATGCCGGTGTCAGGGTATATGATTCGCTCGAAAAGGCGATAGAGTTTGCAAAAACCGTTGATGAGGAAATTTTTATCATTGGCGGCGCAAGCATTTACAAATACGCCTTGGAACACAACCTCGTGGATAGGGTACTAATGGATGTCCTTGCTGAGGATGTTCCCGATGCGGATGCGTTTTTCCCGCGTTTGCTATTCCCGGAATGGACGTCAGTCGGTGGTGCGGTAGAGATAGAAAAGAGCAAGGCATATGCCGTTACCTATGACAGATGCAGGGGACATAACAATCACGCAGACGAGCAATACCTGGCCCTTGTAAACAGGATTATCAAGGAGGGGGTTGAAAAGGACACCCGTGCAGGCAAGACTCGCTCAATCTTCGGCGTACAAATGAGGTTCAATCTCAAGGAAGGACTTCCTATGCTCACGACGAAGAAGATGTTTGCCAAGGGCGTTATCCATGAACTGCTTTGGTTCCTTAAAGGAGACACCAATATCAAGTACCTTGTAGACAATGGGGTTCACATTTGGGACGACGATGCTTACAGGTATTATTTGGAACTCGTTGACAGACATAACGCCAATACGCAGACGGAGCCTGAGAAGGATTGGTTCCTGCGGGCGCCGCTCACAAAAATGTCCAAGGAAGAATTTATGGAAAACGTCAAGGTGGGCAATAAAATGTGGATTGTCTATGATAAGGCGGCATATCTTATGTCCTACCAGCCAAACGCTTTCGAATATGAATATACTTTCGGCGACTTGGGCCCTGTCTACGGACACCAATGGACAAAGTGGGGGGGTTCTCTCTATAGGAAAGAATCGGACGGCATAAACCAAGTAAAGGAAGTTATCGAGAAACTCCGCAATAATCCCGACGACCGCAGGATGATGATATCCGCGTGGAACGTAGGAGAGATTAATCACATGGCCCTGCCACCTTGTCACTACTGTTGCCAGTTCTATACGAAGAAACTGGCTAATGGAAAGAGGGAACTCAGTTGTATGTTTCAAATGCGCAGCAACGATGCAATCTTAGGGCTCCCGTTCAACATATTGAGTTACAGTATTTTAACTCATATGATTGCACAATGTTGCGGAATGGAGGTAGGTGAACTAATCTTTAGTGGCGGTGATGTACATGTGTATGAAAACCAAGTTGAAATATATGAGAAAGAACAAAAGAATAGGAATCCCCATATGTACTCATTACCAACGCTGCTGCTTAACCCCGGTATAAAGGAAATAGATGATTTCAAGTATGAGGACATTAAAATTGAAGGGTACAGGTCTTATCCATCCGTGAAATATCCACTAAGTGTTGGCTTATGATAATTTACAGAAACTAAATTTGTTTTTTCCGATTTTTATTTCTATATTTGTGCAAAATTCAAGAAAAACAGAAACATATGCCAACAGGATTAACAAAAGAAATCTACAACGGAACCAACACCTCACTGCGTGCGTTCGCCTTACGCTGTGTTCAGCAAATCGGTGCAGGCTATTATGCATCAGACGGCGGTGAAAAGGATTTGCCACTCGACAAAGCGCCGGTATTAAAACCGAGCACATTTCATCAAGAGTGCCTTAAAAGGGTAGAAGAAGATTTGGTTAAGTGGGAGCATTTGAAGGCGCACCCGGAGGAAGCCGAAATTGAATACAAGAAATATTGCGAGCAAAAGGAAGCCGAAGAAGTGGAGGCGCGTGCCCGCGCCCTCACGCTAAAAGAACGGTATGAAGATATGCGCAAGAGGGTTGAGGCATGGGAAGTACCGGGGGAATTTAAGTCACTCAAGGACTTGATGTTAGAACAAGTTGATATGTGCATTACGCACGACTGCAATTTCGATCCCTCATGGTATGAATATACCCCGCAGCCGGTGGACGAATGGGTGGACGGATGGATAGAGTCCACCAAGAAAAACATCGAACGGCATAAGGAATCTATCAAGAAAGCGGAAGAGTCCGTAGCCAAGGTAAACAATTACATGGCCCAACTCTATGCTCTTCTCGATGAGGTTGAGCCGCTGAAATAGTTGACCGATATTGTCCGATCGCTTTCATAATAAAATATTTATCAAGTATTTACCGAAAGGTAAGAAAATAAGGAATTGACCGATTATCGGTCAATTTTTTTATTTATACAACTCCGGCCGGTATTTATAATGAAAATATAACGTTATGAAAATCACCGAATCACAACTTAGGAAAATAATAGCAGAAAGCATTATAAACATACTGAACGAAGACGCTTGGGATTATGATAGCAGCGCGCCGTGGAACGAACCCAGATACGCCGATGAAGATGATTATCTCGAGGCAAAAGCGGAGGCGGAACGTGAAGAGATACAGGACCGCATTGACAACGGCTATTATGACGGTTACGAAGTAATAGATGACAACAACGAATCCCGCGGACAATTCAAAACATTTGAGGAAGCAAAAGATTTCTGCATACAGAATGTTGATCCGGAATCTGAGGAATTCGCAATATACGGGCTCATTAACGGGTATACATCACAGGAGTTGTTCGACAATTTCAATTACGACTATATATGGTCAACAAATGAAATGGGAGGAGAATACTCACAGGTAGCGGAAAGCAAATAACGACAATATATGGAAACTAAAAGGCGCCCCGAACGGAGGCGCCTTTCTTTATCTGCTCTCATCGACACCGAGGAATACACCTCGGGCGGTATTGAGGAATCCATCCAAAAATTTCTGCACCTCCTCATGATTGGCAAATATGTCACCAACCGGGTTACCGGAGTATATTGCCGCCGCCCTTTCCACATCTTTGTTCCACTCTTCGTTGCCGATATATTTTTCATAAGCATATTGCAGGGTGTCGTGCAACGTAGAATTGGCTTGCGCTGTCTTTGAATATTCGCATTCGTTGCGTATCTCGCTCAGCATATCACCGAACATCTCGAGGGGGTTTCTTTCATCCGGCACGAGCGTGGCGAATACTCCGTCATATGTTACTTCCGTTTTCCTCAGGTGGCTGTACCTACAGGTACGTTCTTCCTTTGAGACGGAGGACATTCGCGCAATACCGTTGTCAAAGCAAATTCTCGTTGCGTTGGTTTCGTGGAAAAGGCTTATGGCATACGCGCCTACGCTTGAATTGGTTATCTTCATTTTTCCATCCCCAACTGCTTTTCTTATATCATTGCCAAGTTCCTCGTCATCGAATTCGATGTAGGGAAGAACGACGCGTTGGAGTTTGTTGTAGTCTATTTGCGGACCAACCGTTACCGGAACGTATTCATAGAGATTGAACATATCTGAAACGATATCCAAATCCTGAAATATGCCTATTTTTCTGTTGTTTTTGTATGCAGTGAATGAGTCGGTTTTCTCGTTATAGCAGAATTGGAGTGAAATGGCGTCCATTTTTCCGTATTTTGCGGCCGCCCAAAGGTTTTTCGCACTCCTGGCGCCTATAAATGAAAACCACGACGCAGAATAATTCAGTGTATCGTTGGTGCCGTAGTAGGAGAACACGGGGTAGAATCCGTGATTCAGGAAATCCTTGATTTTACTTGTGCTGAATTTTGCGTTTTCGTCGAAGAAGAACTGCGTTGCCATATTGCGGGCATCTTCTTCCGTGTGCTGTTTGAATTGATAGCACTTGTTGTTGAGATAGTAATAATGCTTCATAACTTATATGATTTATAATTTATTAGTGTCGTCCGTGAGGGCAGTTTATCCACTGTCTAGTTAATAAATAGCGTTTTATGTGAAAAAATCAACGAAATCCTTGGATTAGAAGGAAAAAGTTATTATATTTGTGAAAAATGAAAGTCATGAAAAAGAATAATTGCAAGTTTGCCGTGATGGATGTTCGCCCGGATGTAAAACTGGCGCCATACTCGGCATTGGAGAATCTATATGCTCATAGACTTCTCGAAGACGCCCATTGGCCCATGGACGCTTATTTGGGGCAGTATGGCTGCGTGATAGTTGACGGCGTGGTATATTGCAACGAATCGGATTCGCGGTACCACGAGATAGTTACCAACATCGAGGACGGAAACATATCTCCAGTGAAGTGGCTGCAGTTTGCGGATGCCACGCTTATCGGGACAAAAGTAATTAAAAACAGGTACGGTCATCATGATTAAGGCATTGTCTAAATTTTTTACAGTTATTGCCACGGTTATCGTGCTGGCATCCTGTGATCCTGAGTACGCGCTTAAGGGCGGCGGTTTCGAATACAAGGGAGAAACAAGGGCGGATACGGTAACAGCGAAGCGAAAGGTTCGTGAACCAAGGAAAGGTGACTATGACGCCAAGCGACTCAAAGGCGCCGTTTATGGCGACATGTTTATAATCACCTACGAAGGGCATGAATATTTCCTCTACAGGGGAACGGAATGCTGCTCGATGGTACACTCGGAATCTTGCCCGTGCAAGAGAAAAAAAGAAGCGATAATCGAATAATGCACTTGAAGTAGCGCTTCAAATAACCCCATTTTTACATATAAAAACGGCACGTTTTTCCACCTCATTGAAAATCGGTGTTTTTTTGAAGAACTGCTTTAAATAAAGGTGCTTTTTAGGACTGAAAATCAGGAGTTTCAAGCATAGTAAGTGTAGTAAGCATAGTAAGTGAAATAAGCCAATTTTCAGGCGTGAAATAAAACAAGTTAGAAAAAATGGAACTGATAAGTTACGCAACGTTCAAGAAAAGGTATTGGGGTACTCCGGAAGAGAACGGTTTCAAATTCTGCGGCGATGACTGTGGGTACGGTCTTTTCAAGAGTTGTTACCCAAAGGATGTGGCGAAGGTCATCATAGATTCTACATTCGTAGGCAAGAATATCGAAGATTGTATATTTGTATACGTGCCGCACTATTACCGGGGAGTGAACAGCCTGCAGGACAGGATTGAGGTTTACTACAAGAAAAAGAAAAAATGAGTTGGAGAAAAATCATATTCGTTGACATAGATGGCGTTTTCAACCACGAGGAATGGTATAGCCGGACGCGTGGCGGAAAGGGTGATTTTGATCCTGAGGTAGTGAAACTTTTCAATCAGTTGAAGGACATTGGTGCCGAGGTTGTCGTCAGTTCGTCGTGGGGCGAAGATGGTGTGAAGCGGTTGAAGAACGTCGGGCTCGAGTTACCGATTCTCGGTACTACCGAAAAACTGCACTACCGACAAGAGTGGGCTTGCAGAGGAAATGAAATTGACAAGTGGCTCACGGATCATTTCGGCGGAATGGGTACAAAGTACGGCTTGAATGGAGAGGGGGTGCCGTATCATCGAAATCCGGGCAGTAAAGATTATGAGTATGTGATATTCGACGACGATACCGACATGCTGTTCGGGCAGAAAGATAATTTCATACACGTCAGCCGTTGGGTGGGTGCCACTCAGGATGACATTGACCGCGCAAGAAAAATATTAAACAGGGAGGACTAAAAATGGCAAATGAAGTTGAAGTAATATTGACGGAAGATAGGTTCCACTATATATGCCCGGAGATAAATCTCGCCGACTACGGCTTTCAGCCCGGGGATAGAGTAAAAATAACGCTCGTATCATCGAAAAAGCAACGGGATGTTGCCGAGAGGAAAGAAGCCAGGCGCCGCGAACTCGAAGCAGAGAAATGCGAATGGGAACTCCTTGAAAACGGGGAAGTTATAAAGACATACCCGTCACACTCGAGCGCCAAGAAGGCGATGTATTGGAAAAACAAGAAAGCCGATGAAGATTGGCTTGACTTATATTACGAAATAAGGAGGAAAGAAAAATGACAAAATTCAAAACTTACAACGACGACCCTAATTTCAGCATCGTAATGCCCGGCGGCTGCAACGCCGCATGCCCGTTCTGTTTCAACAAGGACAAGGCGTCGATAAAGGGTGCCAACAAGTTCGACTGGCTGCTCAACCTGCAGACATGGCTACAGGTAATGCCGTCGCAGTTTTATCAGATAAGCATAACGGGCAACGAGCCCATGCTCTCGCCGATAATAGACGGCGTGCTGACGCTCTGCCGGAGAATGAAGGACAGGTATTCCAACATACTCCTGACAACCAACGGCACGAATCTTCTCGACAAGATTGACGAAGTTTGCGCCGGTGTGCATCATATAAACATCTCCCGCCACCACTATGACGAGAAAGAGAACAAAAAAATCTTTGGAGGTACGTACAACGTGACAGATTCGCAACTCGAACTGATAATCGACCGCTTTTCGGCAAGGGGGGTGGACGTTTCCCTGAACTGCGTCATCAATGACAGCACGCCGTTTGAGTTTATCAGCGAATTCATCAAGTTCGCCAAGCGCATGGGCGCCAATGCCGTGAGGTTCCGCAAGGAGAACGGAGACAGCCTTGAAATGACACCCGCGGAAGCGTTGTTTGATCCGGATTATCCGGTGCTGTCCAGGGGCGAGTGCCCGGTGTGCAGGACATGGAAGCGCGTAATCGGCGGCCTTGACACATATTGGAAGGCTGCGGTAATCGAACCCACCGACAAGGTGAGCGACGTCGTCTATGAACTCGTTTACGATGCGGACGGCGGGCTGTATCTCGATTGGGACAGGAAGGTGCCTTTCGAGGAATTCTGCAAGGTGAAGAAGGAAACCAAACCGTTGAAGCCAAGAAGGAAGAACACGGTCAAGGTTGAGCCCTTCGGCGATTATGATTATTTTGATCACTGCGGCGTAGTTTCCGAAGGATGTGGCATGGGTTCAAGAAGCTGCGGTGGATTCAGTACATATGATTCATACGGTTCGTGCGGCTCACTGTCCACAACACATTGTTAAACCATTTTTAAAAGATTAGATTATATGTTTACAGAAGAAGAGAACAAGATTTTGGAACAGTTCCCCGAATATAATGGGGAAGGTGAATTTGTCGGTACGAGAGACTATTGGAGCGGCGTGTTTGAGTTTGAGACGAACCGCGATACTAAACTCCATGAGGCATTCAGCAAACTCCATGAGGAGATTGTGGACAAGGTAATCCAATTCTGCAAGGAACATGACCTGGATGTTGACGAATTTGTGGTATCCGCCGATGGAATCCTCGGCAGCAAAGACTATGGAAAGTGGGGTCCCTGTACTGACAGCCATATGGAAATGCGCATAATACAGAAGGGTGAGGAGACGGGAATGTATTACGTTGACAGGGAAGGCAAGCCGTTCCTGTATGAAATATAAAAAAATAAAAATATGAAATACTCAGAAGCAACGGAATGCTGGCAAAGCGAATTTGCCGAAAAGATACCCGGCACCAACATACGGTGCGAGATTCCTTACAGGATAGACAGACACATATACGAGTCTGTGATGAAAGACAACGGGCAGCAGGTGAGGTTCAAGGATACGGATGTGGTTACGTTCACGTTCGACGTAAACACGGCTCCGGTGGGAGAATACCATCCTGATGCGCTATTCGTGTGGCCGCAGAACAGCCCCGAGGGCAGTGAGGATATGTATGACTGCATTTTATTCCGCAAGGAATGGGGCCAGGTTGAGGATTTCTCCGCATTTATCAACGAACTCAAGGGCTGCATTACTGGCGTGGATTTGAAGCGCGCCGATGAGTTGAGAAACGAGATTATGGACGAGATAGAGTACAAGATCGGAGACATGTGCCGTCTTGCGGCGATAGTACAGAACGAAAGGGAGAGGTTCAATGTATAATGTAGGGGACAAGATTTATTTCATGGAGGAGAAGCGCCCGTACACCGTTCGTGCATGTGACGAGCGTTACCTCATCTGCACCAAGCCGTTCAATCTGCAGCATACGGTGCAGTACACAATAGTTGATTTGAAGGAAGGCATTCGCGGGGCCGACAACTATTGGAAGTGGGGCGGATATGATGACTACACCACCGACGAGGGATGCAGGAACGTGCTTGAAAACCTCAATTCGGGAGAGGTGGAGATAAGTTACCGCAACAGGATACCCGCAATACTTAATGTCAACCCAAGCCATAAAGTTCCAAATGGGTGGTATGACTAGAATAGTAATGAAAGGCGAGAAATATGTCTTTCAGAAAAGGGAGCGCCTCTTGTGGGTGTTCCACAGGTGGGTCGATATGGCCGAGTTCGACAGCTTCACCGATGCGTTGATAATGAAGACGATGTGGGTGCCGGAAGATAGGATGGAGCGCAACGCGCGGGGAAAGAAAAAATAAAAATAATTTGGATATTAAAAAATTTGCTACTATATTTGCCTATGGAAAAATTAGACAAGGCATTTTTTAATGCTACGAGAGAGGGGAGAGCGAAGAACTTGAGACAACAGTATTTGGCTTATGACAGGAAACACGGATATGACACATCGAAGACCATAAGCACAGAATGGATTTTGAAAAACATTCTTGGAGAGGGGTGTTCTTGTCATTACTGTGGAACACGGGCTTGGAAATATCTTGGCGCTGATAGGGATGATTCATTCGCCGGACACACTGAGGAAAATTCAATATGCTGCTGCGAAGAATGTAACGCCGGTAAGCGTGAATACGGAAAAGAAGATTTTGAAAAAATTTCAGAAATAAAAATTTATACATCCAAAACAAAAAAGAAAATGGAAACTTATACTATCACAAGAGTAGAAGAATACATGAGTATTAAAAATGACTACAATCGAGAGATTGATAGGGCTCATGTAGAAGATATCAAAAAAGCAATGGTTGCTGAATTACGCAAAGGAATGGTATCAATGGATAGATTGATCCAGGTTGAATCTGTTACTTATCAGTGCCTTTCAGGGGGACACAGGTTATGTTCCGGAAAAGAGTTGGCTATTAAAGACGGTATAATATACCCCTTGGAAGTGGCGTTGGTGGATCTTGGTGGAAACCCGACAAGAATCGAGGATTATATCGCAGAAATGGAAGCGCATAGAGATCCGTGGCACATTAAGGAACACATAGAGCATTATCGCAATACGGATGAATACAAGAAGCTAAGAGAATTCATGAAGGCTAACGGCATCAATAGCTATAAGCCAATTCAGTGGGCGTTTGGGCTGACCGTACAGAAAGTCCGTAACACAAAACTCAAGTTTTCCGATATTGACTATAAAGTTGCTGAAGAAACATTCGACTGGGTCAGGCGGGCACTCGCAACAGTCAACGAAGACGCATATACAGGCACTAACACAAAGGTTCTTGCATATGAGAGAAATTTGACAACTGCGATAAGGAATATTTTATACGGGAGAGAACGTGGCTCTTTAAAGGCCAGCAGTGTTTCGCAGACGAACCAGCACATTTATGACATAAACGAATTTTCGGCAAAATTTGAAGATGGGCTCCTTGTTTTCGCTGATATCTTTAGTGATATAGAGAAAGATGCGAAAAAGAGAATGGAGGAGCAGTACGGAAAGGGCAAAACCATTAACGCAACCGTATGGGTAGAATCTTTCTATTGCCTTCGTCAAAAAGCGCAGCAAAAACGCGAAAAAGCGAATAAAAGGACAACGCTTGACAGACCCAAATATAGGCTTATTGCCGAGTAAAAAATGGACAACACCAAGGAATACATACTCTGCGCCGCATGGAAAAGGAAGGAACCATGGAAAGGCCCGAGATACGCCAAGAAGAACCTCGACATTTACCGTGTGGAAATCGGTTATCGCCATGGTGATATAGTTGACAAACACGAAAACGAGTTGTCTATGGAAAAGGGCGCGATGGGTTTCCTCACATCCAAGTGCCGTTTCGTTGACAGGACGGAGGCCGCTAAGATTGCGTTCGAGGCCGGCCAGATTGACGAGAAAACAGCAAAGTGGGATGCGAAACTCGTGGAGGAGTTGAACAAGATTCAATATGTCGGGCAGCCGCCGAAACTCCTTGTCGCAGGGGATTGGCGCCCGCTCGCCTCAGAAGACCTGTATTGATTATGA